>JAEEGL014663332.1_pt1 | contig 10887 bp, 7 predicted proteins | sample 9134231 | NCBI WGS metagenome assembly JAEEGL01 (sample SAMN16246548, study PRJNA631951) | gut metagenome | biome: gut microbiome; feature: rumen; material: fiber-attached | host: Bos | place: Iran: Karaj | collected 2018-10
GAATATCGCCCAACCCCAAATCGAAAGAAGGATTGCCTGTCAAAGAGTCCAGCTTGAATCCGACACGGAAAGACGTGATAGTCTGAAAGAACTTCTCTTTCCACACAGTAGCCTGAGGCTTCAGTTGAGCATAGATTTCTTTTCCCAACGTATATACGAACTCGGCTAATGACGTAGTAGCATAGATATCGACGAAAAAAACATGATATTGACTCTTGATATCTGATTGGTTGAAGAAATGCTGTATCAGTCCCGATTTTCCAATACGTCGAGGAGAAATCAGTGCAACATCCCTACCGTTCGTAATCTGTTTGCGCAGGAATTCCGTCTCTTCTGATCTGTCGCAAAAGTACTTGTCTGACAGGTATTTGCCAACAATAAATGGGTTGTTTACTTCTTTCCCTTTCATACGACATCTTATTTTTATTGCAAATGTAATAATTATATTCGTAATAAAAAGCAGATAGAGCAATTATTTGGCAATTTTTAACGAACGGAGGCTGTGAGACTTTCCCTTTGCACTTTTTTGAGCGATTTCTTTGGCCGTTTTGATAAAAAAGTGTAATTTTGCACACTATGCAACGGAATGATATCATTCAAGGCTTTCGTGACGGCATACCCATTGCGTTGGGCTATTTTGCCGTCGCTTTTTCGTTGGGCATCATTGCCAAACAGGCGGGACTGACGGCTCTCATCGGTTTCGTGAGCAGTTTCTTTACCCGTGCCTCAGCAGGCGAATACGGGGTCTATACGCTTGTGGCTGCCCAGGCGGCTTATGTCGAGATAGTGGCCATGTGTCTGGTGGTGAATCTGCGTTATATGCTGATGAGTGCCGCCCTGTCACAGAAGATAGCCCCTGGCACGTCGTGGTTTCACCGCGTGCTGATGGCTTGTTGCGTAACGGACGAGATATTCGGTATATCCATTGGTCATAAGGGCTACTGTCCACCCGCCTACACCTATTCTGCAGCACTCATCTCTACGCTGTTCTGGGCGCTGGGCTGTGCGTCAGGTGTCGTGGCAGGAGGCATGCTGCCCACCAACATTGTAGCCGCCCTCAGCGTGGCGCTTTATGGCATGTTTCTGGCCATCATCATGCCACCGGCCCGTGACGACCGCTACGTGCTCTACGCCGTTGTGGCCAGTTTCGTGCTGAGCGGTGTCTGTAGCATAGCCCCTGTGGTTGGCAGTTGGAGCAGTGGCACACGCACCATTGTGCTCACCATCTTGATTTCGGCTGTTGCCGCCTGGTTGAAACCCATTAAAGTGGAGGACGAAGCCCATGGATAAGCAAACCATCATCATCTGCATCCTGCTGGCTATTGTCACCACCAACCTGATTCGTGTGGTTCCCATGCTGCTCATCAAAGGTCAGATCAGCAACCGATTCCTGCGCAGCTTCCTCTACTATGTGCCCTATGTCACGCTGGCCGTGATGACCTTCCCCAGCATCATCCAGACCACCCTGTCGCCCTTGTCGGGCACCGTAGCACTGCTGGTGGGCATCATTGCAGCCTGGCGCCGTTTAGGCCTTTTCCCCGTAGCTGCCATCTGCTGTGCTATCGTGTATCTGATGGATAGCCTGCTGCTTTTGATTTAGTATGCCAGGTGCTGACACATGAAAATCCCCGCTTTCTTTGAAGAGTTTTGCAAGGCAATGGAACCAAGTAGAGAGTAGTGACTTGATTTAAATCAATTGTACTTCGACTGGTATTCAGAAAATATACAAAATATTTGCATTTGGTTGTATTTTTTTGTAATTTTGTGGTCTAATTATTTTTTAAATGAAAAGAGGATATAAAGAGAAAGTAGACCCGACAGAGGAGGGGTTTGACGAGTTGGACGAATCAACTCGTCACGCAACCATTGAGCGATTGATAGCTGGGATTCAAGCCAAGAAAACGAAACCCGAAGATATCTTGAAATTAACAGAGCATTTCAGGAAAAGGCATAGTATGGAAGATGGTGAATTATACAGGCTTGGCGCGTTTTCTAAAGACTACAATAAACTTTGGGCTACAAAGCACAACCGATGTCACGGCTCCCATGAGGTGATGCTCAGCAAGAGACAGAGTCAGTATAAGAGTTGGCGTGAGATTCTGAAGGCGACAACCCCAAGATTCAAACCAAGACCTAATGAAGCAGAGAACCCTCAAAGTCTTTACAATGCATCCTATCTGACCTATCGTCCATATGAACCCGACATGTGGGGGCCTGCTTCATATGGCACCTTAATATATGATTTATGGAACGAGTTGGATATCATCGTTAATCACATGCAAGATGGCAGACAACTTTGTAATGATATTATGGCTGAAGAGGCTGCAATAGACAAAGACCCTGAAAGAAAAGAGCAATTATTTTGGGATCAATATTGGTCGGTTGCCGAAAAGAATCACGACACAATAGACTATCATATTAAAAGGGGTATTGCGAACACTGATAATCCTGTTTACAAGAAGATGCTAACATATCCCAATACGATAAAAGATCTTGCCCAAAATGATTTCCATGTACAAAATGAGACACAGATGTCAGATTTTGTCGTTCTTCACCAAACTCTCCTTATACAAGACAATGAAATTACTCCTCAGGAAAGCAAACTTTTTGGAAATAATTTTGAAAAAATAAAACTACTTCGTTTTGCCGTAGAACATTTGGATGAATTATTGCCAAAGAAAGGACAACGATTTGATAAATTGTACACTCTGTTTTTCATTAAATGGGCAAATGTGTTGAAGAGTGAAAAAAGAAAAGACAACGAGCATGAGTTATTTGATTATATAAGAGGACATTATATAGGGTATTCCAAGTTTTACGGTTGGCCAAGTTTGTTTGAACTCAGAAATAGCTTAGGTTCATCTGAAAATGTATGGAAACAAGATGTCGCTGTATTTAGTGAAAAGCTCATCAACTTGTACAAAACGTACACCGAGCAGCGAAACGAACCTAAGAATTTGAATGGTTAGCATTATTTAACTCACGCATAATGAACGGATTCTTCACGGAGTCCGTTCATTTTTTTTTATTATTAGGTATATTCATCTATACCTTTCTGAACAGAATCAATAACTACCTTTCATAACCGGAAAATTTCATTCAAAAACACACTATTTCATTCAAAAAAGCGAAAACACCCCATTCATTACGAGATAAGAGCCTAACATAGTCATTCTTATGTCTTTTGTTAATTACTAGGAGGGTTCATAAAAACATTGTACCTTCGCACCCAGATATCAGTACTCTGGGTGTACACTGAGCACGGTGCCAGGGGAATGACGGGGAAGGTGAAAGTTCTCTATGCCGAGACCCGTCAGTGCGACGAGAGTAAACCTCCAACTAAAAAATCACAGAATAGTATGGACGGTATTACAAAAACAATCGCTTCTGAGGGCTGGACTGCCAAGGAAGCACAGATGAGTTTCTTCAAGAGACCCATCATGAACAAGCAACCGATGAAAACGGTATCGCTGTTCGAAGTCTTCTGTATGGTGCATGAGCGCCGTGCTATAGTAGAGACCGAAAGGTTGAGAACCATCAATGACCACGACGAGGCCAGACGGTACAAAGGATTGAGCTTTGACTACATCACGCCGAGTGGTGTGTTCAGCTACTGCAGTGATGCTTCGCTGCTGAAGCATTCGAGGGTAATCTGCATGGACTTAGACGGTCTTGATAATGTCGAGAGTGTCAAACAACGGTTGATTGATGACCCCATGTTTGAGACATTGCTGTTGTTCCGCTCACCCAGTGGCAACGGGCTGAAATGGTTCGTGCCCATTGACCTCTCGAAGTGTGACCATAAGACGTGGTTCACGGCTATCCGTAACTATTTGATGGTACGCTATGGTCTTTCTGAGAAACAAGTAGATCCTGCATGTCAGAATGTATCGAGAGCCTGTTTCCTATGCTACGATCCTGAGGCGTATCTCAAGACAGAACTTTATGAACATTTTTAATATTCGAATCATTATGGACAAGAATAATATTTTCGACCCTCTGGCATGGGCAAACAATAATGCCAATGACGTTACAAATACAGCGCCTGCTACGGTTGTTCCAGCTGCCGCCCCTTCTGCCTGCCAATCCATTGATGCGGAACTGGCGAAGGCTCGGGCTACGGTGGACGAGTTGCTACGACTGGGTGCCAATATTGCTGAGTCGTATGACGAGTGGTTCCGTGTGGGTTGTGCTCTTGCCAACGGTCTTGGTGCCGATGGTCACGACCTGTTCCATCAGGTATCCAGTCAGAGCGCGAAGTACCGTGAGGCTGACTGTGAAAAGAAATGGGGTGAGTGTCTGCAGAAGAATGACGGGCGTATCACTATCGCAAGTTTTTACAAAATGGCGCAAGATGCGGGTGTGGACCTCTCAGCCATTGGCAGGCAGTTTCCCTCAAACCCTCAAGCCCCTCACTCTGAGGGGGACATAGGGAAATACGGAAATAGTATCGTTTCAGAAGATTCTCTTATTATCCCTCAACGTGAGGGTAGTGGGGGAGTTGAGGGAAACACCATGGAGACAGCCCATGACGATGAGGACGGAACTGCGGGCTATTCGGAAACATTTTCTGACAAAATAGATGCTGCTAACCTACCTCCACTTCTTCGTGAAGTTGCTGAGACGCAGCCCGACGCAGAGTCTAAGGACAAGATGCTGTTGGGTTCGCTGACCTGTCTGTCTGGAGCTATGCCCAACGTCTATGGTGTCTATGATAAGCGTAAGGTGCTGTCGCCTTTCTACACCATTATCGATGCACCTCCTTCCGCCGACAAAGGAATGCTCAATGCTTGTCAGCGACTGTTGGAGCCCATCGAGAAGGATATTGAGCATCAAAGCGAGCTGGAACAGGCCGAGTATCAGCGGGAATTGGCAGAATACATGGCTAAGGACCGTGCCACCCGTGCCGCCACACCTGCCCCCAAGGAGCCACCCTACCGTTCACTGTGGATACCTGCCAACTCGTCGGCAACAGCCTGCTATCAGGCACTGGCCGACAACCATGACTGGGGCGTAACCTTCGAGTCTGAAGCCGACACACTGACGGCATCGCTTAAATCAGACTACGGCGACTTTAGCGATGGCCTGCGCAAGGCTTTTCACCACGAGATGATTACCTATAACCGCCGTAAGGACAACGAACACGTCAAGATTTACCGTCCACGATGGGCCATCCTGCTGACGTGTACGCCTGGTCAGATACCCCAGCTGCTTCCCTCGCTGGAGAATGGTCTTTGCTCACGTTTCGTATTCTATAACCTGCGCCGTAAGTTGTTCTGGCGTGATGTCTTTGAGAAGTCAGACAAGACCCTCGACGAGCAGTTCCTGGAGTTAGGCAATCGCTACAAGACCATCTTCGATGAATTGGCACAACGCAAGGAGCATCCCATCGAGTTTCTCTTCTCCGACGAGCAGCGCAAGGAATTCAACCGTTTCTTCGAAGGTCTGCAACTGGAGCAAGTCGGTCTTTATGGCGATGACCTCATAGCCTTTGTCCGTCGACTGGGACTGGTCTGTTTCCGTATAGCCATGATACTTACCGTATTGCGCCACGAGGGCAGTCAGCCTATGTTCAATCCACTGTCGCAGTCGCTGGTTTGTACAGACGAGGACTTCCAAACGGCCAAGACCATCGTCAACTGTCTCATCAACCACACCGCTCATGTCTATACCAATCTGGTCAAGCATGACGACACGGTTGCTCAAAGTGGAAAGCAACAGATGTCTGCTCAGGAAACGTTGCTGTATAAGGCACTGAATAAAGACTTCACCACCACAGATTGTCGCACGTCGGCCCAGCAGTTAGCCATTCCGTGGAAGACGGCAGAGCGCTATCTGGGACTCTTCGTCAGCAAATACCACAACGTTCAGCGCATCCGTAACGGACATTATCACAAACCCTGAACAGCCTTTCTCCTTCACACTCCGGTCCGTCCTAACTGCCACTCCGGTTGCTTCTAACTGCCACTCCGGTTGCTTCGGACTGGGGGGCGCTGTGCACACAAAAATTCCCCGACATCTGCAAACAGACATCGGGGAATTTTATGTTTGGATTAAAACAACGGGGTACGCCCCGTGTTTATTTCAAGATGATCTTCTTTCCGTTACGGATATACACACCCTTCTGGGTGGGCTGACCATTCAGTCTGCGACCGTTCAGGTCGTAGAATGCACCTCTCACTTCAGACATCTGACTACTTACATTCTCAATGCCGGTTGGCTTGGGGTCATTTTCTGTTAATGCGACGATGCTTCCAAAGTATTTCCAATTATCGTTGTTGCGATAATCCTCAATGGAACCTGCAGGCACATGGAGTGTGGCATTCTCGCAATTAACCCCATTCCACATAGAATTAGGACTTGAATATGTGTATTCCTCTTTTAGTTCTTTCAGTTCTGGCACTTGCTCTGCATAACAATACACATTCGTTATGTTAGAACTGCCCCTGAATGCATTCACTCCAATTTCCGTTACACTGCTGGGAATAACGACAGAGGTCAGATTGGTTAAGCCTTGGAACGTACAATCTCCGATGCTCGGCATACCTTCAGGAATGACTAACTCTGTTACTTCTTTGCCATTCAAATATAAATGGTGAGCAAACCATAGTGGATTAGTGTAATTGGCATAGTAATCAGCGAATTCAAAACCGCACCATGCTGCAAGATTCGTAATATAAACTGCATTCAGACCGAAGCACCTGTAGAATGCAAAGTCACCCAGGATTGTCACACTGCCGGGAATGGCGATAGAAGTAAGACCCGTGCAGTTCGCGAATGCTTCTACTCCTATTTCCGTCACACCGTCAGGAATGTTGACAGAAGTCAAATCATAACAACTACTAAACGCATTATCTCCTATCTTTGTCACGTCTTCAGGAATCACAGTGTTTTTGCATCCCGTCAAAAGGGTGTTGGTAGCCGTTTCAATAATGGCGTTACAGTTATTACGAGAATCATAAATAGTATTTCCATTCTCTACCTTTATGGAGGCTAAAGCAGGGCAATAAGAGAATGCAGATGTCCCTATGCTCGTTACACTACTGGGAATAATAATAGCGGTCAGACTGATGCAACTGCTGAACGCACTTATTCCGATGTTTGCCATTCCTTCACCTAATACGGCAGAGGTTAAACCTTCGCAATTACTGAAAGCACCTTCCCCGATACTTGTTATACTATTAGGGATAGTGACAGAAGTCAGATTAGAGCAACCTGTGAACGCACTTGCCCCGATGCTTGTCACATTGTATGCTCCTCCATGATTAACTGTTGAAGGAATGACGACTGCTCCACCCAAATCTTGAGTGATGCTGATAATTTCAGCAGTCTTGGCAATGCCATCGAAGTCGTAATACAATCCGTCAACAGCCGATTCCAATGCGACGATATGTCCAAAGTCATTCCACAGTTTGGAATTGCGATAAGCATTTATCAAATTGGCAGGTACATGGAGTGTAGCATTTTGGTAAGCGCCTCTTGTAAACGGGAAATAATAATCCTCTGTAAATTGTATCGGATATGCAAAACAATACACTCTTTTCAAGTTGCCACAACCATCGAATGCCTCTTGACCAATAGATACCACATTAGCCGGAATATTTATTGATGTCAACAGCGAACAACCATGGAATGCATAAGTAGCTATCTCTTTCAAACTATTGGGAAGGGTAATTGATTTTAGATTTCCATAACACCATTCGAATGCACGTGGACCTATTCTCGTCACATTGTCTGATATTTTTATGGACTTTATATAATAAGCACCACGAAACGCACTCATGCCAATACCGGTAATCTCATCTCCTAAAATATATTCCTCAACTTGAGAACCAAAAATACCACAAAGACCACTTCCCCATTCAGGAAAATCACATGACACCATGGCATCGCAGTGAAGTTCTACCTTTACCAAATTGGTACATCCTGAGAACGCATCAGTTGGATAAGAAACATCCCTATACCCTATACTTGCCACACGATAAGGAATGCTGATAGAAGCCAGATTACTACAACCTGTGAATTCATTCTCTCCGATGCGTTGCAGGCTTACAAAATAAGATAGTTCGTCAAAGGAAGTAATCGTTTCGTTTTGAGAGAATACTCCTTGCAGGTCCGTCACCTTAGAGGCTTCCATTTCGCTCAACTCACCATCGCCATTCGTGTCCCAATGGGCCACACACAGTGCTTTGACATTGGCATCGGCAAACACAATCGGATTATTTAAAGGCTTATCGCTTATTGCTAAGATATATAGAAACTCTTTCCAATAATATGCACTCGTATAGGCAGCTATACTGTTTACAGGAACATGAAGTGTGGCATTGCTGCTGTTGCTAAAAGTGGTGCTTTCTATGTCAAGCGGTGTCTTCATATACGCCCATACATCAATCAGACTGTTACAACCATTGAAAGCCTCTTTTCCGATATTTGTCACCCATGAAGGTATGCTGATCGAAGTCAGATTACTACAACCCTTGAATTCATTCTCTCCGAGGCTTGAAACATTAACAAAATATGGTAGTTCGTCAAACGAAGTAATCGTCTCGTTTTGAGAGAACACTCCGTTCAAATCCGTCACCACAAAAGCTTCCTTTTCGCTCAACTCACCATCGCCATTCGTGTCCCAATTGGCTACACACAGTGCTTTGACCTTGGCGTCGGCAAACGCAATCGGATTATCATTTATTGGATTACCCTCCATTGCTACAATATCCACAAAGGATGTATTCCAAATATCCGCATTCCGATAGGCTTCTAAGCTGCTTGCAGGGACATGAAGTGTGGCTTTGGTGTTTGCTGAGAATGTACTATTTGCTATGGCTGGTGGAGTTTCCATCAATGCCCAAACACTTGTCAGCTTACCACGAGAAAAAGCATTACTTGCGATCGTTTTCACATTCTTGCCGATGACAACACAGAAAAGATCACTGCACCTGCTGAAAGCATTATCACCAATACCGGTCACTGCATAGTCTGTTCCTTCATATTTCACCGATGAAGGAATGATGACCCAGCCACTGTATTTACTGGGATTTTTTGCTACCTCTGCCGTCTTGGCATCAGTATTTAAGTTGTAATAGACGCCATCAATGTCAATGGCATCAGCACTCGCTACCAATGGCAGCAACATCATTACGAACAATAGTAATTGTTTCCTCATAATCGTAATTGTTTTTAGTTAATAGAGTTAGTTCAATCATTTTTCGTTTCTGTCTGCAAGAACGGTGCAAGCCGAAAGCAATCGAGCTCGTTCGAATTCTCTGACCTAAAGGTACAGAGTGTGGCGTTGCATTGCTGAGGCGCCGCCCGTTCTCGCACGCTTTTCGAGTGCAAATATAAGCACTATTTCTGAAAATTCCAAATTTTTTGCATAGAAAGTAGATAACGGAGATTTTTGCCATGAAAAAGAGGGTGGCGGAATTGCTATGAAAACGTTGCTAAATTCTTGAAAAATAATTGGTTAAATGTTTGGTGGTCTCGGATTTTTTTTGTAACTTTGTATCATCAAAGATGATACACTATGGGCGTCGGCTCAGCATACATAAGCAAGCTCAGTCTGCATTCGCCTAGCACCATAGTTGCAATATAAAAGTAAAGCGGGATGGGCCACCCGATGTAGCTGGTCCAATGAGTTTCTCATACCATTAAAAACACACAAGAAAATGGCAACAGAACGAATTGCTCTGGGGATTAACCTCAGAAAGAACAAGAACTCCAAGAGTTCTGGGTTTAACAAGTATTACCCTACCGTGGACCAGCAGAAGACGCTGTCGCTGCGCGGCTTTGCTAACCACATGATCAGTCATGGCAGCAGCTATAAGCGCTCGGTGCTGGAGGGTGTGCTGAACGAGATCTGCGAATGTCTGCCTGAACTGGTGTCGCAGGGTGTTGGTGTCAAGCTCGGTTCGCTGGGCACGTTCTATCCCACCGCCAAGGTGTCGAAGGACGCTGCCGTGAGCAGCATTGCCGAGATGGACGGTCTGAACCCTAACGACATTGTGGAGGGCATTCGCCTCAGATTCCGTCCTGACTCCACAAAGTTGGACAACCTTTGCGGACCGGCTTTTAAGCAGCGCTGCTCGCTGGAGTTGCGTAACATTCTGGACACCCAGCAGGTGACCGTCAACGGCAAGCCGAAGAAGGTGCAGACGCTGAAGCCCATCACTACGGCAGTGGCCGAGTGGAAGTCTGGTGGCAACACTGGTGGTGAGACTGGTGGCACAACCACTGGTGACAACACTGGCGGAACGAACACTGGCGGTAATACTGGTGGAAACACCGGTGGTGGCGACAACGGTGGCGACAGCGGCGGCGTAGGACAGAACTAGCAAAAGAGCGCTCCTCGTGGTGAGGGGCGCTCTTTCTGTTTGCTATTTCTTTGTTTCTTCGTGGTCGTGGGTGGTATGGATGAAGTCGGTGTTCTTGCGGTCAATCTTGAGGATGTTGAGCACCATCTTCCAAACGAGCTTGGGCAGGGAGAGTATCTTGCCGAAGACGGAGTGGCTGCGCAACTGCTTGGGCGTAGAGACGTAGAGCGACAGGCAGATGAACAGGAACAGAAGCCACCACTTGATGTACCACGTGAGGTCGAAGATGAGGCAGAAAATGGTCATCATGAACGCCATGCCGAAGGCTCCCACCACTAGCATGGAACGTGGAATGAGGGCCTGCTGGAAGGTTTTGTCGATATAGTCGATGTTGCCGTCGAGGATGGCCTTGGGCACGTAGGGCAACAGCGAGAAGAGACTCTGTATCTGGGCGGTCATCCAGCGCAGACGCTGTTTCTGGAAGTTGTCCTTGTTGGAGACCTTCTCGTCGTAGACGTGGATGGTGGGCTCGTAGTGGATGTGAATCTTCTGGCGCAGCAGCAGGGCTTCGAGCTCA
>JAEEGL011117542.1_pt1 | contig 10886 bp, 9 predicted proteins | sample 9134231 | NCBI WGS metagenome assembly JAEEGL01 (sample SAMN16246548, study PRJNA631951) | gut metagenome | biome: gut microbiome; feature: rumen; material: fiber-attached | host: Bos | place: Iran: Karaj | collected 2018-10
AAAAAACCTGGCAAAACCGCTATAATTTCATCATTAGTGGCTGCAAAAGAGGCTTTCTTAGAGAAGGCCGGAACCATCATAAAATAAGAAAAAAGACAAAAGAAAAACAGTGTCACGAGGCACTGTTTTTTTGTTGTTTTTTAGCTAATTACTCTAGCACAAATAACGCCAGAAAAATTATCGACTACTTCATTCGCACTGGTATCGTTATTGGGCTTGTCTTTATATTCGATAAGTGTAGCAGCATAGCTTCCTTTAACACCAGTTTCAAACTTCACGACTTCTTTTGTACCGGATAATTCTTTAATAATTTCAGCGCCACTAAGTTCAGCTTCATGGAGAACTACAAGTCTCTTTTCTTTACCTTTTTTACCGAGATTGAGATTTGGATAATTAACGGAGTTTGTAATATTGCCGTTCTCCATAAAATCCCTAATTTCTCTAGCTGCCATAGAGGCACAATTATCTTCTGCTTCTTCAGTTGATGCACCTAAGTGAGAGATAGCAATAACACCATCCATGTTTGCAGTCTTATAGTTCGGGAAATCAGTAACATATTTACGAACTTTGCCTGATTCTAATAATTCTTTCATGTCATCATCATTAACTAAAGCATCGCGGGCAGCGTTGATAATAATGACACCATCTTTAGCACTAGCTAAAAGACTCTTATTAATCATGCCTTTTGTGGCATCCATAAGTGGTACATGGATTGAGATATAATCCGCTTTCTTAATCATTTCATCCATTGAAACGATCTCGGTGTCTTTTAATAAATCTTTGTATCTTTTAATAGTTGCTTCGCTCGGTTCAACACCCAAAACTTTCATGCCGAGTTTATTCGCGGCATCTGCTACTAAAGCACCAATCGCACCACAGCCGATAACACCTAATGTTTTGCCCATGATTTCTGTACCAGCAAATGCGCCTTTGGCTTTTTCCATTGATTTATTAATAAGAACATCTTCTTTATTCTCATTGACCCATTGCATCGATCCTTTAATGTCGCGTGCTGCTAAGAACATCATAGCAATAGTTAATTCTTTAACAGCATTCGCGTTTGCTCCTGGAGTGTTAAAAACAACCACTCCCATTTCGGCAAATTTATCTAATGGAATGTTGTTAACACCAGCACCTGCACGGGCAACACACCTAACGCTGTCTGGGAGAACCATTTCGTGCATGGAAGCACTTCTCACCATCACTGCTGTTGCGCCTTCGATATTTTCATTATCGATAACGTAATCTTTAGAGAATACTTTTAGTCCAACTGGAGATATTTTATTTAGACAAAATACTTTCATAGATTCACCTATTTGTGGGCTTCTTCAAATTCTTTCATATAAGCCACTAAGGCTTTAGCACCATCAATTGGCATAGCGTTATATAAGGAGGCTCTTAAACCACCAGTTGCTTTGTGTCCTTTTAAGTTGGCAAAACGATATTTCTTTGCGCCTTCTAAGAATTCCGCATCGAGTTCTTCGCTTGGTGTTCTAAATGTGATATTCATCATCGAACGTGATTCTTTATTGATGTATGGTTTGAAGAGTTTTGATTGATCTAAATAGTCATAGACTATCTTGGCTTTTTCTTCATTGATAATCTTTCTTGTTTCAAGACCGCCAGTTTTTAATAACCATTTGAAAACTAAACCACAGACATAAATGCCAAATGTTGATGGGGTATTATAAACGGAGTTATTTGCGGCGTGATTACGGTAGTCTAAATAGATTGGAAGAGGTACTCTTGGTTTTCTCTCTAATAAATCTTCTCTAATGATGACAATGGTAACGCCGGCCGGTCCGACATTCTTTTGCGCGCCCGCAAAAATGATGCCAAATTTAGTGACATCGATTGGTTCACTTAAGAAACAAGAAGACATATCTGCGACAAGTGGGATGTTTCCGGTATCTGGATATTCTTTATATTTAGAACCATAGGCTGTATTGTTATCACAAATATAAACATAGTCTGCGTCTTCACGGAACTTTAATCCTTTAACATCAGGGATAGATTTAAAACCATTTTCTTCACCAGAAGCCACGACACGAACATCAGCGAACAATTTTGTATCGCTAATGACTTTCTTAGTCCAAATTCCGGTGTGGATAATATCAACTTTACCATTGCTCGCAAAATTCATTGGAATCATGGAGAAGGCTAAAGTGGCTCCACCTTGCATAAATAAAATTTTATAGTTATCAGGAATATTGAGTAATTTACGAAGATCAGCCTGGGCAGTGTTGAGGATATCTTCAAATACTTTTGAGCGGTGGCTCATTTCCATGACCGACATGCCTGATCCGCCTCTGTCAAGCATCTCCTCTGCGACTTGTTCCAAAACTTCTTCTGGTAACATAGCTGGTCCGGCAGAGAAATTATAAATTCTGTTTCCTTTCATAAATGAAACTCCTTTTCTAAACTCGTTAAGCAATCCTTTTTGCTTCGAGATAATAACGTTTTTCGCTCGCGTGTCCCATCGAGAAACTCTTTCTGGGGAGCACCATATCTTCAGAGATGAACTCAAAGATATCATTTTTGCCTAGTGCTGGCATAACGATTGCCACACTATTTTCATTCTTGTTCGCCACATCAATCAAAGACGATTCATCGTGGATATAATCAACCTTTGTTTCTGGGTGTTTGGCGATATATTCATCTATATATTTTTGGATATTTTGATAGGTTTTTGCAGCGTTTTTTGGTGTTTTTAATGCGATTTTACCTGTTTTTGATGTGTAGGCATAACTGACGTCACTAGTGCCTTTGCACAATTTTTTTAAGCCTTCAATGAAATCGCTGCCACAGTTGAATAAGAGACGATGAATAGGTTCAAAATTAATGCCTTCATCAAAAATATTATTGGCTTCCACAAGAGCATATCTAGCGGGATGTTTTTCAAGTTGTTCATTAGAAAGATTCTTTTTAATTTCTTCCCAATGTGCTTTTGCGGTGGCCAAAGAATGATTACCATCACCCACAATAAACATTAAACCATCGTTGTTCTTCTTATATAGATTATGGAATTGTTTGATGATTGGTTCGACATCCTTTACTAAATATCCACGGATATGACCACCATTTTGATTTAAATCAAAATCATAAACACATTTAAGTTCATTTCTCTTTGCGTATAATGGTTCGATAATAGATTTCTCCGGATCATCAAAAAGCACTAGGGTGTGTGGTAATTCAATTGGTGCGTCTTTTCTAATTTTGAGTCTTGGAAAAATTCTATCTTCAATCGTGGCTTCACTAGCTTTGATGGAACATGAAACACCGCGTTTGTAAGAGTATTCTTCTAAGTCAATAGAAATGACTAAACCTAGTCTTCTCACGCCATAATCTGTAGTTCTTTCAACTAGGACAAAACACTCACCCATATCAACAAGCAAGTTTTTATCTAAGTAATCACTAATGTTTTGGTTAATTGTTTTAATGTATTGTTCTTGATTGGTATTTTTTAAATACGCTTCTGGATAAATCATGTGGAAAGTCGATAGTTTGTTCCCAACCATATCTCTCAAATCATTCCAATATTCGATTTGACTAGTGAATTGATCGCATGCGATAACCGAATATGCACGCATATCAGTTCCTTCTTTGGGAAGTAAAATATGGGGAGCAAATACTATTTTCTTATCCGCCATTAGCAAACACCTTGAGCGAGCATCGCATCATATACCTTTAAGAATCCAGCAATGTTAGCACCTAAAGCCAAATTTCTTGGTTGGCCATATTTGTTGGCGGTTTCATAACATTGCTTAAATATATTTTTCATGATGCTTTTGAGTTTTTCATCCACTTCTTCAAATGACCACGCAAAGTGCATTGCGTTTTGGCTCATTTCTAAGCCGGAAACAGCAACACCACCAGCGTTGCTGGCTTTGCCAGGAGAGAATAAAACTCCGTTATCATTAAAGAATCTAATTGCTTCTAAGTCACACGGCATATTCGCGCCTTCTGCAAGCATGAAGCAACCATTCTTTTTAAGTTGTTTTGCATTTTCCAAATTTATTTCACCTTGAGTTGCACATGGTAAAGCGATATCACATGGAACATTCCATAAATCTCTACTGACATCACTGTGCTTAACGTTTGGATGTTTTGCCACATAGTCTTTTGTGAATTCACCCTTACCTTTTGCAAGTTCAATAATTTCTTCAGTATTTAATCCGTTCGAGTCAGCAACATAACCGTTGATGTCACTCATACCGACTACTACTGCGCCGAGTTCAACAGCTTTCTTTAAAGCCATCGATCCAACTTTGCCAGAGCCAGAGATAATTACTTTTTTACCTTTGAAATCCGTATTGAAGTACGTTTTTAACATTTCTTCAGCAAAATAACATAAGCCATAACCGGTGGCTTCGGGCCTTCCTAATGAACCACCGTAAGAAATGTTCTTTCCGGTTAATACTCCAGACCATTCATTAACAATGCGTTTATATTGGCCAAACATATAACCAATTTCACGTGCACCGCAACCTAAATCACCGGCGGGTACATCTGTGTCAGGTCCAATATGGCGATATAATTCAGTCATAAATGACTGACAGAATCTCATAACTTCACCATCACTTTTTCCGCGAGGATCAAAATCGCTTCCACCTTTGCCACCGCCCATTGGTAAACTGGTTAGGCTATTTTTAAATGTCTGCTCAAATCCTAGAAATTTAAGGATCGATAAGTTAACACTTTTGTCAAATCTGATACCGCCCTTATATGGACCAATCGCTGAATTGAATTGGACACGGTAGCCGGTATTGACTTGTATTTTTCCAGAATCATCAACCCACGGAACACGGAATTCGATAATTCTTTCTGGAATAACTAGTCTTTCTAAAATAGAGAATTGTTCAATTTTTGGATCCTTTTCAACTAGGAAATCCATAGAGTCAAAAAACTCTTCGACAGCCGCTAAAAACTCAGGTTCGTTTGAGTATCTAGATTTGATGTCGGCCAAAAGATTATTAAGATAACTACTTTTATACATTTGTTTCCTCCTTTGATTCTCTTGAGAAAAACCAAAAAATCCCCAAAGAGAGAAATTACATTTTACAAATATAATAAAGTGCCATAATGCATTATTTATGGTAGCGCGTATATATGTGCTTTTCAATTAAAGAAAAATAAACCGAACTTTTTGAAAGTAATAAAAAAATCAAAATTGAAAAATCAAATTATTGAATATTAATATTTATATTAAATTTTAACTTTCTTAACTGCTTTTTTGATAACTGCACCAGCGGCAACACCCACCGCTACCGCACCTAAAACGGCTGTCGCGGCTGCAGCTTGAACAACCTGTTTGCTCTGATGTGAACCATAGTAACAATACCTCGCAAAATGTTCACAATTATTGGTGGTGAGGTTGTAATATTTACCACGAAATTGGACACAGTCAACCCATCTCTTGGCCCTCTCAACGACTTTCTCACGAGGGTATTTGCTATCAAATGGGAGTTGGACTTCTAGTTGTCCACCAAGCAAAAATCTTTCCAAGGAAGTTTCTAAGATTTTCATCTCTTTTTTGTTAGAGATTATGTCGTTCTTAAGCGCTGTAAAATGAATCACGGTGTTTTCATCAACCGCAACGCCATAATGGTAATAATGTTCTTTGCGATGAACGCGAATGATATCACCCGCTATTGGTTTATCAATTTTTTGAAAACTCATGGAATAATTATGGAAAGAAAAACTGGATTTCTCCAGTCTTTTATTTTAATAAATTTTGTGATTCGTATTCTTATATTCTTGGTAGAGTTTTAAGCACTGTTTTCGGTCTAGTTCTACGATGAGTTTTTCTCTTTCTCCAGGTTGTTCCATTTGGTAGAATTTAGCATCTCTAAATCCAATCTCTTCGGTATCCATGATATTACATCCGTAATATACCTTTTCAATATTCGCCCAAAGAATAGCGGCCATACACATTGGGCATGGTTCACCAGTTGTGTATAATTCACAACCACTTAAATCATAGGAGCCTATTTTCTTACACGCTTTTCTAATAGCTAGCATTTCACCATGACATGTTGGGTCATTGTTTTTTAAAACTTGATTGTGTCCTTTACCGATAACGACACCGTCTTTGACGACGACCGCACCAAAAGGACCTCCGTGATTGGCTCTAATACCTTTTCTGGCTTCGTTAATAGCCATTCTCATATATTTATTCATAAGAAAACTCCCGAGATTATTATATCGGAAAAAGCATGCCGATATGATTTTGAAAGTAAATAAGAAATAATTATGTTATAATTCTTACACTATTTCGTATAAGGAGGAACTATATGGTTAGTAAAAAATTAGCTATTGATGTTCTTAATGAAGCGTTAGCCACAGGTGCTGACTATGCTGAAATCTTCTATGAAGATTCTCATAGTTATTCTTTATCCATTGAAAATGGAAAAGTTGAAACCTCAACTTCCAATATCATGAATGGCGTCGGCTTACGTCTATTGAAAGAAAATCAATGTGTGTATGGTTACACAAACGATTTAACCAGAAAAGGATTAATCGCGTTAGCGCAATCATTACGCGCTTCATTTCATGGTGAAAGATTAATCACTGTTGAAAAGCTGGATATGATTCGTGTTAAAAATCGTAATCCAGTGAACAACAGTTATGACAATATTTCTCGCGAAGAAAAAATCGCTCTTGTAAGAGAAGGTATCGAAGAAATCCAAAAACTCAACGATCCAAGAATTGTTAGATATATTGGTAACTTCCTTGATAATCATAGATTTGTCGCTGTTTTCAATTCCAAAGGAAAATGGTTCAAACGCGATACAGAATTTGGTCGTTTAGCATATATGATTGTCGCTGCCGATCAAAATGGTTTTGAAACTGGTTTTGAAGGTCCAGGATGCCAACAAGACATTTCTTACTTTAAAACCGTTGTTAATGCTAAAGAAGTGGCTTTGAAAGCTGCTAAGACAGCATTATTAATGCTCACCGCCAAAGAATGCCCAAGCGGCAAAATGCCAGTTGTTATTGGTAATGGTTGGGGCGGCGTCTTATTCCACGAATCTTGTGGTCACCCATTAGAGGCCAGTGCAATTTCAAAAGGCTTATCTTGCTTTGCTGGTAAGGATGGAGAAATGGTTGCTTCACCACTCGTCAGTGCAGTCGATGATAGCACAATGCCACAAGCTTGGGGATCAATCGATATCGATGATGAAGGCAACCCAGGAACCAAGAGATTACTCATCAAAAATGGTAAGTTAGTCAACTATATGATTGACGATTATAACGGTAGAAGAATGGGCCGTGAAGGTAACGGTGCATGCCGTAGACAAAACTACAGATTTTGTCCTACATCACGTATGTCTAACACATACATTTGCAATGGTAAGTCCACACCAGAAGAAATCATTGCAGCGACAAAATTAGGCTTATATGCAGTCGGTTTTAACGGCGGTTCTGTCGATCCAACAACCGGTGAATTTAACTTCGGTTGTAGTGAAGCTTACATCATTCGTGATGGTAAGGTTTGTGAACCAGTTAAAGGTGCAACACTAATTGGTCATGGCGACGAAATTTTAAAACACATCGACATGGTTGGTAATGACTTAGCATTAGGTCAAGGTATGTGTGGCGCCGGTTCCGGTTCCATCAGAACAAACGTTGGTCAACCAACATTAAGAGTTAGCGAAATCACCGTCGGTGGTCGCGGAGGGGAGCTTAAATAGTTATGAAGTATGATAAGTTTTTTGTCCTTGCTAAAGAAGCAGGCATTGAAGAAGCAGAATTATATATTCGTGAAAGTTTCTCATTAAGCTTTTCTTTATTCCATGGTGAAGTTGATAAATACTCTTCACATAATTCAATGTCCATTCTCGCAAGAGGTCTTGTTAATGGTAAATTTGGTACTGCCGCTTGTGACTCATGGAGTAATGAACACGCCAAATATTTGGTGAATGAAATTGCCGCTAATGGTAAAATCATTGAAAATGAAGACCCAGCATTTATCTTTGCAGGATCTGAAAAATACAAAAAGATTAATACTTTCAACAAAGAGTTAAACAGCATCCCAGTTGAAGAGAAATTAAAGAAAGCTTTAGAACTTGAAAAAGCCATTAGAGAAGGCGACCCAAGAGTTATCGAAGTTGGTGCGGTTGAATATTCTGAATCAGCAGAAAACGTCACCATCATGAACTCCAAAGGTTTAAAACTTGCACAAAAATCCAATTACTATTATTTCATCGGCCAAGCCGTTGCTAAAGAAGGCACACAAGTGAAATCTGGTTACGAATTATTCTTAGATAATGATTTTTCAAAATTAGATATTCAAAAGTTAGCCAAAGAGATTGTTGAAAATACAGTTAGTCAACTTGGTGGTGAAGCTTGTGATTCTGCAGAATATAAAGCGGTTCTCGCACCTAGCGTTGTTGATTCTTTATTACATTTCTATATTGGTAACGCAGATGCTGAAGAAGTTCAAAAACGTTCTTCTTTATTCATCGGAAAACTCGGTCAAAAAATCGCTTCAAGCAAAATTACAGTTGAAGACAAACCACTTCAAAGAAATGTGTTTTCAAGATGGTTTGACGATGAAGGCGTTGCAACCTACAATAAACCAATCATTAAGAACGGTGTTTTGTCAACTTACCTCTACAATTTAACCACTGCCGCTAAAGAGGGTGTCCAATCCACAGGTAATGGTGCAAGAGGTGGCGGAAAAATGGGAACATCCACATTCTTCTTAGCGCTTAAACCAGGCAAAAAATCTCAAGAAGAATTATTCAAAGAAGTCGGTAACGGTGTCTACATCACTGATGTTTCCGGTTTACATGCTGGATTAAATCCACAATCTGGTAACTTCTCCTTACAATCCACAGGTTTCTTAATCAAAGATGGCAAGAAAGATAGACCATTAGATGTTATCACTGTTTCTGGCAACTTGATTGAAATCTTCAAAGATGTTCTTGAAGTTGGAAGTGACGAAAAAGTCTTCCCAGAAGGTTCCTCTTGTTCATCATTATTAATCAAGAAGATTGCTGTTTCTGGTAAATAATTAGATTCGCACAAGCAATTTAAAAACTAGGCAAATTTGTCTAGTTTTTTTGTGTTCAATATCAATGTATTCACATATATAATGTAATAGAAAGTAAGGTACTTCTTATGAAAAGTAAAATTATTCGCACTTTATTTGCGGGCGCACTAACTTTTACAGCGATTGGTGCTTTTGCTGGTGTTGCCATCCATAATCGATTCAATGAGCAACCAGTTAAAGTCGAAGCTGGCGAAGGCAATTATTATTCAGGTATCAGTGATACTTTAACTGGAACTGATTTACTAAATGCGTTACATACTTTGAACAACCAAAAAAGAACAAAAACTATTGGCTATCAAGGGATGAGACAATTTGCCGCCAAGTCCGACATTGACCCAGACGGATCTGGAAAGATTATTGGTTTTTATGATAATAAAAAAGTTGGTCCTAGTTGGGATAGCGGTAGCACCTGGAACAGAGAACACGTGTGGCCAAACGTTAGAGATGGGGATAAGGTTGAAGATGATGCTCACATGGTCAGACCAGCCGCCGTTTCCACTAACAGTGATAGAGGTAGCAAAGGCTATGGTTCTGATTCATATGATCCTGGTGAATTTGTCCCATATTACAGAGGCGCCGCAGCTAGAATTATTTTCTATGCCGCAATTGCTGATACTTCCTTAAAAGTGGTTGATTATTCTTTCCCATATAATGGTGTTAGCGGTGGCAACCATGGTTATGATGTCGGAACAATGGGTTCTTTAAGCGAGATGCTTAAATGGAACCTTCAATATTTACCATCTGACACTACCTTTACTGGTGCTAATGATTTAGCGAGAAGGACTGAATTAAATAGAAATGAAGTTATTCAAACAGCCAGTGGAGGACAAGGCAATAGAAATCCGTTCATTGATCATCCTGAATATGCTTGTAAAATTTGGGGAGACACAAACGATAAAACAAGGGCTATTTGTGGTGGTCAAGTTACTCCTCCAGACGAACCAGATGATCCACTACCACCAGATGAAAGTCATCCAATAACCCTCAATATTGAAAGCAAAAACCTTGCAATTGGCGAGTCTTTTGACTTAATTGCTACAACTTTGGATAGTTCAGATGTCAATTGGGTCTATGATGAATACACATGTGAAATTCTCAATTTTGGTACCTTTACTACACGTAGCGGTGAACCATTAAAAGTTACTGCGATTAAAAATGGCACAACCACATTTACTGCTACATCAGGTTCAAACTCTGTCTCGTGCACAATTGTTTGTGGCACAGGTATATATGATGGATCAGTAGAGCCAGACAAACCAAACAACGACGAAAAAAATAAAACGTCAGTACCGCTTCCATTAATTATTGGAATTGCGGCGGGTGTTGTATTAATCGCGGGTGTCGTTGTGCTCGTCGTTGTTTTAACGAGAAAAAAGAAAAGAGCATAAATAATATAAAAATCAAAAAGAATAGACTGCTTCGGCAGTTTTTCTTTATAAATAAATAATCTAACAATAACTCCCCAAATAATTCTTATAATATTTATTTAAATATTGCATAATATTATTTCCTGAGTTGGAAAAGATTATTTATCTCTGGAGATCGTTATGAAACAAATTACTAAGATTATTACTGCTTCATTCCTTGGTGTTGCTTTATCAACTGGTGTGGGCCTTTCATTTGCTCACTCTGCTAACACAACCTATAACGCAGCCCACGCTTATTACACACCATCAAATACACATGAGGTTTCTGACACTCCCGCTGAGTTAAATAACTATTACAGCAGTATTGGTAGTTCTCTAACCGGGAATTCCCTTCTTTCTGCTTTGCAGTCTTTAAATAGTACAAAAAGAGCGCATTCTGTTGGATATAGTACAATGGGTAC
>JAEEGL012189678.1_pt1 | contig 10886 bp, 9 predicted proteins | sample 9134231 | NCBI WGS metagenome assembly JAEEGL01 (sample SAMN16246548, study PRJNA631951) | gut metagenome | biome: gut microbiome; feature: rumen; material: fiber-attached | host: Bos | place: Iran: Karaj | collected 2018-10
CAAGGGTGGCGCCGGCGGCGAAGGCCATGCTGGCGACGCCGAGCAGGGCGACCGTGTTCAGAGCGATCATGATGAACTTGCGCATGTGAAACTCCTTTCACAGTTATAGTGTTGGGTCGTGATCGACCATTCCCCCAAAGTTGGTGCGAAGCCCCGATTAATGCTCGGGGGCCTCAATGGCGCCCTTGATGTAGAACATCGTCAGCATGAAGAAGACGATAGCCTGCATGGTCTTGCCGAGCAGGAAGAGCGCGTAGATCGGCACGGTGCTCAAGATGGGCGCCATGACGAAGAAGAGGATCATGACGATTTCCTCGCCGCGGATGTTGCCGAAAAGACGGAGAGGGAGAGAGACTGGGCGCGCGATGTGCGAAACCATCTCAAGCGGAACCATGAGCGGGATGAGGAACTTGGAAGGGCCGGTGAAGTGGTTGATGTAGTGGGCCTTCCAGCGGATGATGCCGATGGCGTTGTACAGAAGGAAGACGAAGACGGCCATGCACACGGTGGAGTTGATGTTTGCGGTGGGCGCGTCAAAGCCGGGCACGAGGCCGAGGAAGTTCATGCAGAAGATGTAGAGCAGAATGCCGCAGAGGAAGGGGGCGTACGAGTGGCCGATTTCGCCCATTGTCGAGACGACGAAGTTCTCGACCCCGTCGATGATGGCCTCGAAGACGTTCTGCAGCATGCCCGGAGTCTTTTCCGTCAGGCGCGAGCGCAGGATGAGCGCGAGCACCACGAGGATGGCGATGGCGACCCATGAGTAGAAGACATGTTTGAAGACTATTTCCTTTCCGGCGATGTGAATCTCGTCAAGACCGAGGAAAGTTGAAATCAGTACCGGTTCCGGCAGTGTACCAGCCATGACTACCCCCTGTTTATGCCCCTTGCGCCGCCTATCTGTCCTTGTGGAAGGCATAGGTGACCAGGGCCAAGATCGACGCGGTGACCAGTCCGGCCAGTATGGCCGAAACCGGTGCGCCGCAAACCACCAGCGCCACATACAGGACACAGGCTATCAGCAGAAGCCTGCCCCCCCAGCGCGCCAGGACCGACAAAAACAGCGCGGTGCTGTAGGCGCCGAGTTCCCTGCGCAGAAAATACCGCGCAAGGCTGAAAAACGTCAGGGCCATGACGGAAAGGCCGACCCCGAACCAGAAAATCCACGGCGTGAGGGCATAGAGCGCGGCGCCCGCGCCGACGGCGGTGAAAGCCGCCAGCAATTCGTTTCGGACGACCGGCATTATCACCGGATGCCCCATTCCGTGCCGCCAGAGCCACCTGTCGAGAAGAAAGGCCGGATTCATCGGTCACTTCTTCGCGTCAGGCCTGCCCGCGCTGTCCGCCGCAGCTTCGGCTTCGGCGGATTCCGCCGCCCTGGCACGGGACATTTTCTTGAGCAGCCATTGCGTGTCGCGATACACGTTCAGAAAGCCCGCCCCGATGCCGATGAGCAGAAAACTCAACTTTCCCCACGGGTGCGTGCCGAACCAGTGGTCTATGCCGTACCCTATGGCGACGCCGACCAGGGGACCGCTGACCATGTGCAGGCCGATCACCCCGGACGATGAAAGGGCTTCCATGCCGCTTTTCTGAACTTGCAAAAAATCTTTCAATGACATGACAATCCCTTGCAACCGTTGGCATAGCACACGGCGGAGCCTGCGTCAATGCCTTTCCGCGAAGCCGATGGGGAGAGTTCGCGGCATTTCCGGGTGCATCCTCTTGAGATTGCGAGATAAATGTGATTAATGCAACATTTCGGCAAGTGTTTTCAGCAGCAAGCGCGCGTTGACGGGCTTGGCGATGTGGGCGTCCATGCCGGCATTGACGGCCTTTTCCGCATCCTCCCTGAAGGCGTTTGCGGTCATGGCGATGATGGGTATGCCGGCCTTGCGCTTGTCAGCGAGCCTGCGTATCTCCTCTGTCGCCCGGTAGCCGTCCATGTTGGGCATCTGCACGTCCATCAGTATGAGGTCGTAGGTGCCGGCCGGGGCGCCGGCGAGCATGTCAAGGCAGGCGACGCCGTCTTCCGCGCGGTCCACCGTGAAGCCCGCCTCCGTCAGTATCTCGACGGCGATTTCGGCGTTGAGGTCGACGTCCTCGGCAAGCAGTATCCGTCTTCCCGAGAAGTTCGCTTCGGGGGGATGATCCGCGCTTTTGCGCTTGCCCGCGGGATCGCGGACTATCCGGTGCGGCATGCGGATGACGACCCTCGTGCCCTTGGCGAGGCGGCTTTCGATGCGTATGGTGCCGCCCATCAGCTCCACCAGCCTCTTGACGATGGCGAGCCCCAGGCCCGTGCCCTTTATGCCGCTCATCGTGGTGTTGCGCTCGCGCGAGAAGCTCTCGAAGACATGGCTCTGGAATTCCTCCGACATGCCGATGCCGCTGTCCTCCGTCACGAACTCCACGATGCAGCTGTCCTCATCCGCGCCCGGCAGCTGCGTCGCCGTGATGTTGAGCGCGCCGCCCTTCGGCGTGTACTTGATCGCGTTGCTGATGATGTTGATCACGATCTCCTCCACATGGGTCTTGTCCATGTAGAGGAAGGGCGCGGTCACGCGGTTCACGGCCGTGCAGGAGAGGCTCTTCTTCCTGATCTCTTCGGAGAAGACCGTGATGCAGGCCGAGAAGAACTCCTGCGTGTCGGTCGGGTCTTCGGCGATGACGATCTTGTCGCTTTCGATGCGGGCCATCTCGAGCACGCCGTTCAGTATTTCGAGCAGATGTCTGCCCGACATCTGGATGTTGCGCAAATACTCCAAGCGCTTCGCCTCGTCCGTGCTCTTCTTGAGGGCCAGGTCGGTGAAGCCGATGATGGCGTTCATTGGCGTGCGTATGTCGTGGCTCATGTTGAAGAGGAAGTACGACTTCGCCTTGTTGGCGGCGTCGGCCTCGTCGCGGGCCCTTTCGAGCATGAGCTGCTTTTCGAGTTCCTCATGCATGAGGGCGTCGACGTCGCGGAAGGCGATGACGTAGTTCCTCTCCCCCCGGCCCCCGGCGATGCGCGAGAAGCAGATCTGCCGGTAGAGGGGGGCGGAGCCCGGCTCGTTGCGCCTGAACGTGCAGGCGTAGATGCCCTTTTCGGGCACGCTGCGGCGGAGCGTTTCAAGGGAGGTCATCTCCCTGAAGCGCTCCTTGTCCTCGTCAATGACGACCCTGTCGATGTACAGCGGCATGATCGCCTCATACGGCTTGCCTTCGGCGGCGCGTATGACGTCCTGCAGGTAGCTTTTTGTCCGCATCCCGCGGATGAGCTTCAGGATGTGGCCGGGGCCGTGCGTCATCCACACGACGATGTATTCGCTTGAGAGGCCGTCGATGACCGCGACGTAGTCGTTCATCTCGTCATGCAGGCGGCGGTTCTCGGCGATTTCGGAGATGTCGATCACGCTGCCGTGCAGGATGCGGGGCGTGCCGTCTTTCGCGCACAGGCGTTTTCCCGTGGCGTTCACCCAGAGGTATTCGCCCGATTTCATGCGGATGCGGTATTCCACGTCGTAGCCGTCGGCCCTGCCCGTGCCTGCGGCGATGGCCGCGTCGAGCATCTTCCGGCGGTCGTCGGGATGGATGTGGTCCACGAGGGTCTCGAGGTCGTCGGGAAAGTCCCGCTCGTCTTCGTAGCCGAGCATGCGGCGCATCTCGGGCGAGTAGTGGATAGCCCTGATGCGTCCGTTTTCCCCGAGCTCCTCGTACCACGTCGCGGAACGTATCCTGCGGCCACGGGCTGTCATATCGGTATGGATGGTCGTCATGGCATATCGGGATGGTCGTTTCCGGTTGAGGAGATCGTCGCGATGATAGCCGGCGCAAAAGACAGGTGAAACCATCCTACAGCGTCGGAGCGGCAAAATCAACCGACCGGCTGAAACCGGCGGATTGCGGACATTGCGGCCCGCGCCGCCCCTGCGGATGGACCGCGTCGCGGCGATGGGGGCCGGGGGGCTTTCTCCCCTGCCGCGCGGGTGCGCGGCGGTTGAAAGCGGAGGAGGTTTAGGGTAGGTTGCCCTTGCCGCGGCCGCCCCCGGTCGTCCGCGTCGGCGCGGCGCACAAAGCGCCGTGGAAAGCCGCGGGCGGGCTTTTCCTGCGGCGGCCTTGATGAATTCGGCCCGAGGCCGCGCCTTTCGCCCGATGGCAGGCAGTTGCGCCGTGGCGCGGACGAAGTGCCGTGAAGGGGTCTCTGATGGAGTCTTTTGCCGCTTTCCTGCCCCCGCAGGCCCGCACCGTGGTGGAGTTCGGCTGCGGATGCGGCGCCACGGGGCGTGAATTTCTGCGCATCCAGCCGGAATGCCGCTACGTGGGTTTCGATACCGACGGGGAGCGTCTGTCGGAAGCCGCGGGCTGCCTCGTCCAGGCGGAATGGTCGCCGTTCCCCGGCATCCGGCTTGAACGGCACGGCATCGCCGGCGCCGACTGCCTCCTGTTCCACGGCGGCTTCATGGGCCGGCGCGGCTGGGCCGGCGAAGTGCGGCGGCACGGCGCCCTGCTTTCCGAAGGCGGCCAGGCCGTGTTCATCCTCGACCATCCCGGCTATGTGCGCAACGCCATGTCGCTGATGCTGGGCCGGCCCCCGATCGGGGACCCCGCGCTCACCCTGCCGGAGCTTCTGCGGGGCCTTGAGGAAGCCGGCCTCACGGTGACGGACGTTCAGCCGCAGTATGTGGCCGGGGATGCCGCCTTCAGGAAAGATCCGGCAGTCCGGCGCCTCATGGACTCGCTCGTGGACTATTGCCGCGAGCACGGCATGGGCGTGAATACGGATATCTGGGCGGCGCGGCACATTGTCCGGGCGGTGAGGGGGGCGGCTCCGCAAAAACTGCGCATGCAGGCCCTCGTGGGGGAAGCCCGCGTGACGGCGCGGGTGCGGCTTTTCGAGCCGGGCGCCTTCGCCGCCACCATGCCGGGGGTGGATTTCGGGGCGCAGGGCATGCCGGCGGCGCTGGAAAGCGGGGCGGGCTTTCCCGGCCGTGTCATGCTTGCCCAGCGCATTCTCTTCAGGGGCGTGAAACCCGCCCTGGATTTCCTGCGGCAGGTCCGCCGGGCCGGCTGGCTGCTCATCTACGAGATGGACGACAACCCCCTCAACTGGCGGGAGGCTTTCACCCTTTCCCGCTGGCTGGAATTCGCGGGCTGCCATGCCGTCCAGGTCTCCACGGAGCCCCTGGCGGAGCTTCTGCGGCCGCACAACCCCCATGTGCTGGTCTTCCCCAACCATCTGCGCGAATTGCCGGCCCCGAGAACACCGGCGGCGGACGATGCCCCCGTGGAGATCTTCTACGGCGCACTGAACCGCGAGAACGACTGGGCCCCAATCATGCCGGAGCTCAACCGTCTTCTCAAGGAATACGGCGGGCGCGTGAACGTGCGGGTGGTCTATGACAGGAAATTCTTCGATGCCCTTGAAACGGAGCGCAAGACGTTTCTGACGGCCGAAGGGGACGGCTTCATCCCCTATGACGCCTACGCGCAGGCGATGCATGCCTCGGATATCGCCCTGCTGCCCCTGCTCGATTCGGATTTCAACCGCACGAAGTCGGATCTGAAGTTCATCGAGGCCGCAGGGCATGGGGCCGTGGCCCTGGCCTCGCCCACGGTGTACGCCTCGACCATCCGCGACGGGCGCACCGGCTTTCTCTACGCAAGCCCCGAAGAGTTCGGCGCAAAGCTGCGCATGCTGCTGGAGGACAGGCAGCTGCGCCTGGAAACCGCGGAGGCCGCCTACGCTTATGTCCGCCGGCGCCGCCTCCTCTCGCAGCATTTCCATGAGCGCGTTGACGCCTACCGGGAGCTGCTGGCCCGCCTGCCGGAGCTGGAGCGGGAAGCCGAGGAGCGCGTCCGCGCCGCGGCGGGGGAGATGCCGAGCTGAACCGGCATGGCATCGGCATGCCCGAAGAACCGGGGCGGGTGATTGCGGGGGCGGCTGCGCTCTGTCTCATCGAATCCGGCGCGCCCCCGCAATGAAAACGGCACAGGCGCAAAGGGGGATGGATGCGAATTGATCTGCACTGCCATGAAATGACGTATTCCAAATGCAGCAACATGCGCATTGAGGATATCGTTTGCTCCGCGAAAGAAAAGGGGCTGGATGCCATATGCGTCACAGACCATGACAGCATGGGGATCCGGTACGCCGCCCTTGATTACGGTAGATCAGCGAACTATAAGATATTCATAGGCATTGAAGTCTCCGCGATGCACGGCGACATAATCGTCTTCGGGCCGGATATCGATTTCAGGACATACATGATGAAACGCAGGCGCTTCTTGACTTCGTAAATGCCCATGACGGATTCTGTTACGCAGCCCATCCCTTCAGGGGATCGGGATGCGGATACTATGCCTCTAACCTCAAGAACCTGCATGGAATAGAGGTGAAGAACGGAAGGGCGGAAAAGGAAGCCAACCAAAAGGCATCGCGGCTTTGCGACGAACTGGGCCTGATTCCCTTGGCCGGAAGCGACGCGCACGACATCGGGGAGATTGGCAGATGCCCGATGAGAGTCCCCGATGACGTTTCTACGCCCGAGGAGCTGGCGAAAGCCCTCAAATCCGGGGCGTGTGAAATTATACAATGAGCACTGGAAAACATCTGGAAAATAACTTCAGTTTTGCTGCCGATAGAAATGAACGGCAGCTTGGCCATTAGATGGAATGTCGTAGAGAGTTGACACTGCTACGATGCAGAAGGCGGGATGCAACCCGCAGTGAATCTTGTCAAAGCGCTGTTTCAACGCCCGCCGAACACGTAAATGCAATTTCTGTAGCCCGGAGTACCTCATGAATCGGGCTTCTTTTTTTGTTTGACCATCCAATCCGGAGCCGTGAGGAACAGGCAGTGGTTCAAAGGCCCCGGCGGCAGTTCCTTGCGGGGTTCAACCGGGGTTGGCGCCTTGGCCATCGGCCACACGCGCAATTCCCGGGGCTGCACCCGGCCGCCCGAAGGCGGCCGGTACGGGCCCGCGCCCGACGGCCGGCAATGACGCCGGGCCGCCAGTTCGCGGTTCAGCCTGTTCAGCATGCGGGCTTCCCTGTCTTTCCGTCGCAGCAGGAAGTCAATAATCGTGCGCAAGATGCTCATCTATTTAAACCCCATTGCCTTGCCGTCGGCCTCCAGCTTCAGCTTCTGCTCCCTGCACAGGGCGTCCAGCAGATCCCCGTGCGACACGGTGCCGGCTTCCTCCAGCCAGAACTGCCGGTGCACGGCGGCGAAGTCGCCGGGGGCGAGCCGCGTCTGCCGCTGCAGCTCCTCCATGACGGCGAGCGGCGTCTCCCCCGCGGCCAGGGGCGCGAGCAGCGTCAGGTACAGCGAGCGGAGCTGCGCCGGCCGCGCGTAGGTGAAGGGCACCTTGAAGCTGAAGCGGCGCATGGCGGCGGAGTCCATCAGCTTCCGGAAATTGGTGGTGCAGATGCAGAAGCCCCTGCACTGCTCCAGCTGCGTCAGGAACTCGTTCACCTGCGACACTTCAAAGTTGCGCTCCGCCCCCTCACGCGCCTGGAGGAAGCTGTCGGCCTCGTCTATCACCAGCACGGCGCCGTCGGCGTCAGCCTCGGCAAAGGCACTGGCGATATTCTTCTCCGTTCCGCCCACGTATTTGTCGAGCAGGTCGCTGGCGCGCCTGACCAGGCACGGCCTGTCGAGGGCTTTCGCCAGATGCCGGGCCAGCGCCGTCTTTCCCGTTCCGGGAGGGCCGTAGAAAAGCAGGGTGCCCATGCCGGGCCTGGCGCTCGCCGTGCCGTTGCGCATGCGCGCGTCGAGGCGGCGGCAGGTGTTCACGAGGGGCTGCACCGGCTTTTCGGTGCAGGTCCCCTTCAGATCGAAGGCTTCGGATTCGCGGGCTTTCACGCGCGGCTCACGGCCGTCGTTCTGCAACGTCACCTGGGCCTTGAGAAGCTGTTCAAGGCAGGGCATGAACTCCTCCCTAGCCGCGATCCGCTTCGCCTCCCTCATGGCGCTTTCCATGACGGCCACCTGCACCGGATAGCGCTCGGCGAGCAGATCGACCTGCTCGTCGTTCAGGCGGCAGGAAACCCGAAGCCTCCTGGCTATGCTGCGCCACTGGGCGCGCCGCTCCTTTCTGCCCAGTTCCGGAAAGAAGATGCTGTAGCTGAAGCGGCGGCGCACGGCCGGATCGAGATGCTCGACCATGTTGGTGATCCAGACGACGCGCTGGCCCGGCTGTTCAAGGAAGGGGTTGAGCCATGCCTTGGGAGAGGCCGTCTTGCGGCGTGTGCCGAGATCGGTGTCGAGCAGGTATTCCGCCTCGTCGGCGAGGACGAAAGCGCCTTTGTGGCGCGACGCCAGGCGAACGCAGGCCGTCAATGCGGTCCGGCGGTCGCTGGGGGAATCGTCGTCCCTGCACGGCACGGCCCACGCCCGCACGCCGAGTTCCTTCGCGAGGCTGCCGGCAAAGGTCGTCTTGCCCGTTCCCGGCGCGCCGTAAAGGAGAATGTGCCTGGGCCTTGGGCTCTTGTCCCGCAAAAGCTTCAGGACCATATCCCTGTCTTCCGGCTTCACGTTGCAGGCGCTCAGGGGGAGGGGGCTTTTCCCTACCGGCAGGCAGAAGGTCTTTTCCAGGTCCTCCCCGTTGCCCGTTCGCCATATTTCTTCCACGTTGGACGTCAGGCGGATGTTGCAATTTTCGTCGAGAATGCCCATGTGCGACAGCTGGGAAATCCGGCTGTTGCAAAGGCTCACGGGGATATTCAGCATCTTGGCCAAATTGCCGCGGTTCTCGTATTCCTCAATGTCCAGACGGCAGCTGAAATAATGGGAAAGCGAGCTGTAGTTGCTGAAAAGGAAAGCGAAGGTGCAGATCTCGATCGCCGCATCGTCAAGGCCGAAAAAATCCCGGATGGAGCGGATGATGGGAGGCCGTGCGGCGCCTGCCCTTGAGCTCCGCTCCAGTCCTTCCGCCACCTGCTCCAGAATGGGCGGGAGGGTTTCGGGATGCTCCTCCACGATTTCCTCAAAATTACGGTAGAGATAGCGGTCCGGCCGCTTCGCCAGAGTGTTGGCGACCGTCTTGAGCCTGCCGCCGCGCAAGGCCGGGTGGGCCTTGTCGGCCACAGCCTGCCGGAACCATTGCGAAAGCCATTGCAGGCCGCCGCAGCACCAGCCGACGGTGGAGAAGAAATCGTCATCATAGTCCGTGATGATGCCATGGTCCATAAGGCGCCTGAGCCAGATGGCCGCCTGGGCCCGGGGATAGTCGATGGTTCTGGAACAGTTCGCAGTCGTCAGGTAGCCGGAAAAAGTGCATGTGTGACGCATAATGCCCTCCTGTTTCCGGCAGTATGGGCGGCTGTCGTTTCAGAATGCGAAACGCTTGAAAATTTATTTCGCGGGCGAAGAGCTGTCGGGCAAGGGCTGCGCGTAGCCGAGCGCCGCGGCTTCGAGTTCCTCCAGCACCCGCTTTCTGAGCCAGTCCGGCGCGAGCACCCGGGCTGCGCTGCCGAAGCCCAGCACCCAGGAGACGACCTCGGCTTCGCTCTGGGCGCCAAAATCCAGCGTGAGGCTGCCGTCGTTATGGACGGTCATTTCCTGATCGCCGCTCCATGTCCTGTCGTAGACATAGGCGGAAGCGGAGGGCGCGAAACGGACGCTGACGCGGAATACGTCGCCGCCCATGGTGCCGAACGGGCCGGCGTCCGGCCCCTGCTGGGCTGCCGGCGGCGGAGGCAGGCAGGATGAGGAGCGGCGGGTCAGGCGCACATCAAGGCAGCGCTGAAGATACAGGGAGAGGGGATTGTCATAGACAGGCTGCACCGGGCCGTTGGCCGGCACTTCCCAGCCGAGGAAGGAAATGCTTTCGCGGAAGATGATGAGCCGCATGGGCGCGAAAAAAAACGTGCGGCGAAGGTCGGGCAGGCCGCGGCGGTAGGTCAGCTCGCAGACGAGCTTTTTCTGCACGGCCTTGAGCAGCCGGGAGTAGCGCTCCTGGTGCGGCTCGTAGTCGATGTGCCCCTTGCCGTAGATAAGGCTGACGCCTTCGGCGTTTGCTCCGGGGGCGCTTGCCGCTGGGGATGCTTTCTTCTCCAGCAGAGAGCTGATGCCCTTGGGAAGGATGTGCAGCAGCATGTTGCGGCAGAGGCTCAGCCGGGTGAGCTCCCTGGCGTCCAGCGACAGAATCGGCTGATCAGGTCTTTTCATGCGGTACAAATGCTCGCGCCCCCTGATTGAGGGCGGATCCAGCTTGCCGAAGCCGGATGCCTCCAGCGAGGCGAGGAGGCGAATCACGGTCGCCTTTGAGCAGTCCAGCACATCCACAAGCTCATTTAGGGAAATGTAGTCTTCCCCCCGCAGCATGAGCAGGGTATAGAGGTGGAGAAGCTTTTCGTTCGGCTTGGCATCGGAACGCTTTTGGGGCATGGTGTTCTCCCTTGCGTGCTTTCATGGGTGAAGCGGCACCTGAACATAATGCAAAACGCTTATCGCTTCCAGGGGCGCCAATTCGCCTGTTTCACTTCCACTCCCTTTCATCGAATGAAGAGCCTTCAGCATTGCATTTCAGCCTTCACTCTGTAAGTCAGGGGCCAAACTGTTGAAAAGGCATTCTCTTCAGGCATTCGAGCTTGATTCAAAACGCATTTCGCAAGTCAGAAATCACTTCTGAAAGAAGCCGTTGACATGCTTCGCCCTCTCTGTCGGATGTTTCGTATATAACAATGCTATCCCTTATTAAACGCAATTTCTCTTTTCTACGATTTGTGTTTATCCTATTTTTTGACAAGATAAAGATATTCCCTGACATGAATATCCCGCCCGCTTAAATTACGAGACCCCCTAAATGTATTGTATTCCTTGTCATACACCTTCACTTCGCCAATATCCACCAGTATGCCCAGCATGTCATCCTTTGATATAAATCCATCATTGCTGAAAG
>JAEEGL013111996.1_pt1 | contig 10886 bp, 9 predicted proteins | sample 9134231 | NCBI WGS metagenome assembly JAEEGL01 (sample SAMN16246548, study PRJNA631951) | gut metagenome | biome: gut microbiome; feature: rumen; material: fiber-attached | host: Bos | place: Iran: Karaj | collected 2018-10
GATGTGGGATCTGTTTCTGATGGAATTTCATCTACAATTCCTACAATATTAAGGCTTTTAGTTGAGCTTGTAGTTACTTTCTGCACGTTGGCCTATTATGATCTAAGACTTGCACTTTTTGCGCTTATGGTAGCGCCGGCTGCTATGTTAGCAAGTGTATGGCTTGGAAGAAAACTTAAATACTTGACAGTTAAAGTTCAGCAAACCGAGTCAAAATATCGTTCATTTATGCAGGAATCTCTTGCTAATATTCTTATCGAAAAATCATTTTGCCTTGAAGATTATTCTGAAGATCGATTAACTAATCTTAGGGATGAAAGATTCTATTGGGTATTTAAAAGAAATAGAACCAATATGTTTGCATCTACTGTTATGGGACTTGCATTTCAAGCAGGCTATATTGTTGCTTTTGTCTGGGGGGCAATATGTATTGCTAATAAGACAATTACCTATGGTACAATGACCGTCTTTTTACAGTTGGTGAATAGAATTCAGGCTCCAATAATTAGTCTTGCTCAGTTGGTGCCCAAAATCATATACATGATGGCATCTGCTGGACGAATAATTGAACTTCAACAGCTTCCAAGAGAGGAATATACGGGTGAGAGCATTACTCCGGAACATATTGGAGTTAAGGTTAAGAATGTTACATTTGGGTATACGGATGAAAATGTTCTTGAGGATGCGAGTATTGAGTTCAAACCAGGTGAGTTTACTGCCATAGTTGGTAAATCAGGAATAGGTAAGACAACTCTTGTAAGGCTTTTAATGGCATTTACAAAGAATATGAAGGGAGAAATTTCTTACTATAATGACAAAGGAGAGCGAATGGAGGCTACTCCTGATGCTAGGAATTTTATAGCTTATGTACCACAAGGAAATACACTTTTCAGTGGGACTATAAGGGAAAATATTCTTATGGGTAGGAATGATGCAGCTGAAGAAGAAATAATGGAAGCGCTTGAGAGTGCTTCGGCAATTGATTTTATAAAAGAACTACCTGATGGAATAGATACTGTAATTGGGGAAAAAGGTATTGGTATCTCCGAAGGACAAGCTCAAAGGATATCAATTGCCAGAGCTCTTGTAAGAAAAGCTCCATTACTAATTCTTGACGAAGCTACTTCTTCGTTGGACGAAAAGACCGAACTTAGTGTTTTGGAAGGCATTAGAAATTGGAGACCAACGCCAACGTGTCTTCTTATAACACATAGACGTTCTGTTCTTCAGTATTGTGATAAGGAAGTTCAGATTATAGATAGAAAAATGGAGTATGCGTCATGACCAAAATTCTGATGATAGATGATGACCATGAAGTACTGGAAATAAATAAAAAATATTTTGAAGAGAATAATTGTATTGTTGAAATAACAGATAAAGCAAAAGATGGAATAAAGCTTGTAAAAAGTTTTAAACCGGATTGTATTCTTCTTGATGTTATGATGCCGGAAATGGATGGCCTCACGTTATGCAGAGAAATGAGAACAATTACCAGCGCTCCGATATTATTCCTCTCTGGTAAAGTTTCTGAAAGCGATAAGATTGAGGGATTTGAAGCCGGTGGAGATGACTATATAGAAAAGCCTTATAGCTTAAGAGAAGTATATGCAAGAATACAGGTGCATGTCAGAAGACATTCTGTTAACAAAAATAATAAAAGAACAAATATGACCATTGACTTGAACCCGTTCACTATTAACCTGGAAAGCCATAAGCTCTTTTACAATGAAGAAGAGATAATCATTTCAAATAAAGAATATGATCTAATGCTATTCCTTGCACAGAATCCGAATAAATTGATAACTTTCGAAGAAATAGGAATGAAGCTTTGGGGAACTTACGTCGAAACTGATCGAAGGAATGTTATGGTAAATGTTTCTAGGTTAAGAAAAAAGATAGAGTCACAGACTGGTATTGACAATCTTATAGAGACAGTATGGTCAAAAGGCTATAAGCTGGTGAAAAATGGAGAATAAAAAGACTTTTGAGCAGCCTGGAATGTATTCAGATACGGTTGCTGAACTATCTAAAAAGCTTATTGAGGTTAATGCTAAGCTTAAACAAACTGAATATGAAAGAACTGAGATGATAGAGAATATTTCTCATGATCTTAGAGCTCCATTAACTGCAATAAGAAGTACTATCGATTATTACATGGATAAAAGTGGTGAAAAATACGAGACATTCACTTCTGATGAAATGAACTCTATGTTTCGATTATTGGATGGTAGAGTAAAAACTTTAGAAGTCCTTATTCAGGATTTATATCTAATGACTTCTATAGATAGCGGAAGAGAAGAATTCAAGTTTGAAGAAGTTCCCATTTTTCAGTTCTTGGAAGAATACTTTTTTGCAATTGAAATTGATAAAAAATATAAAGACTACAAAGTATCTATGGATATACCTGAAGATACCATGCCAATTGTTAAAATGGATGTTGCAAAGATAAGCAGAGTTCTTGACAATTTGTTTACAAATGCTCGTAAATACTCAGAAATAGGGACGAAAATTACTCTTGGCGCCGGTATAAAAGAAGAATCTGTTTTTTTCTATGTTGAAGATACAGGAGTTGGAATACCGGAGGAAGCTCTACCATATGTTTTTGATAGGACTTATAGAGTATCTAGCGCGAGAACGCCAAATAATGAATCCAGTAGCGGATTAGGATTATCAATTGCCAAAAGTATCATTAATGCTCATGGCGGAAGTATTATTTGCCAAAGCAAAATTGGAGAAGGAAGCAGGTTTACAGCCTTTCTTCCTTTTAAATAAGTTAATTACTATGGTTAGTTTAAATTGCAAAAGAGGAGTTAGGTATAAATGAAATTAGTTCTAGACATAAAGGGGGCGTTATATTGTCTGTTATTTGCTATAGCATTTGCGTTTACAGACATTTTTGCTCCTAAAGGTGGAAACAGCTATAACTTTATTGTTTCATTTGTACTAGGTTTATTGCTTTCTGCTTTTATTATGATGATAAACAAAAAGTTGATTGATAATCAGAACAGAAAGCAGAACATCAGTATTAGTAATAGAAGGTTCTTTGCTGTTTGGTTTTGCGTATATGTAATTATGGGGCTAATAACGCAAATAGTGTATTTCCCTGCAACATTATCAAATGATACGATAGTTGTAATACGTGGCGGAATGGGAGTATCAGGGCAACATCCCTGGATGTATATAGCATTATTAAGAGGGTTAGAGAAAATTGTTAAATTTCTAGGTGGAGCAGATAATGAAGTTTTTATAATTCTTGCCATCTTGCAGATTCTTTTAGTTTCTTTTTCTTATAGTATTTGCATCACTTGGCTAAAATGCAAAGGAATTTCTAATATATCGCTTTATTCTATTGCTGGATTTTTTGCTATTTGTCCTATACTAAATCTGTATATGGTTACTTTGATTAAAGATGTTCCATTTGCGCTTAGTTCACTTCTTATAATTCCATTAATGTATGAGCTTTGGAAAAGCAAAGGACAAAAGCTAAGTGAAAGAAAGTACATTATTGAATTATGCGTATGCTCAATATTCTTTTTCTTTAGAAATAATGGGATAATTGTATGTTTGTTTTTGGCTATATATACTTTGATCGTGTATAGAAAATTCTGGAAAAGAACAGCTATTTATCTTTCTTTTATTATAATGCTTATTCTTATGACAAAAGCTGTTCAAGCCATTTCACATGCTCCTTACAGGTTCAGAGAAGCCGCGGGCATACCAATTCAACAAATAGCTGCTACTGTTTGTAAGGATGGAAACATAGACGATGAACAATATACTTTTATTGATAAACTCTTGCCTATAGATGAGATTAAAAAGACATATGATCCGTATAATGTTGATAAAATCAAATATGGAGAGATAGAGCTTGACAGCGACTTTTTAAACCAAAACAGAGGGCAATTTCTGAAAGTGTGGGGAGAATTACTGGTCAAAAATTTTGGCGTTTATGTTGATGCGTATATGAGAACCACTTACGGTTTTTGGTCATTTTCCAATAACACAAAATGTATGCGATATACTTACATTGGTGCATTTGCTGATCAGACAATGTATTATGATTGGATGAATGATGAAAAAATAGTGGAAAAGTCTATTTTGCCTAAAAGTGTTCAAACGAGTATTGAAGGATTTTACAATTCCATAAATTATTTTCTTGGCGCTGGAGTAATGGCTTGGCTTATACTTGGTCTTGTTGTTACGCTTATAAAAAAAGCCGGATGGAGAATAGTTATAGTTGGATTACCGGCACTTTTATGTTGGATTACATTGCTGATTTCAACGCCTGTAGCTTTTCAGTGGCGTTATGCCTTGTCATTTGCCTATAGTCTGCCTTTATTATATGGTATTTTATTGATACCAACACTTACTGAACCAAAATAATAGAAGAAAGTATCTTAGATAATAATGATGAATAGTAAAGTAAGTATTATTGTTCCAATATATAACGGTGAAAAATACATAGACCGATGCGTTCAGAACTTGCTATCGCAAACATACAACAACCTTGAGTTTGTGCTTGTAGATGATGGAAGCATTGATGAAACTGCTAAGAAATGTGACTACTATGCAAATCAAGATTCAAGATTTGTTGTTGTCCACAAAGAAAATGGTGGTCTTAGTTCTGCAAGAAATGCAGGAACAGATATTGCTACAGGAGATTATTTAATCTATTACGACGTCGATGATGATATAACTGATTCAATGGTCGAGGATAATGTAAAACTGGCAATAGATAATGATGCAGATGTAGTAATGTTCTGTTTTTGGTATTACAATACGGATACTAATGTCAGAACTGAAAATTTAATCGGTGAAAGCTTTATTGGGAATAAAGAGAAGTTCTTTCATGAGTGCTTAAATAGAACAATCGATCATGAAGTTTTCAATGCTCCATGGAATAAGTTATATAAAAGAAGTTTTTTATTAAATAATAATCTGAAATTTCTGCCAGAGTACCCAATTTATGAAGATATTATATATGCATCCAAGATGCTGCAATTCGCGAATAAAATAGTTGTAAATAATAATATGTATTACACATATTATGTGAGAAGCCGAGGTTCTCTCATAACAAAATATGTTGATGGATACTTTGATTCTGTAACAAAGTTTTATACAAATGCCGTAGATTACTGCAGTCAATTTGATAATAATGATTCTCAATTACTTAAATTTAAAAATCTTTATGTAAAATTGGTTAATACAAACTTGAAACAAATAAGCTGTCGGAAAGAACTTTCTTTTAAAGAAAAAAGAGAGAAGATATCTGAAATTTGCAATAATAAATTATTTGGCGAAGCAGTAAGGTCATCTAAGCTTGAAGAACCACGCAAAATAGTAATAAAGCATTTTGTCATAACCCATAATGCTAAAGCTATAATACTTATGTATGGAGTATTAAAATGCTTTAAAATCGATTTCCAGTGAGTTTTAGATGCATGGAGAATCAATAGAAGTTTATCATGAGGCATAGTTTACCTTTGGTGATAGCTTCTTTATATTGTTTTTTTGAAGTTTTTGAGTATGAATTATTAATGCCAATTCGTGCGTATGAAGTGCCTGCCGGTATATCAACTGTTTTTTCAGTAAAACCATTAGCATCATTGATAATACCGGTAATGTTATCATTATTATCGAAAAAGTAAAGATAGTGGATTCGCTGTTCGGACATATTATCATTAGCTACAAGTCCAACATATATAGAAGTTTTTCCTGTAGGAATATCGTATCCACCTTTGCCATTTGTATTGACCATAATGGTACCCCAATGTGGATCATCTTGTAAATGTCCTGTTGTTTGATTGATGGTCATATATATGTAATCGTTAAAATCATTTAATGCACTTGCCGAATCTGAAATATGTTCTGTTGGATTCATTATCGCCGCTACCATTTCGCTATTAGAGGATAGGCTTTTACGATCGATAATGGCATAATTACTGCCGTTATCCCAATATATACATTTAATGCCATATTTCCTTGCTCTGGCAATATAGTTGGAAGCATGAATCCCCCTGTACATTGCGGGAGAGAAGGCGTTGGTAGTTCCCCATTCACCAATTATTACCGGAGCTTTTGCAGACTTCGAAAGTGCAGCTATGCTGACAAAAACATTGTCTATCGTTTGGTCAAAACGCTGAGAATAATCGTGTACTGTAATAATAAGCTTTCCCTTTACTGAATCCTTTGGAAGAACAAATGACTTTTGGAATTTCTGCGAATAACCGTCAAGTAAGGGTGGCACCATAAGAAGACGCTTGCTATTGTTTGCGCCGGTAGCTCTTACAGTATTTACAAATATTTGATTTAACTCATTCATTTGAGCAGCTGCTTTTTCGCTGAAAGACCAAGGCTTGGCGAGATTATCCACTTCGTTATAAGCTTCAAAAATAAGATGCTGATCATATGACGCAAATGATGATGAAATCTCATTCCATATTGAAGCAGCATCTGCTTTGACCTGATTGAACTCATCATCTGAAACTCCGCAGTGGAATAGATTTCCATCGTGGTGGGTGTTAATGATTACGAAAAAACCATCACTGATGCAATAATCCACAACTTCGTGGACTCTGTTTAGCCATTCGGGATATATATGAATAGTGCCATTTGCATCACGGTAAGTGTGGGTGTGCCATGATACAGGAACTCGGATTACGTCAAAGCCTTGGGATTTCACGTAGTCTATCTGCTCTTTTGTTACTTTTGGATTCCCCCATATTGTCTCTTGAGAAAGATTTGCATCACCGGTAGGATCTCCATAGTGAGAATCAAGAGAGTTTCCCAAATTCCATCCTGTATTCATCTGACTAACAAATTCAGAAGCATTTAAATCGTTCGATTGAATGGCATAAGAATGCAGAGGTATGCTGTTAAATACAATAATTATTGTTGATAATGCTACAATAAAAAAATGCAAAATTGTTCTTTTCATTTTTAGCCTCGATATTTTACTAAATCGTTTTATACATTGATAATACTATAGATAGAATGCTTGACCAAGATATAATAAAGTTTTGGGAAATATTTATATAGTAAAATTTTACAATACTCTTTTTTATCTCTGATGTACTGTTTGTCAGAATAATAGAATTGGGACCAAATGGAACGGATTTGGTTGGCTTCTTCTTTTCCTAAGTTCCAGTATACATCAGTAGCAAGTCTGCTAATCTTTTTTAGAATATGCGCATAAAACAATTGCTTATAAGTTGAACTATAGCGATTTTTAAGTGTGTCGTACTGATAAAGAGAGGCATTTATGAAACTAATAATATAGCTTAAATCTTTTTTGCAAGATAAACTGTTTAATCTTTTCCTGTAATTACAGAGTTTTTCATCTGTAGAAACAATAGAAACACCAACTGATAAATAATCAGCGAGATATCTGTTATCTTCAAATCCCTTAACTTTTTGAAAACGTATCTTATTTAGTTTGTTAGATGAATAAAGTTTATTCCAAACAACTGTATATGATTCAGTATAGTCTTTAAGCAGAATGAAAGGAAATTCTTGTTCAGTCATGATTTTAATTGTGGGATGTTTTTCTTTTGCATTTATTGTTGGAATTATTTCGTCGCTGAAGACTGAAAAATCACACATAGAAATATCTGTTTTATACTTTGTTATCAGACTATATAAAGTCTCGATAAATTTCTGATTGATAATATCATCAGAGTCCACAAAGGCAAAATAACTTCCGGTCATCATATTCACTCCGCTATTACGTGCTTCTGATAAACCTCTGTTTTCCTGATGAATAACCTTGATCCTGGAGTCTTTTTTTGCAAACTCATCACAGATGGTTCCGCAATTATCGGGAGAACCATCGTCTACAAGTATTATTTCAAGATTTTTATATGTTTGTCCTGTAATTGAATTAAGGCATGCTTCTAAATAGGGTTCGACTTTATAAACTGGGACGATTATACTTATTAATTCATTCATAAAGTAAGTTCTCCTAATTTAATTATAATTGAATATAGCAGAAAAGTATTGTAGTAAATTTTACAAATATAATTCTTAAAATGAATTGTTTACAATTTTATTCGAGTCAATTATAATCGTAGAGTGTTATAATAATTCAGCAAAAGATAATAGAAATGTATATTTGCAATGCAATAGAAGGTGAAAACATGAATAAATATACACTGTACGGACTTGTGATAGAAACTGACATTGAAATATCGCATTTACTAAAAGTTGATGATAATTCAAAACCAGTAGATGTCGTGATTAATCAAGGCAATTGTAAGGATGAAGTCACAGAATATTTAAAAAAAGTAGATGCCTATGAAAAGAGATATGAAATTGGATTTGATTACTCTTGTTTTCTTAATAAAGGCGGTTACTATGTGATAAAAAGGGGTGACACTATAATTTATGAAACTAAAGATGGATTTACACCAGAATCATTGTCTCCTTGGCTTTTAGGGTTTGCATTTTCGATGGTCCTCCTACAGAGGAAAACACTTGCAATTCATTGCAGTGCAGTTTGTGAGAAAGGGGATGGAAGTGAAAATGATGTCGTGTTGATTTCCGGCAGATCGGGGGCGGGAAAATCTTCACTTACAAAAAAGCTTATGGAAGCTGGATATAAACTTATGGCTGATGATGTTGCAGCTGTAAGATGTGATGAAGAAGTTACTGTTTATCCTGCATTTCCTTATCAAAAACTTTGCAGAAACGAAGTTGACAAAAGAGAATTGAATTATGATGATTTGATTTATATAAACGAGGATAAGGATAAGTTTTTGGTCCCTGTCGAGGATAAGTTTTCTTCAGTGCCTGGGAAAATAAGGTGTATGATTTATATTGTTGTTGCAGATGTTCCAGAAGTTCAAGTTCGAAAACTCTCTGGCTTAGATCAGATGATGGCAATTAGAAGGAATTTGTTCCTCTCGATACTTAATGGTGATTGGCTTAATAGTCCCGAAGTTTTGAGCTTATGTCTTAAGATGGCAGGTAGTTGCCCTGTTTACCTTGTAACAAGGCCTAGTGAAGGAGATACACTGGAAAAGATTTCTGATATTGTTTGCAACATAGAATAAATAATGTGAGTTTTGAAGAAAGGCATGTCGGTGCTTTTAAGGCAAGAGAAAAAGATGCCAAAGTAATGTTCAACGGTCATGGAGGTGATGAAGGAGTAAGCCATCGAAGCGATTTATATGAACTGTTTCTTCATGGCGAGATTTATCAGTATTTTAAACAGATTTGGCTTACTTCCGGAGATAAACGTCGTTTAATAAGGACGACAAAAAGAGCTTTAAAAAACATCTATAACTCAATGAAAAATAGAAGAAGAACCTATTTAAACTGGTATGCTTCACCTGAGTTACTAAATTCAAATTTCTCGAAAGGTAAAAAAAGTCCAAAAACCGGTAATACACAATTTGAATATGATCCAGTTAGTTATATTGAGAGCGGCGGAAGTAGAAACAGACTTGAAAATCTATCTTTCTTTGGGGCTATATGTGGAGTGAGATATTTTGTTCCTTTTATGGATTATAGGGTGATAGATTTTGCAGTTTCGATTCCAAGATATCTTTATATACAAAATGGAATTAAACGATATATTTTTAGAGAAGCTTTCAAAGATATCATTCCTGAATCTCTTTATAAACTTAAGATAAAAGAAGATCGGAGTATCAATAATATTGAACCTGATCCTGACTGGTATAAGAAATATAAAGAAAGGAAACTGGAGATAATTAATTCTCTGGACAGGAAGTATTGGGCAAATTATCTTGACTATGGTTTAATTGATGAATTGGCAAGAAACGGTGAACCAACAGATGCTCAACTTTTTATTGAATTGAAGAGGCAAAAAGCTCTTCTAAAATGTGCGCTTGCTGATAATCTTTTAAGAAGAGCAAAGAATAGTGGCCTTGACAAAAAAATATTACAATCTTGTTAGATTGATTGAAATCGAATATGAATATTTATATAATTCGAACTATGTTAAATATATATGTTCTTATTAGGAGGAGAAACAATGAGAGTATGGAATAAGCCTGAGTTGGCTGAAGTAAACATTAATGAGACTGCTAACGGATTTTTCGACTGGGACTATGAGGTTTGCATTTTTACAAATGATAGCGATGCAAAGAAGAAAAAAGAGGAAACACCAGACGAAAGAAAAACAGTAGTTAATCAGTTTTCATAATTGTTTTGAGAAGCCAGACATCATTGTGTCTGGCTTTTTTGTTATAATAAAATTAAAAAGGTGAAATATGAGTAGTATTTTTGGACTTTATAAGGCTTCAAATTGTAGAAAGTCTATATCAAATGATTCTTTTATCAGAATGTCTAAATGGAACAAAGCATATGGTGAGGACTCTGAAAAATTATTGTTTACAGAAAACTTTGCCATGGGATGTTATTTGGAAAAACTGAGTGATGCTTTGGAAACATGCAATTCTGTAATTAAGATGGAGAACAGGATAGCTGTTATTGATGCGATTATATATAATCGCACTGAAATTTTAGAAATGATGACAGGGAAGGTTTCTGATCTGGTTTCAGATGAGAAATTGCTTGTTATGTATATAAATGAGTTTGGATATAATGCACTGGAGAAAGTTAATGGGGATTTTGCAGGCGCGATTTATAATGAAGATGATAATAGCATAACACTTTTTAGAGATCACATGGGAGTCAGGCCATTGTTCTATTACATGAAAGAGGGTTTTATTACATTCTCGACAGATATAAGAGGGATTATAGCAGTTCCGGAAGTAGATACTGAGATAAATGAAGAATGGTTGTTCAAAATTCTGGGTGGATACTACACATTAAGGACAGAAAAAACTGAATATGACAATATTCTATGTGTGAAACCTGGAAGTTATATCAGATTTCATGAAACCGAAAAGGGTATCAGCAAA
>JAEEGL013400250.1_pt1 | contig 10886 bp, 4 predicted proteins | sample 9134231 | NCBI WGS metagenome assembly JAEEGL01 (sample SAMN16246548, study PRJNA631951) | gut metagenome | biome: gut microbiome; feature: rumen; material: fiber-attached | host: Bos | place: Iran: Karaj | collected 2018-10
TCTCCCATAGGGTAGACCGTCCGCATGTTCTCGTCGTACATGGCTGGCGCGTCGCTGTAGTGCCACAACTCCGTCATTCCTGTCTCTGAGTAGTGCGTCCATTTCATCCTGATGCTGTTCCTGTACTCGTCCATCAGGTCATAGCCGTGCCATGCGGTGATGTCGTCCTCTCCGAGCGTCCATGAAGCTGAGTCCTCTTCCTCGTAACCGTTTTCGTAGGGGCTTCCCTCGAACGAGAGAACCTTGTCCTTCGTGCATTCAAGGTGCGCCCGTGCCGCTGCCGCGAGTAGGCTCAGCTCTTCCCAGACGTTGCCTGTGAACCTCACGTAGGGAACGTCCTTTTCCAGAAGGCAGCAGTCTATGTCCTCCGGCGTCAGTCCGGCTCTGTCCGCTATCACATGGACGAGCGATGTTTCCGCGCTTGCCTTGTTGCAGTAGGTTCCGTGAATCATAACCTCACGCCCTGTCCAGTCCTTGCCCTTGTCCGTGTCCTTCAGGAACGCGCTGTAGTCGTTCAGCCGGACGCGGCATTTCCTGTCACTCCCTTCCGCGTAAGTCTGGAAGCCTCGTTCGTCAGCGTACAGGGCGAAGCGGTAGAAACTGTTGTATATGTTCCCCATCGCATAGTGGATGTGTACCGCGCATCCTGCCGTAAGCTCCGGGTGAAGGTCTTCGGAGTACCGGTTCATGCGGTTGTCGAGCACAAGCTCCCCGTAATTCGAGTAGCCGCCTGTCGCTTCCTTGTAGTTCGTTATCTCAAGCGATATTATGTCGCCGTCGTTTATGAAGTAAGATGTTCCGTCGTTCTTTACGACCTCGACGCGCGGGAAAATCCTGCAGAAGTTGTCTTTTATAAGGTTCTCGTAGTTCCGTCCGATGTCGTAGAATCTCACAGCTCTTTTCCCCAGTACGTGTTCGTTCCACGAACCTCTATGCTTATTGTTCCGTCTATATTAAAAAGCCTCTGTATAAGCTGCTCCCCGTATGCGTCGCTTCCTCCGATGTCGCTTGCCGGGCACAGGTCGGTAAACCTTATTCTCAGGGCAACGGTGTCTTCCTCGGTCATTATCAGGCAAAGGAGGTTCAGTTCGTCTAACGGCTCGCTCTCCGTCAGCTTCGTGTCGAACGTCACAGGACCGTTTACCTGAAGCGTGTATGATGCCGCTTCTTCGTAGTTTCCGCAGAAGGAGAAGAGGTATATTCCAAGTGCTTCGCTGCAGTTTTCTGCCGTGAAGTCATAGTCCATGTAGCTCATGGTCTTCTCCCTCTGCCATTCAAGATCCGGTGTTGCAGGGGAGAAAAGCTCCGTGTATGAGTCTTCCGTTTCTTTTATCTTAATTTTGAGCTTTACGTTCTCGTCGTTGCCGCCTCTAAGCTCGAAGCTCTTTATGGTCAGGTTCCTGTAGATGATTTTATCGTAGCCCCTGTTCATAAGGATGTCGAAGCTCTCTTCCGGCGAGGTTATCAGCGAAAGTAGTTCCCGGATGTCCGACATCGTTATGAGCGTCACGAAGCATCCCGTGACGGTTTTCCCCGTCTCCTGAAAAACCGCGCGTTTCTTTCTGCCCACAGTCTCCGCAAGCGGTACGCGCCTGTTTATGACGCGAAGTGTCTCGGCTGTGTAGGGAAGTGCCGTGTACGTGCCGCCCCTAAGTAGCGTCATCCCTGTGTCTTTTCCATGAACGTATCTCATGGAACAAGTATGCTACGGAAACAAGCGCTGGAATTCTAAGACTTTTTCATGTTCCGGGGTGAAGTTTTATTACAAAAAATGAGTAGAGAGATGGGTGTTTTTTTCCAACATAACGTGTTATATTGTCGATGTGGCATAGTGGCTTATCATTTCTGCGGTATTCTTGCCTGACGTTCTGAAAACTTAACAGAGGAGAGACAGCATGAGCGACACGCTAAAAGTTATCATCGGTTGCATATTATGGATACCTATCATACTGCTTTTCAAGAATTCTCCAAAGGCAAGGGAAATCCTTAAATGGTGTTGCTTTTGGGGTGTCATCGAACTTATCAGGAGATGGAAGAACAAAAAGGACAGATAGCTGTAATAAGCCCTAGATTTCTAATTCATTAAAAGTCTTCTTTGTCAATTCGTGACGCAGGATTGTGTCAATTCTTAAAATATGGTAAAACAATCTCATAATAATTATGTCGATTCCTCAAATTCATTTTTGAGTTCTAAATAATCATCTTTAGATGAATTCTTTCGTAAATGCTCTAATACTTTTTTTATACATTTTCTCAAAGCATCTTTCTGTTTTGACCGTTTTTTATATCCAGATATCATGCCTTGTATAAACTGATATAAACAGGCTTTTTGTTCTGGTGTTGTTTGTGTATTTACTATGTCTTTAAAAATTTTTTCATAATTAATATTATCAAGGTTTATGAAATCTTCTTCTTGTAGAATAAAAGTATTTGGAACTATGAAATTTTTATCATTATCTTCTTGTTTATAAATACATTTGAGTTTATTTCTTTCATCAAAATAATCATATATATATGAACTCTCGTCATTAATCTTATCTTCTACGAATAATAAATTGAGATTTGCTATTTTTATTTTATGAATTAAAAAAGAATCCTTTTCATGAATATATTTAGCACCTAATAAAACTGTATTTATCAAGAAAACTAGATTCTTTTCTTCATATTCAGTTATATTGTCATAATTTAAGATAGTATCTACATTTAATTGCGATAATAGTTTTTCTGTGTATTCTAGTAATCTTAAATTATTCTCATAATACTCTATGTCGATTGTTTTTATTTCTTCATCCGATATTGGCATCTTCATCGTAGTATTACCAATTGTCAGGCATTTATTATTCAGTAAACTTAGTAAGAACTTTGTATCATTTATTCTTTCTGTTAAATTTCCTTTTATCGAAAAAAAGAATTTACCACTAATAGATGTATCAGTTACATGTAAATTAAAAGAAAAACTTTTCCCAAATTGAATAATAACAATATCATTCTTTTGTCTAGTTTTTTTGAACGAATTAAAATATTGTATATTATTTATATATATTGGTTTATTGTCTTCAGATTCAATAATTAATTCATAATCAGTTTCAATCGGTATAAAGGTACCTACTTTGGAATTCTGTAAAAATAAGGTTGGTTTGGTATTTAGTATTCCTCCAATTGGATCATTTTTATACTTCACACCATTATATGTAGCAGTTAACAAATTATATCCAGAATCTTGTAGTTTCCCTTCAAAATAATCAGTTATGGAAATTTCTTTTTCTGATAAACTGTATTTTATATCATGTGCAAATTTAAAAAAAATATCCATTATCTCATCGTTTTCAGTTGGTAATGATTCTAGGTGGATAGAAATGTTCTTTTGTTTTTCTTTTCCTTTGAGTAATCTACGTAATTTGAATGGGCTTAATGTCTGATAATAAATCTTGTAATTGTCTTTTTCATCAATGTATATAACAAATAATATACAACCTCGTTCATTCAACCAATTCTCTAAATCAAATCTTTCTACCGGAAATGAAATACAATCATCATAAGCTGGTTTTTGATAGTGTCCTTTTACTTGAACAGGTAGTCTTTTCAGTCCTTGTTTATCGTTTTTCTCTTTTGTCTTGTAGAGTTTAATATACCCGTCCCAACTGGGACTTTTATCATTTTCAGTAATTTCTGGAACTGTATATCCCAAAAGACATATCTTTGTTTTTAGTTTTGAAACGGCAATTATTTCTATTTCTTCTCTATTCAATGCTTTTTCCTTTTGATTCTTTAAAAATGCTAATGCTCTACATATTTTTTGAGATGCAAGAAATCTGCATAGAACATAGCAATAACTTGTATTTGTGTTTATATGTCGTATTCATTTCCGGTTCGATCGTTGATAATGGCTTTTTCCCATTGAGAAACAGATTCTTTTGTGGTCAAATTACCTACCTTGTTAGCATTAATATACATTTCTCAAATAACCGCATACAGTTTTCTAAAACAGATACGTTTTCCCATGAGGTTTATTCCATTATGTACATACTCTATTTGAATTAGTAATGATAATCTTCTAGCTCCATTCTCCTGGGTTCATATTCAGAGTTTTTAAATTCTCAGAAACATCTCTAACTATTTTTTCATCAGCTCCATCCGGGAAATGCGCATCAATTGAAATATGGATGTCAAAATTCACATCAGGAGACTGATTCAAAACTGAAATAATTTCTTCATAAATCTTATTTGCTTTAATTGAAAGTTCTCCAAAATGAACTTGCTGGTCAAGATAAAAATGAGTCTTCTTATCATTAGCTGGTGTAGGAGTTTCTGCAATAAAAGTATCTCCCCTAGGTGTAGAAACTGATGTTCCACCTATAGAATCATCAACTTTAGGTGTCTCTGGTTCTTTTGGTTTTTGTGCAGCTTTAGTCAAATCCAATGGAACTAAAACTGTATCATTAGTTATAAAGTCAATCTGTGTTCCGAGTTTAAGCCCCATAAGCTTTCCAGAGCCATCAATTCCATCTGCAACACCAAAGTAATCCACTGAACTTGATGCTTGTCTTACTGTATCTTCAAGAATTCGGCGTTTCTGCAATCTTTCAAAATAAATGTATTTTGTTGAATCTTCCCATATCGTAGAAACTTTCAATACATTATTTTCATTCTTCCAATAAACATTATTTAGCAGTTTGTTTAGATGAACAGGTCCCCATCTAGGAATTACATATTCATTTTCTACACATGCATTTTCAATAGATTTAATAAAAGCATCATTGTTATTGATTGGAAGATTCTCGATTGAAAAATTAGGCTCTCCAACAATCTGATATGGCACAAGAATATGTTTCCAACAATTTACAATTTGACTTGTTAATGCCTTCTTTACTGTTTCATAATCTCGTTTTGCATTATTCATATTGTACAAATCAAGATTGATTCTTCCACCATTTGCATCATCAAGAATAGATTGCCATGCAATACATTTTTTTGCAGCTTGTTCAACGGAACTTATAGTTTTACTGTCCGGTGCAACAAAAATAAGTCGGTTCTGATGTATTCGTAAATTATTACCACAATGAGTTACATAAGTTCTCACTGTATCTTGTGCATATCTTAATTCTTCTGATGAACTGTAATACTGTGAAGGTTTTAAATAAACCAATCTTAAAGCCTCATCATCAGGTATTTCTGCACTTTCTGGGAATGGATGTACAAAGTCAAAAAGTCCGCCCATATTAGAAAGCTTTCTAAGTTCATCTTTAAGCAAATTCAAAACTTTTGGATCATTATCTTTAATACGATTAACTCTGTCCTCAAGTTCCTTTCTCATATTTGCTGTAGTTGCAAATCTATAATAACGCTTGTCAGCACCATCACCAGTGCCACTGATATTAAGATAATGTAGTTTATCTGCAATTTTTCTTATCGCATCATTAAATAAAGCGGCATTCTGTTCGGGTTGTAAACAGCAAAGCAAAATATAATCAGAAGCAACCCCTTTTACTGTCTGACCATGATGATTTGTACCAAGCTCATTAGAAAGCGGTGAAGTTTTCATAAAAATAGCCCGAGAAACTTTTCTTGCACAAAGATAAGTTCCAATTCTAGTATCTGCCATGTCTATTTTTGAACTTTCAGAACTATCTCCATCAATATCCTTTGTAATAACCTGTTCCCAGCCATTGCCATTAAGAACAGTACAAAGTTCTGTAGCAACCTTTCCGTCAGCAACAGGAATACTTGAAGGAAGAATTAAATAGTCAGTATTATTCTGCTTCCACAATGCTGCAATTATTGTAGAAAGAAGTTTTAGAGTACCTCTTGTTTTCTGGAACTTATCCAAAGTTGCCCATTCCTCATAAAGACAGTCAAACAGTTGTGGATGTATAGGATATGCTCTTTCAAGTCTTTCAAGGTATGTCGATTCTTGTGTTTCGGAAGGAAGCATATTATGTTCAGCGTGGTACATATCAAAAAATGCTCTACATACTTCTTTCTTTGCATTGTCATCAGAAATAGTTTTAAATAAACGGCGACGTACAATTTCAAAAGATTCTTCTGTAGCAACTGGCTTCCAAATTGCCTGTACTCGTCCAAAGTATTTTTCAAGTGCATCCAATGCCTCTTTTGCACCGGGAGTTCCAATTTCTGATTCAGATTCAGGTAAAGAAGCCAATAAAATACAATTAGGAACAACTTTACAAGCTTCTGTTAATGCCTGCACAAAAGAAATATTGCTGTTAAATGTTCCTGCTGGAAGTGTATCATTACTAATAAGTTGGCGTATAAAAGCCAATAACTCGTCTACCAAAATAACACATGGTCCATATTTTGTGAAAATAGAAGCAAGCAAATCTTTTCCAGGAGAAGTTCTGTTCTTATCAGATTCTTCAAGAAGCTTATATCCTTCTTCTCCACCAAGCTGCCATGCAAGTTCGCCCCACAAAGTTTGAATCTGGTATTTTCCACGAGTCCATGATTGTCCGGGGCTCAGACTATTTCCATCAATAACAGCAACTTGTGCCTGTGGAATATCATTAAAACCTAGAGTATCAACTAACGGCGAAACGCCTTGCAATTTATCAAGAGGACAATTTCTTTTTGCCAAGTGATAAACAGCAATCATAGAATGTGTCTTACCACCACCAAAAGATGTTTTTAATTGGATAACAGGTTCACCACCTTTTCCGTTAAGGCGCATAATTACATTTTTTAAGAGCAGAGACATTCCTTCTGTGATATAGGTTCTACTGTAAAATGTTTCTGCGTCCTGATATTCTTTACTTGCTTTTCCAGAAGCAACAGAATTCAAATCAGCAGCAAATTCTGATTGTGTCGCTGTACCATTCAAAACATCGTCGTGTGGAATTGCAATTTCTCGCCATGCTTTAAGTGACATTTATTTATCCTCCGCAGTTTCATCTTCATCTAATATTATCCAATAGCCGGATTTAGGAGAGCCAGATCTCTTTATATACTTTAATTTTTTCAACTCATTAGTATGGTTTCTAATCGTTCGCTCCGCTTGATTTGTAATAGCAGCAAGTTCAATATTTGTTGCATGATTATTAGCCAATATTGCTTCATAAGTTGCTTTTAATTTATTAGGCAACTTACTAGGCAATTTATTAGGCAATTTGCCTGATAAATTGCCGATATCTGCTTCTTTACCGTTCATTTTTGCGAAATTCAAGCCATCCTGCTTTATTTCTTCTGGTGCATTTCCATTATCAACAACATGAATCCAGCGAAATGGTATGGTAACAAGTATTGTATTTTCACGGAATTGATAAGCATCTTTTCCATATTGTTCAACAATCTTTGGAACACCTCGCCCAGTTTTTTCACTAATATGGAGTTGTAAGAAAATTTCAGAAAGCTTTTGATTTACAGGAACAGATTCTCCTGCAAAAAATCCATCTAATGTCTGACCAGCTGGAATAGTTCCGCGCGAAAGAATTTCTATTCTGTCAGAAAATACAGAGATCATAGGCTCATTGCCTTCAACCCATTTGTTATGAACAAAGGCGTTTATCATTGCTTCACGGAAAGCATCATTTTCAAATAAAGATATTTCTTTACGTTCAACAATACGGTCACGTTCATCAGCTTGAATAACATTTAAGACATCTGCGTAACGCAAAACATCATCAAGCGTATATAAAAGACACTGGTATCCGAATTCACGTACAGAGTATAAAGGTGCCGTTTTTGTTTTGCCGCCGAATAGTGCAAAACGTAAAGGTAGATGTGAGTTATCTGAAAGAAGCTGAGCCAGTATATTATACTTTCCATCGTAGGTGTAAAATCCAAGATTCTTTTTAAATGTTTCCTCGTTAAGTCTGATTCCTTTTGCACCATAATAAATTAGCAGCTTTTCAAAAGTCAAATCCTGGTACTGTGACGGTGTGTTTTCAATAGTAGGAAGTCCGTGTCGTAACACTTCAAATAAATATGATTCCTTTTCAGGATATTTTCTTAAGTTTTCTTTACTGCTTCCTATTCTAATGAAACGCTCATTTGCATAGGCAACAGGAACAGTCTTTGTAGCTGGTATAGTAAGAAGAACTACTTTCTTTCCCTCTATTATTTCTTCTTCAAAAGAAAAATTAATACCTGGTTCAAGTTGACGTGAAAGATAATGTTTTAAAGGCTCATTTTTAATATCACAATTAGGATCAAATGTTGTTCCAACAATATCATGAGTTTTGTTATGAACTCCCCAAACAAAATATGCTTCCGTTCTTCCTTCGTATGCGGCACTGTTTGAAAGTGCAGAAATATACTGCCCTAACTGGTCTTTTTCAAACCAGTTTTCCTTGAACTCAAACCACTCACGTTCTGTAGGATATGCAGTTAGTTCTTTTATTTTGTTTTTCACTTCTGACATTGCTTCTTTCCTTTATTCAAACAAAGAAAGCTGTTCATTCAGAACAACATTTGAACTTGCAGTTTCAATATCATCCCAAGCAATTATAAGTTCATTATAAACACGTGCATCTTCTGCACGCTCACTACGCTCACAAAGTGTGTACATCGTATAAGCAAGACTTCTTACATCTGCTGTTCTGTTATTATATCGAGCATAAACTTCGGCAGCACCTTCTGTTCCGTGCAGGTTAAGTTCATGAATAAACTGATGAAGCAGGTTCCAGGTGCTTAGTGTTGAGTTTACAAGTACTTCACTAGCATCTTTATAATTTTTCCAAGATGTAAGTTGAACTTTTCCCTGACCACTTATGATTGTTCCGTTTGCCTGTAGTGTCTGAATACTTGCATTTTTAGCACGAGCAAGAACATCTGCTTCTCCATACAAACCTTCATTCCAACCATATTGTGTATACCAGTCTTTGCAGAACAATGTATTAGCGTCAAAGTCGTCTTCCTCCATGTAGCGGTTGATAAGCTTTAAAGCTTCTTTTACATTCATGGCTGAGCCATCTGCTTCAAGTACTGCTTTATATTTACTAAATACAGCCATACCAGGGCCAATGATTGCCTGACTTAAATCTACTGGAGCAACAGGAGATGTGGTTTCATCTCCCTGAGTCATAACTTCTTTTGCTTCGTCCATGACTTTTTTGAGCTCTCGTAAGAACTCACGTCGGCTGACTTCTATTGCATTTTCTGAACGCTTGCGACAAACAAGAACAATTGAGGAAGCGAGTGCGTTTGTACCGTTACCAATTAAACGTCTTTCATTTTCAGTTCTCATTGGCCAGGTACCATTAATTGCAAAACCTGCATTAATAATGGCTTGCAAGAATGTTTCCCAACCAGTACTGCTTGTGGCTCCAGAATCAGATGTTTCAGATTGTTTAAATGCATAGTAAATTGTAACAGGGAATGCCTGATTACTAATACTAGCAAGATTTGACATTACATCTGTCATTCCATTTAAAAAGAAAAGTTCTGCATTTTCTTTACCATTATGTCTGTATGCAGTTGCTACAAGTTCTTCTGTTTTGGGAGTTGCTAGAGTCGCAAAAATGCTTGGATAAATTGGTTTCAGATTATGGCGTAACCAGACATAAAAGAAATCACTCAAATCTGCATAAGCGATGTTATCATAATAAGGAGGATCTGTTGAAATAACTTTATTGTTTGAAAGTGTTTGTGTTTGTGCTGGTAATTGTTGGGATTCTCCTTTTATATTATTTATTGGCATATTATCAAAAGCCTTTAAAATATTATTAATTGCACTTTCATAACTACCTGTAGAAGAAGAAAAAGGGTTAACCTCTGCAAAATCCCAAACCATTTGAATAGCTTGCCTTCCAAATGTATTTCTAATGGCTTCGAGCTGAGTTATCCAACCAACTTGAGATGAATTTGAATCAAGTAATCTATCAATAATAAAAGTAATGAAAACTGCAATTGCTTGTGAATATGCAGTTGCTCCTTTTCCATAATTGTCAATACTAGTATCATCAAAATTTTGAAAATTTTTTAAGGCATCTGTTTTTACTTTTTCCATAAGTACAGGTATAAAATCACAAAAAGTATTAAGTGTTGTAAGTTGCCTTAAGGTAAAAATTTTATGCCATTCATTTAATCCATAAGGGACACATGTTCCACCTGTTAATCTTGAAGGGATTTCTCCATCTGGTTTCCATGAGATTGTATATTCATTTCTATCTGGTAAAGAAACATTATCTGGTGAAATATAAACTCTTCCATTAGAACCTTCACAAACGGCAGCAAGTAATACTGCTCCCATTTTTCCAGCACAACCTTCAGATTTTATATAATTTCCAGATATTGGAGTACCTGAAACAATACATGTAAAATCTGCTCCACGCCCTCCCGCTTTAGTTCCACTTTCAGCTTCTTTTGGGTATTTTCCGGAATGTAATTTAAATGAATATTGTTTGCCATTAACAATAGGCTCTATCCATATTTCCTTACCTTTTTTCTTGCTTAACACAAATGAACTTGCAAGTGGTACATCTACATCACTAAATGCTGGGTTCGGACTCTTTACTGTTCTTGCCCAAATATAAGCAATAACTGTTAATTCTTTATTTATGTATTGTCTTAAATCTGGCTGTTCATTTATCATTTCTTGTGTAATTTTTACTTTTGGATAAAGATGGCCTATTTTCTTTTCTGCTTCATCACGCATCCATTTTCCATAATAGGCAACATCTTCTGCCAAGCCTTGAGCACCTTTATATTCTCGTCTTTCTTCTATCCAAGCATTTTCCTCATCAACAGGATGTACCGGTCTTTGATTAGCAAAAAGAGACGGAATCTCTATCATTGCCTTGTTAATCAAAACAGGCACAGGGTTCAAATCGCTTGCGTAACTTTCAAGTCCAAGTCTCTGAGCTTCGAGTGGCAAAGCTCCACCGCCAGCAAATGGGTCGTGGAATGCTGGTAGAACATCAGGGTTAAAAAGA
>JAEEGL013512470.1_pt1 | contig 10886 bp, 11 predicted proteins | sample 9134231 | NCBI WGS metagenome assembly JAEEGL01 (sample SAMN16246548, study PRJNA631951) | gut metagenome | biome: gut microbiome; feature: rumen; material: fiber-attached | host: Bos | place: Iran: Karaj | collected 2018-10
CAACAAGCGCGTTCATGTCGATCTTCCCCGCGCGCGTGACATCGGGCGGATCCTCGATGAACACCAGTATCGCGTCCATGCCGGCGTGGGCGAGCTGGTCGAGGTATTCGTCGGGAAACGTCTCGACGGCGTAGCCGGAGTGCGTCATGCGCGGGGAAAAGAGGCGCGTGTAGGTGCGGCTTCCGCGCTTCACAGCGAGCCGTCCCCGCGCGTTCATCTCGTCCTCAAGCCGAATGCACCCCTGATACGCCTCGCGCGCTGTCGCGCCCGTGACGCGAATCTTCCGTTCTCCGACCTCGATCTTCGATTGAAGCTCCTTCAGCGTCGGATCAACGCCCACCTCGATTCTGCATTCCCCATTCTCAATTTTACATTCCCCATTCTTCATTCTCCATTTTCCCAGATAGTCCTGCAAGTCCTGCGCGGCATGGACGAGAACGGGGGCGTCGGATAACGCCACAACGCGCCAGGCGGAACTCACGTACGTCTCGTCCGGCGCTGCTGGAGCGACGTCGGCAGCGGCCTGCCGCACAGGATGCACTTCAAGAAGCCGCGCTTGGAAAGCGTAGTTCGTCTCGCCGTAAGCGACAGCCGTGCACGCCATTATACCGAGGCACACAGCCGATGACCATACGGCAAAAATATCTTTCTTATCGGGCACGATGAAAGTTTACCATAAATCCTGCTTGCGCGTCCACAACAAAAGTTATAATTGTTATCAGTCAACAGGGGCTCGGTGTCCGTCTCGGAACACTTCCAGCTTCACGCCCCATTCGCGGCGGAACTGGTCCTGGCCGAACACCTTTTCCTTGCCGTTCGTAGCAACTTTGACCTTGAGGCAGTTATGGCCTTTCTTCGCCATGATGTCGAACCAGAACGGCGCGACCATGCGCCCTTCGACAATGGGGCCGTTCGAATAGACCTCCCGGCCTTCGAAGAACGCCTGGACGCAGCGGCTGGCGCCGAGCGCGCAGGTCGCCCGGCCTGCACGGTCCGACCAGAAGCGTACCAGCACATACGCGAACTTGCCCTTGTTCGCGAGATACTGTGCTTCAAGATCGCTCCAAAGGTCGGGCGAACGCTGGATGGGGATGCCCTTGTCGCAGAACGTTTCGTCCGACCAGGTCTCCGGCTCCGCGCGCTGTTCGGAGAGCGGACGCTTCGGATCGTAATCGTAGCATTCGGGACTGGCATACGTCCGCACAACCGGCAAGGGTTCGCGCCTTGTCGTATCGGGGAACGCGGTGATGCGCGTGAGCGTGGTCGCGTAGGGCACGAAATCAAGCGTCACCTTCCGTCCTGTCGGATGCGTGAAGAGCGGAACCGGCGGCGTAAAGCGTTCTTCGGAAAGCCCCTGCCATTCGCGAATCTCGCACATCGGCACCTTGACGACGAAGTTCGGATGCTCGAACGGATACTGGGCGGGGCGCTTTGTCTCCAAGACGTTGGGAGGCATCTTGGTAGGGCGCGTTGTCCCCAACGCGCCGTCCTTCGCGAACTCCGCCTTAAGTTCCGTCTTCGCGATTTCGTCGAGGTCGAAGGCGAAGTTGAATGGCGCAGGATCCTCGAAACTAAGGTCCGAGAAGCGATCGCCCGGCCGTTCCTCCACAATCCGCGTCTTCACTGGATGGGCAAGCGTCAATGCGCCGCGCCGCAGCCAATGCCAGTGTCGATCGGATGCCAGCTTCACCTTCTGCTCGAACACGACTTCTAGCGTATCCCCGTCCTTCCAAGGACCAGCGATCTGCATAAGGGCAGGATCCTGCGGCGGCTTGGGGGCAAGCCGCCCTGTCCGTTCGGCGCAATTCGTCTTAACGCCATTTCGCAAGATGACAACCGATTCTGCCCAGCCCGGCACCCGAACGAGGAACGGCGTCTTCAGCGTACCGTCGCCATGGAACGTGTACAGGAGCCTGTCGCCGAAAGGATAGTCCGTCTCGCACGAGATCGAGACCTTTCTTCCGCCCGACTCGAACGACACGGCAGACGGGCCGTGGAGCATCGCCACCGGTGCGCCGTCGTTCTTGCGCCGCATCCACATCCGTTCCGCAAATAGCGGCATGGCGCGGTTGATGTTTCCGCTGCAGCACTGCGCAAAATGGCACGCGCGGAAACGGTTCCAGTCGGGCTCGCCGTAGAAGAAGTGTCCGCCATGGGAAAAGGGCGTGGCCACGGCCTGGTTCGGCAGCGAGATGTATTGGTGGCGGGTAAAATCCTTTGTCGTCGCGCCGGGCAGCGCGTTGTAGGCGATGCGCTCCATGTGGTCGGCGGCTTCGCCGTCGGCGAAGATCTCGATGAAATAGCCCAGCGTACACATCATGTCCGCCGAGACGCACGTTTCGTTTCCTTCCCACGGATCGCGTCCGGAAAGATATTCGCAGCAGCTGACCTGTCCGTTCGGCGTCTCGTTCGCGGCGAACACCTCGCGCATCGACTTGAGCGCGAGCGCCTTCCACTCCTCCTTGCCGGTCGCCTTGTAGAGGAGCGCCGGCAGCTTCATCATCTCGGCAAAGGTTACGCCATGCGAATGGACTCGGCTCGTATGCGAAAACATCTCGAAATAGATGTGGCGACGAAACCAGTTTTCCGCCGCCTCGACGTACGACCGGTCGCCCGTCCACTCTGCAACCTTGAGCATCCCTTCGACGTTCAGCACGTCGCGGTCGTCCGTGTTCTGCGGCGCCTCCCGCTTTGATGCGTAGTGGCGGATGAACGCGCGCCGGACCCGTTCGTCGCCCGTCGCCTCGCCATACGCGAGCGCGGCGCGGAAGAACACGACGATCGGCCATTGGCTGGACGAGTTGGAGTACACCCTGAACAGGTCGCCGTCCGCCGCCTGGTGGTCAAGGCAAAAATCCAGGTTGCGGCGAAATTCGTCCGTCAGCTGCGGCGCATCGACAAGCTGCGCAAGTCGCACCATGCCGTCCAGCATGTAGGCCGCCTGCTCGTAGGGCCACCAGATTTCCTCGCGCGGCGCGGCGATCTTGCGGCTGTACGGCAGATCTTCCTCGAAATAGACGTTCGAGATGATGCCGCTCCACATGCAGCCGTCAAACGGATAGCCGATCTCGGCATGGCGTCCCGTCGTCCCCGCTATCTGACGCCTGAGAAACTCCGCCACGAAGCCACGCGGCGAAATCGATCCTGCGCGGCATTTCTCGAGCGCCGGTCGGCCCAACGCCGAAATACCCAGCGCCACCGTACACGCCACAACAAGCAAGCATGAGACGGCACCACGAGGCGACACGAATGTTCTTTTTCTGGACACGGCGAGCAGTATAGCACAACCCCTCCCCGAAAGTCCACCCCAAACGTTATTATTGTTATCAGACGTCGGTCGGCATGGAGGTGCCGGGAATGAATATGGGACGCGGAAGCGGCGCTGCGCGACGCCGCCCCTCAAGCCTCATCAGGGCTTCCTCCGCGATGGCCGCGCCGTTGGCCACCGGATCGATCTCCACACGCGCAAGCGAAACCGGAAAGACTGGCGCAAAGCCCTTGTTCGTCATCGTCAGCACCTTGACGTCCTCCGGCACCCGAATCCGGAGCTCGACCAGCGCCATGAGTCCGCCAAACGCCACGAAATCGTCGGTAAAGAGAATGAGGTCGGGCAGCGTATTCCCCGACGCCAACCGCTTCCTCAGCTGCTCCATGGCCTTCCGCTTGATGTCCTCCAGATAGCCAAAACCCTCCTTCGGACGTACCCGAAGTCTTTCGACCTCAACACCCTGCCGCCTGAGGACTTCCTCGACAAAGGGTATCTCCGCATATTCGGCCAGCAGCACCTTTCGGACGCCCGCCGGCCCAATCTTCCGCGCAACCGCAATCATGTCGCGTATGCCAAAGAACCGGAGCGTCTCCAGACCCGCCGCGTTCTGGACATCGACATACGCCAGCGCGGGTACCGCGTACCGCGCAAGCCGCTTGGCCGTTGGGTTGTCGGGATAGACCGCAATCACGAAATCGACCGGTTCCTTCATCATCGCGTCGAGCTGCGAGAAGTCGGGCTTCCCGTTCCGTTTACGGTCGATTGTCACCGGAATGAAGGAGTAGCCGGAGGCGATGATCGCCTTGCGAATGGCCCCGACAAGAACCGAGATGTAGTACGATCCTTCGTATGCCGCGCACATGACGGCCAGAATGCGACCCTTCCACACCTTCTCGCCGGACGCCATCACCTCGCACCCGATGCGCGGACGGGAACGGACGAGATTTTCGTCGATCAATATCTTCATCGCATCGCGCGGCGCGCGAATGGAAACGCCCAGCCCCTTGACGATTTCGGCAAAGGACGGCAACCGTTCGCCCGGCTTGTAGTAGCCGCTCCGTATCGCCACGCGGAACCCGTTCGCCAGCTGCTCGGGAAGGTTGATGCGGTTGTTGCGGTCTATTTTGAACGGAATCGGTTTCATTCGTCATGCTCCTCAATCTCACACGCGGCGCTGCGCCTGCCGATCTGGAGGCACATCAGCGTCCAGAAGGAACTGGCCAGCCCCGCCAGCTGTATCTGCAGCGGCAGCGGGAAGGCGAAAACCACGCACAGAACGGGTATCCAGACAATCCAGTTCGCCAGAAGGTTGGGCAGAAGCACATCCCGCACAAAGTTGTCCGGCCACTCTGCCCGCGTCCGCGTCGGCGAAAAGTCGCGCCCCAGCCAGAAGCAGAACGCCGCATTGGCCGGCGCGACAAGAAACACGGTCCACACGAACTGGTCAACCGCCGTCTTCAGGAAAATCGTCCCCATGTCCTTTCCGCCGCCAAGCCACCAGTCCAGGAAGACGTACATCCAGTTGTTGATGGCGCCCCATGCGCCGCACCAGACCGACATGGCCATGATCGTCGCGAGCGGATGCCGGGGGCGCAGCGACTTGATCGTGCAGAGGAACAGGCCAGGTATGACGCCGCAGAACACGGCCAGGCTGGCAAAGGCCGCCAGCGAACCGTTGTCGCGCTGCCACTTCGCCAGCGGTTCAAGAAGATCGGCAAAACCCGGCACGGCATAGTAGCCAAGCACCGTCGCCAAGGCCACAAGCCACAACACGGCCATCGGCACGACATTTGCCCTTGCCGAGTCAAATCCTATTCGCAACGGGTTGGCAATCTTCTCGCCCATGACGGCGCCTATTGCGACGAATGTGTTTCGACGGGGGACTGAAGACGGAACCAGCAGGTTTCCCCGGCCGTGAGATCAAGCGACACGACACCCGCCGTCACCTGCATATTGAGACCAATCAGCAGCACCAAAAATAGGCAGAGATTTTTCATGCCGCGATTATACCAAAAGTAGTGGTTAGTGGCTAGTGGTTAGTGGTTAGTGGTTAGTCGCTAGTCGTTAGTGGCTAGTCGTTAGTCGTTAGTGGTTAGTCGCTAGTTTTTTAACCCTTTAACTTTTTAACCTTTTAACTTTTTAACTCTTTAACCTTCTCCCTCTCCCCGCGTTGTGCTATAATAGTTGCATGAAAACGATGGTTCAGCAAGCGGGACGCAATGTGCGGCGTTCCGGGCGGACGGGCCAGGCGATGCTCGAATACGTGATCGTGTTCGTGCTGCTGCTGGGTCTTCTTGCGGCGCTGGGCCATTGCTTCCATGCCGCCAAGCGCGTTTCGCGCCGGTCTGCGGCGCTCGTCAGTTCCGAAAACGCCTGAAAAAAGGAGAAAGCAAATGAAATCCAGAACCATGAAAAAAGGCCAGACGATGGTCGAGTACATCATCATCGTCGCGCTCATTGCGATTTCACTCATCGCCGTGTTCAGCTACTTCGGCCGCGCCACCGGCAAGACTGTCGTGAACGCCACAAAGCAGCTGGACGAGACGGAGGGCAGCAGCGCCGAGGACGCGCTGAAGGAAGGCGGCAAGAACGCCATCAAGGACTTCAACAACGACAGCAACTGATGTGGGCGGCGGCCAGTCGCCGCGGCCGGCCGGCGCGCGCAGGACAGGCGATGGTCGAGACGGTCATCGCCCTCCTTTTTGCGCTATTCGCGTTTCTGGCCGTGTTCCAGTACGCGGACAACCTGCGCGCAAAGCTGCTGCTGAAGTACGCCGCATTCCGTTGCGCGCGCGCGCGTACCGTGGGCTACAACGACTACAAGATCATGAAGACCGCGCGCCTCGCGACGATGTCCGCCGCCGGAGAGTCCCTCGCGAAGAACGACTCCGGCAAGCCCCTTTCGACGGGAGACATGCTCGCGCGGATGCGCACGTACATCTCCAGCCGACATGACGGCGCCGCCCGCCACATTCTCGACTTCGCCTATTGGGACAACGGACGGACCCCGCTTCCGCAGATCGACGTCGTCGGCGGCAAGATCGAAATCGAGACGCGCCAGCGCAGGCCCCAGTTCTTCGACATCTTCTCGTACTTCGACCGCGGGCGCCGCGCCGTGTACGACACATCGCCGGAAGGCGCAGACGACGCGCCCGAATTCGACCTGCGCGGCAATGCGGCCATCGAGGCGCACTACACGGACTACCTGCAATGACGTCCCGCGCCGCCAGCAAGAGCCGCCAGGGCCAGACGCTTCCCGTCGTGGTCTGGATGGTGGCCATCGTCGTCGTCCTGCTGGTCGTCGTCTTCGACATCTTCCTTTCTGCCCGCGCGAAGATGCATCTCGCCAACACGGGCGACGCGGCCGCGCTCGCCGCAGCCCGCTGGCAAGGCACCACGCTCAACCTGATTGGCGACCTCAACCTCGCCCACCTCGCCGCCGCCTGCGACGAGACCCTGCTCGCCACGGATCGCACAAATGTCATCCATGGCATCAACGCTCTCGCCGAACGACTTGCCTTCGCCGGGCCCGTGATGGGGCTCTACGCCGCCAACGAGGCCGTGCGCCTGAACCACGAGGCAAATGTCGCGCGCCGCAACGACCGCACCATTCCGTCCGACAGCGGCCTTGCCGAAATCCTGCGCCACGAAAGCGACTACGCCCGCGCGGAGATTCCCCCCACTTCGTCCTGGCCCACCAAGGGCGGCGACTACGCCGACATGCTGCAAAGCATATTGAATGCCGGCGTGTTCGTCGGGGCGGACAACGCCCGGCTCATTTCAGGCGGCGCCACCGGCGACCACATCTACTACGCACGCGGATTCTACGATGCCGCCGCGCCAAACGGCCCTCGGCAGTGGCTCTGCCGCTACAACCGCAACCGGCATCGCCTCAGCGAAGACGCGGCCCGCAACCCCACGGCGGACGATCTCAAGGCGTATGGCCTCGGATCCATCCAGAATTCCGGATTCTTCGGCGTGAACGTGGAGGCGCACCATGTCGCGCTCGCAAGCGTCGCGCCCGATGCGGAGCATGTCCTTGAGCATCTGTGGCACGCCTACGTGGGCCAGCCTGGCGTGGATGCGCAGCGCATCCGCGACAGCGGCCTTCCCTTCAACGCGCACTTCGCCTGGTTCTTCCTTTCGCCTTCGCCTTACGGTCTCTGGCGCAAGTGGCATGAGATCGACAACGACAGCGAAGGACTCCAGCCGCTCGTTGGAACGGTGCGCGCGGAATACGACGTCTATGGAGCCATGGCCGCCACGCGCGTTCGCCGCAGTATCGCGACGCTCGCCAGTCCCGTCACGAACGTCGTTGACTGGATGGCGGCGGCAAAAGCGTTCGGCAACCTGCCATGGGGCGCGCGCGTCACGGACGTCTTCAGCAATGGCTGGGAGCCGCGCGATTCTTTCGACCATGCGCCGCTCGTGACGCCGGCCTACTCGTTCGTGCGACTAGTGCCGCTTGGCGGCGTGGGCGAGGCCAATCTCTACAAAGCCGATCCAGACTGGGGAAACCATCTCGATCATCTGCGCACCAACACGCGCGCACTAGGGTGCAGATACTGCAATCGGCTCAACGAATGGGAGAACGGCGGACGCGAAGAGGCCGCACGCTGGTTCACAACCCATGCGCACGACGAATACTGCGACCCACCGGGGAAAGGAGAGCGTCATGACGGCGATCCGTTCAACGGCTGATTCCCTGGCGAGGCGTCGCGGACAGGCGATGGTGGAGACCGCGATCGGCCTTGTGGCGTTCGTGTTCGCGACGGTCGCGCTCGTGAGCTTCGCTACGCTGTTTCTCGAAGACATCGACATGATCGCGGATGCCCGTGCCGAAACCGGGGCTGTAGCCCGAAACGCCACCGACGGCGATCGACACGGAAATGGCGTCGGCGTGTCGTCGAAGGCGCATCCCAAGATCGCCGACTACGCCGAAGCGCCTATCTCGTCCGCCTTTGCCGATCCCTACGCCTATCCCTGCCAGCAGGCGCAGGCGGTCGGCAACAGCGCCCTGGCGCAATGGCAAGGCGATACTGTCTCGCCGCTCGTGACGGTTCCGCCGACGGCCAGGCGGCACACCTTCGAAATCAACCTGTCGCTCATGGGCTCGGATCCGCTGTTTCCCAACGGTTTCGACATCGACGAGCGCCTATACATGCCGCCACTGGGGGTGCCGCGATGATGCGAATGGCCATGCTCGCAACGTGCGCCTTGATGGGCGCTGTCTTCTGGCAGCGTCCCGGAGAAGCGTCACACCGGTGGCCCTCGGCCATTCCCGCCTTCTCCAGCGCGCCGCCAACGTTTGCCATGGAGACGAAAGGCGGCAGCGCCGTCGTGACAGTCATTTCGTCCGATGCGCCGGATGCCCTTCTCGACAAGGCCATCGCCGCCTATCGCGCGGCCGGCTGGACGGAAGCGCCAATCGGCACGCGCGACATGCGCCTTTTCGTCAAGGGCGAGGCCGTCGCCGCCCTGACGGTCCGTCCCCTTTCCGAAGGAAGTTGCCTAACGGCCATTCAAAGACCACGCGGATTATGATACAATAGGAGCCAGCCATGAAACAGAAAACACTACTCTTCGCATCCATCGCCGTCGGCCTTCTGGCCGCCATCCTCACGCGCTCGTACCTCGCGACGAAGAATGTGGAGATTGCGCGCCTCAAGGCGCAGTTCGTCAAGGAACACGGCACGATGGAGGTCGTCTGCTTCAAGAAGGACGTGCCCGGCGGCACCACCCTAACGCTGAACGAGATCGGCCATACGACCGTCCCCGCCAAGGGCCTGCGCGGCCAGGCCATCCCGGCCGAGATGTACAAGACGGTGGCCGGACGCAAGACGCTCTTCGGCCATAAGCGCGGGGAAACCGTGTTCTGGTCCGACCTCGAAGGCGGCAATCCCGCCCTGCGCACGCTGGCCGGCGACATCAAGCGGCAGATGCGCGCGGTCTCGATCAACGCCTCCGGCGCCGCCGCCGTCAGCGGCATGGTGCATCCCGCCGACCATGTGGACGTGATCGGCACCTTCTCCTTCCCCGGAGCGCCGGACGCGAACGGCCGTCCCACGACGAAGTTTGTCACCTGCACCATTCTCCAGAACGTGCTGGTGCTGGCCACAGGACGCGAAACGGCCAAGTCGATCGCGCCCAACGCGTCCGGCGGCTACAGCACCGTGACGTTGGAAGTCTCGCCGCGCGAGGCCGAGATGCTCGTGTTCGCCGAGCAGATGCACGGGCGCCTGTCGCTCTCGCTGCGCAATCCGAACGACACGTCCTACGAGCGCGAGCTGCCCGCGGTTGACTTCGAGAAGATACAGGGCGAGATCGAAGAGCTCAACAGCAAGCGGCAGGCGGCGATCAGATAGGAGGCTTCGCGCATGGCTTTTAACCTGGATCTCGTGAATCCCGGCGAGGAAGTGCCGCGCCGGCGCGTGCTGGAAGACGGCACCTACATCATCGGACGCGGAAAGGCCGCGAAGATCGTCCTGCCCTATCCGGAGATTTCCGAGCGGCACGCGCTGCTCGTCCTGCGCGGCGACAAGGCGCAGCTGGAAGACATGCATAGCGCCAACGGCACATACGTGAACGGAATGCCCATCCAAGATCTGGTGGAACTGAACGGCGATGCGGTCGTGCAGATCGGAGACTGCATGCTGCGCATCTCGCCCGCCACCGAGACATCCCCTTCTACTGACCTTAACGGCCTTAATGGCCCTAAAGCCTCTAACGCCCTTAACGCCCCTAATGCCCCTAATGACCTTAACGGCCTTAATGGCCCTAATGGCCCTAAAGCCTCTAACGTCCTTAACGCCCCTAATGGTCCTAAAGCCCCTAAGAGCACCGTGTGCCCTAGTAAAGCTGCGCTCGGCCAAGCCCAAGTTCGCCGCCAGGTGCGCGAGCAAATCCAGAAGGAGCTGCTGACCCGCCTCGATCTCAAGCGCCTCACCGTGGCCGGGGTCGATCGCGCCGGACTCGAAAAGCAGGCGCGCGAAAAGATTCACGAAATCGTCGAACAGGTACGCAAGGGCGGCAAGCTGCCGTCCGGCATCGATGCGGCGCGCCTGGAGCGCGAGGTGTTCGACGAGGCCCTGCGCCTCGGCCCGCTCGAAGATCTGATCGCCGACGAGACCGTCACCGAAATCATGGTCAACGGTCCGCACCAGGTCTATGTCGAACGCCACGGACGCCTGGAGCTGACCGATCTCCAGTTCACCGACGCGGAAAGCGTGCTGGCCATCATCGAGCGCATCGTCTCGCCCATCGGCCGCCGCATCGACGAATCGCAGCCATACGTAGATGCGCGTCTCGCGGACGGCAGCCGCGTCAACGCGATCATCCCGCCGCTGGCGCTCTCCGGCCCCACAATCACCATCCGCAAGTTCTCCAAGCGCGCGCTGACGGTGGACGACTTCATTCGCTTCGGCACCTGGACGCACAACGCCGCCGAGTTCATGAAGGCGTGCGTCGTGATGCGCAAGAACATCATCGTCGCCGGCGGCACGGGATCCGGCAAGACCACCCTTCTGAACCTGCTCTCCGGCTTCATTCCCGAAACGGAGCGCATCGTGACCGTGGAGGACGCCGCCGAGCTGAAGCTCGTCCAGCCGCATGTCGTGCG
>JAEEGL014655014.1_pt1 | contig 10886 bp, 6 predicted proteins | sample 9134231 | NCBI WGS metagenome assembly JAEEGL01 (sample SAMN16246548, study PRJNA631951) | gut metagenome | biome: gut microbiome; feature: rumen; material: fiber-attached | host: Bos | place: Iran: Karaj | collected 2018-10
GTTCCAGATGACCCACAGGATGCTGTAGTAGCTAAAGAATATTTAACGGATATTAAAAAATTTAATGAAAAGGCTAAACAATGGGTTGAAGAATATGCTAATCCTGAAAAAAATTTTAAAAAGAAAATAAAAGAATTAATGGATATGGGATTTACTGAAGATAAATGTAAAGAAGCTCTTGAAAAAGCTAATAATGATCTTGAAAAAGCTATAAATTTATTACTCGGAGGAGCATAAAATTATTGTAATTTTTGTTAAATATTAAAATTATATTATATAATTATTAAATAATTAAATAAAAATTATGAAAATAAATTTGATGAGCATAATAACATATAGGAAATAATTTAATAAATAATTAAACGATTTTTTTTATTTTTTTTATATTTATTTATATTAATTAAAATTAATATTTATTTTAAAATTATTTTTATTATAATATTAAAAATGAATATTATTAATTTAATAATAATTGTTTTATTATTTAATATTTTTTTATGTGAAATTTTTAAGCAAAATGAAGCTTTTAATATGACTATTGATGAAATGGATAAAATGATGACATGTTCTTTGTATTTAAATCAAAAATTAGAAGAAGATAAAAAAATTATTGAAAATACTTCATTAAAATTTGATAATAATAAAACTAAAGAAAAATTTGAAATTAAAATTTATAATGATATTTTTGAATATTGTATTAATAATATCAATAATTCGATTATTAATAAATTTTTTTTTAATTTAACTTATTTAGAACCTTCTGATTTTCAATTTAATTTGAAATATAATATTAATTATTCAAATTATTTATATGTTAATTTAACTTTGAATAAAAAACAAGAAGATTTAGTTTATAAATTAGAAAAAGTTAGAGAAATTTTTGAACAAAAAAATATTTTAAGTAGATATGAAAATAGTAAAAAAATTAAAATTGGTACGATTGATATTAATGATATTTCAAAATCATTTAAAATTGTTTTAATTATTATTGTTTTGTTTATGTTTATTGGTGTTATTTATTTATTAAATAATCTAATAAATAAGAAAAAAAATATTAAGAAAAAAAAGAAAAAAAAATAATAAATAGTTTATGATTTCAAATATTTTTTTAAAATTAAAATATTTGAATTTATTTTAAGATATTTAAATTTTTTTATTTGTTGTTAAATAATATTTAATTATTTTAAAAGCATAAATTAAAATTTTTTAAAAAATTTCTATAAAAATACATTAATTTAAAAATTATTGATTTTATTCATTGTTTAAAATATAATTTTTGAATTCAATATTAAAATTATAATTTATTATTATAAATATAAAAATTTTTTAAAATTATTTTTAATACTTTAATTTAAAACAAATTTTATTATAATTAATGAATTATAATTTTATCTCATTTAAATATAAAATAATTAAGATTATTTTTAATTTTATTAATAAATACTTTTTTTTTAAATATAATATTAATCTATAATTAGACTTTTAATATATACTTTATACATTATTATATCATTTATATTCAAAAAATATATTATTTATATAAATTTATTTTTAAATTACTTCATTATTTTTTATTAATTTTTCTTTATTTTCACTTTCTGTAAAAGCACTTCCTTTATATAAATTATTATTTTTTTTATTATTATTTTCTTTATAAGTTTCTCTTATTAATTCAATTATTTTATCATTTTTTAAAATTTTTTCATCATAATCATTTACATTAATTTCCAATGGATCAACAATAATCCCAAATAATCTAAATATTTTTCCAAATCCTAAATCCATACAAATACAAATAATAATATTTATTAAACTACATAAATAAAAATTCGGATCTTTAAATAACATATAACTATTATTAAAATCATAAAAATTAAGACTTAAACTACTTATAATTAATATTAAAAAATAACTTAAAATACTAAAAATAAATAATCCAAAACTAATAAAAGAATGTGTACAAGTTGTTAATAAAATTTTAATATTCGCTATTAAAACCACACTACAATAAACACTACTTCCCACAGATTCAAGCGATTGATTCATTCCACTTTTTTCAATTAAATAACATCCTAAAAACGAATAAATAAAAATAACTAAAGCTTGTAAAATTCCATAAACAATCCATTTCCAAAATCTCAAACTATGAAATAATTTTCCAATAATTCCTTGAGTATAATATCTATAATCAGAAATTAATATATCATAACTAACTTCTTTATCATATATCCCAAACCAAATTATAGGAAAAGATGTATATATTATATTAAATAATTGATATATCCATGGGTCATATAATGATTGTCCACTGAAATATGAAATAATTCCAAACCAAAAATGAGGCATAACAAATAAAAAATTCTTATAAAAATTATAACATACGATAAATGAATTTTTTCTATAACTTTCTCGACCATGAACAAATAATAACCTTTTTAAATATTGAAATTCACCTATCGCATAATCCGATGCCCTTGCTGCTTGTCTACCTTCTACACCTATTATACCTATTCCTAAATCTGCCGTTGTTATCATATTCACATCATTCGCTCCATCTCCTATTGCTAATGTTGTGCTTGTTGGTTGATTTGTTTTTATTAAATTTACCATTTCTGCTTTTAAATTAGGTGTGACTCTACAGCATAAAACTGAATTGCATTTTATTGATAGAATATAAAATAAATTTTTCAGTTTTGGAATGTGTAAAATTTTAGTTAGTTCATTTAATGAAATGATTAAAGCATATTTAATATGTATTGAAGAAGATGATAATTCTGATTTATTTATAAATGAATAATATTCTGTTAATTTTTTTTCTAAATATTCTTCGTTTGTGTTATTTTCTTCGAAATCAAAAATATGAAAACTATGATTTATTAAATTACAACTATATGAAATAGATTTTGCTGTATCCATTTTATCTCCTGTTAATAGCCATATTTTAATTCCAGCGTTTATGAAACTTTCCAAAACTTCAGAAACATTGTTTTGTAATTTATCTTCAATTGCTGTTGCTCCTAATAAATAAAGATTATTTTCTATTAAATCAAAAGCTTCTTTTAATTTTTTTTCTTTATTTATTAAATCATTTAAAGCTGAAATATATTTATTATTAAATAAATTATATTCTTCTTCGGTTATTGTTCGATAGGCAATCATTAATGTTCTCAAACCTTTTTTTGCGAATTTTAATAAATGTTCGTTTGTAATATTAATTTGTTCTTTATTTAATGAAATTCTTTCTGAAATTACATTATCTGCTCCTTTTGAAAATAAAAATATTTTATTTTCTATTGTTTTTACAATGACACTCATTCTTTTTCTTTCAGAAGAATATTCTAAAATATTTAAAATTTTATATTTAATTTTTATATTATTTTTCGTTATAAGATATATGTTATTATTTATATCTCTTCCATTAAAAATATATTTAAAATATCTTGCGCAATTTACCATTGCACTTTCATCTGGCGAAGAACTTTTATATTCAATAATAGGCAACTTTTTTTCATCTATCATCACACTATGACATAAAGCTAAACAAAGAAGAAATAAATGAATATCATTATAATTTTTTGAATTATTATCATTCAAATCATTTTCAAAATTGGAACTTTTTAAATTAAAATTATATATTTTTCCATATTCATCTTCAATTAAATTTCTTTGATTTATATTATCATCTTTATAAATTTCTTCTAAACCATATATTTTATTTCCTATGCTCATTGCGGTAAATTCCATATAATTTTTTGTTAATGTTCCTGTTTTGTCTGAAAATATAAATTTAACTTGGCCTAATTCTTCATTTAATGTTGAACTTTGAATTTTAGGCATTGTTTTATTTACTTTATCGTACATATAAATGTCCCATGAAATAAACATTCCTTGAATGTATTTTACCATTTCTAATGTGACTAATAAAGAAATTGGAACTATGTTATTAATTAAAATTATCCATGTTCCAAAATTGATAAAAAATGTTAAGAATATATTTTTATTTTCATTTGGGTCTTTTTCATATGGGTAAAATAAATAATTTATTGTTTTATCTTTTTTAATTAAAAATAAATGCGAAATTGATACGATTAAACTTAAAATTAATTCGAATATAAAAACTAAAATCATTTGTTTATTCATAATATTTTCTATTCGACTTATTTTATTTTTAATATGAGGAGAATTTTTCATTATTTTTGTGTCATGTCCAACATAAATAACAAACGCATATAAAAATTTTGTTTGTTTTAAAGAACATCCTCTTAGTAAAAAATTATCATATTCTAAAAAAATATAATTTTCTTTATTATTATTATTTTGATTTGTGAAATAAAATTTTCCATTAAATTCATAAATAAATTCATTTGGTGATTGACATATAATAAAAGAATCATAAAACATTTCAAAATCAATTTGATTATTATTATTATTTTTTGATATGAATTTATTATTAATTTCTGAATTTGCTTTTTTATGTTTAAAATTAGTTTCGCCATCGATATTTTTAGTTTCGATAAAACATAAACCGTTTTTTTCACTTACTGAAATTATAATACAATCGCAAGGAAAAAAATTATTTTCTTCAATTTTTAAAATGTCTCCTATTTTAATATCGCACCATTTTTTATTTTCAAATGTTTTTGTATTTTTATTATAAATTAAAATATTTTTCATATTTTCTTCTTCATCGCTTTTTTTTCTTTTCCAATCTTCATAATAATTTTTTATTCCGTTTATTAATACAACAATCGATAAAGGTAATAAAATTACAGGTTTTCCATCTGCGTTTGAAATTTCTTTGAACATTTGAAAAATTGCTATTATTAAAAAATAAATATTTGCGATTTTTGAAAATTGTTCAATTAAAATTTTTGGAATTGCGTTATAAAATGTGTATTTACTTGTTGATATTTTATTTGATTTTTCTTGATTGTTTAATGTTTGATTTATAAATATTTTGTAATCAAAAAAATTTAATATTTCTGATTCATTTAAATTTTTATTATTATTATTATTATTTTCTAATAATTTATAATTATTGTTATTTGAATTGTTTTGTTTATTTCCCATTTTTTTTACAGGAAATATTATTATTTAAATTAATTTTTTAATGTAAAATTTATGTTTAAAATTCATAAAAAAATTATGATTATTTTATATTTAAATAATATAAATTAAAAAAATAAAAATATTATTAAAATTAATACGAAATTATTTAAAAAATAAAATCCACTTTTACAATCAACTTTAACAGCTTTAGCTCCATATTTTTTTAATCTTTTTTTTTCTTCCTTATATTCATCTTTTTCTATCCATCGACATGTTCTTTTATCATTAATTTTTATTAATCTAAAATTTTCATAACAACATTTAAATTTTGGGTCTACGTCATTAATTTTTTTTGTAATTTCAGGGTTTGATTCATCTACAATTTTAATATTATAACAGTCATCTTCATTGCTTGGTATTTTTAAATTACAAATTGATTCATAATCAATTGCATTATTATATTCTAATAAAATTATATTTATTAATAGTAATAATAAAAATTTTTGTTTCATTTTCTTAATAAAATAAATTTAAATTAAAAAAAATAATTTTATAATATTAAACTAAATAATAATATTAATAAAATAAAAAAATTGTTTATTTTATAATAATTTCCTAAACATATTATTTTAACTTCATCGAAACTTGCTAAAACATGTTTATATAATTTAATACCATATTCTGTATCTTCTACAATTTTACATTTTTCTATTACTTCACCAGTTGATTCGTTTTTGTAGGAAATATAACAACATTTATGTAAATTTTGAGTTATAGAATAACTAGTGTTTACTGATGTACAATTTCTTTCATTAATCACTGTCACTCCATATTCACAATTATATTCATAAATTGGAACATATTTATAAATTTTTTCTCCTTCTTCTTCATCTTCTTCTTGACATTTAATTATTATTAATGAAATTAATATTAATATAAATTTATTTTTCATTAAATGTATTTTTATTTAAAATTATATTATAATAAATTATATAAATTAAAATTTTGAATAAATTTTTAATATTTTTTTCAAAAAATGAAAAATTTAAAAATATTTTTAATTTCAAAAAAAATAATTTTATTTTTAAATTGAATTTTTTAATTTTTCTTTTTTTTTTTAATTTAATTAATTTATTAAAATTTTTTCTAATTATTTTTAAAATTAAATAAATTAATAAAATTTATTTATAAAAGAAAAATATGAATAATAACCGAATTACAAAAGATAAAAATAAAAATTTATTAACAAATAATTATTCAGTAAAATAATTTTTATTTAAATATTATTAAATAGAAAACAATAAATTCAATAAAAAAATTAATCTATTCAAAAGAACCTTTATTACAAAATAAATTAAACAAAAATTCAAATTATAAAAAAATTATAAATTATACAAATAATAATAATGAAAATAAAAAAAATAATAATAATATTAACCAAAATTCATTTAATGACATTGATTTAAAAAATTTTTTAGAATTAAAAAAAAATTTATTGCCTCATCAATCAAATTCTAAAAATAAAAATCAAAAAAATTATAATAAAATTAATAATAATTCAATTATTAATAATTATTTTTCTAATAAAACAAATTCAAATTTTAATAAATATAAAACAATGAATAATGTTTTATCAAATAATTTAATGAACAAAGAAAATAAATCTTTAAATAAAATGAATAATAAATTAAAAATTAGTACAGAAATTTTTATTGATAATAATAATAATAATTTAGAAGAAAAAATTAATAAAAATTTAAGTAATAATAATATTATTTATTATGACAATGAAATTGAAAATTATAATTTAGATTATAATAATTTATTAAAAGAAAAAATAAATTTAGTAAAAATTTTAAATAATAAAATAAATTTAATTGAAAAATTAAAAAAAAATAATTCAATTTTAAATAATAGAATAAATAAATTATTTGAAGAAAATAATTCGCTTAAAAATAAAATTAATTTTTATAAAGAAAATCAAGAACAATTAGTTTTATTAATTAAAATTATTCAAAAAAATGGAATTGATTTAGAAAATATTATTGATAAATATAATAATGAAATTGAAGAAAATAATATTAATAATATTAATAATAGTAATAATTTTGATTTATCTTATAATTCATTTTTAAATGAAATTAATAATAATAAAACAAAAGAAGAAAATTTTTCTTATGATTTTGATCGAAGTTATGAAAAAATTAAAAAAAATAATAAAAAAATTAATAATAGAAATAAATTTAATGTTCCAAGATTAAATTTTGAAAAATTAAATAATAATAATAATAATAATAATAATAAATATAATGTTTTAACTATTGATAATAATAATAATAATAATAAAAAAAGTAAAAAATTTTATAATGAATATTATATAAATAATACTAATTATAATAAAGAAAAAATGTTAGAAATTAAAAATAAATCTGTTGAAATTTTAGATAAAAATAATAAAAATTCAAAAAAAAGAAAAATAAAAAAATTAAATAATAATAAAAATTATTTATCTAATAATAATTTAATTAATAATAAAATTTCTGAAGATTTAACTTTTAAATTAAATAATTACTATATAAATAATAATATTAAAATTAATAATAATAATAATAATAAAATTAACAAAAAAATTTTAATTAATCGAACAAAATTTAATATTTTATAAATTCATTTTTTACATATAAAATATAAATAAATGTTTCTTTATTTATTAATATTTTTTAATATTTTGTTTGTTATATAAATAATTTTAAATATTATTAATTTATAAAATTTTAATATAAATTAAATTAATTTTATTTTATTTAATTTTTTTTCCTCCTTTAAAAAAACAATTAAATGTACAATAATAATAATAACAATTCAAATAGAAATTCTCAAATTAACAGAAATTCATACAATTTAGAATTAAATGTTTTATGCACAATGGACATGGATGCATTAGAAATAACCAAAACAAATTCCATAAGAAAATACGAAGAAAACGCTTATTTATTAGGAAACATTTTTTCAATAATAGAAGAAAATAATAATAATGAAAATAATAATAATGAAAATAATAATAATAATGAAAATAATAATGAAAATAATAATAATAATAATAATGAAAATAATGACATTGACATTGACATTAACAAAGAAGAAAAAATGGATTTAGATGAAAAAAATGAAGAAGATTCTATAAAAACAGAAAGTAGCAATGAAAATAATTTAAGAAAAGAAATTATAAATTTATTTGATAATAACAAAATAGATGGTGATGAAGATATGGATCCTGAAGAACAATTACAACGATTAATAAGAAAATGCAATAATGAAAAAAATGAAACGAATGAAGAAATTTTAAAAGAAATTAATAAATTATATTCTGAATACAAAGAAGAAGAAAATTTATTAAATAAAAAGAAAAAAGAATTTAATGATCATAATAAACAATATGAAAATATTATTACTAATTTAAGAGGAATAAAAAATCAAATTGATTCTAAAATAATTGAAGATTTATCTAATCAAGCAGATGCAATTAATATTTTACCAAATACTTTTAAAGAAATTAAATATTATGAAATAAAAGACATTGATAAAATTAATAAAGATTATCCTTTCGATGAAAATGATAATATTATTTTATGTCCTTTATAATAAATATTTAATTAATATTAAAATTCAAAATAATTTTTATTTAATTATCTTATTAATTTAAATTTTATTATTTTTATGACTTCAGCTCCAGCAATTAACAATAATGAATTAAATAATAATAAAAACATTAATAATAATAATAATAATAAATCTGATTTAACATTAGAAGAAATTTCAAAAATTTTAGATTCATATTTTTCACCCGATCAATTTGATAATTATCTTTTAGAATACATCGCGAAAATGATTTACACCGATCGACCAGAAAATGAAAATGATTTAAAACTTTTAATCGGCGATTATTTAAGTGATAGTTTAAAATACCCAGAAGACAAACAAGATCAAATATGTAAAGAAATAAACAACAAACTTCATAAAAACGGCATAAAAGGTGTAAGAAAAGCAATAGTGGCCGAAAAACTAAAAAATCCCATTCGTTTATGTGACATTCACGTTGGTTCAAAAAACACAATAACCTCATTATCATTTGACCCGAACGCATTGACATATCAATTAGAGAAATTTTACGCTAAGGGAATGGAAACAAGTGACAATTCAAACAGCGAAATTAAATTTGTTTCCAGCGAAGAGAAAATAAAAGCAATGATGGATTATATGGAAGATATGAAGCGAAAAAAGGAAGAAATTGAAGAAATTACTATAAATCACAATAAAGATGAAAGTCATAAAGTTGATATTAATGTTCCAACGTTTACTTTACACATTGGTGGAAAAACTTTATTAGAAGATGCGACGTTGAAAATTAGTTTTGGTCATCGATATTGTTTGATAGGCAGAAATGGAATAGGAAAAACAACATTGTTGAATCACATTGTTAGAAAAGAAATTGAAGGAATTCCGAAAAATATTCAAATTGTTCATGTTGAACAAGAAGTCATTGCAAATGATAATTTTTTATTAGATGAAATTTTATCATGCGATGTTGAAAGAACGAAATTATTAAAAGAATTAGATGAAATTAATAACAAAATTCCCAAAACAAAAAACGAAAAAGAAATTAAAACATTAACTGAAAAATTAGTTTTGATTAATAAAAAATTAGAAGAAATTGATGCTAATCAAGCAGAAACATATGCGAAACATATTTTATTAGGATTAGGTTTTAATGAAGAAGATTTCACAAAGAAAACAAAGAATTTTTCTGGTGGATGGCGAGTAAGAATTTCATTAGCAAAAGCTTTATTTGTAAAACCGGATTTATTATTATTAGATGAACCTACAAATCATTTAGATATGAACGCAGTAATGTGGTTGGAAGATTATTTAATAAAATGGCCATACACTTTAGTAATTGTAAGTCACGCAAGAGATTTTATAGACAACATCGCAACGGATGTGATTCATTTACAAAACCAAAAATTAACTTATTACAAAGGAAATTACACAGATTTTGAAAAAACACGCGCTGATATGATAAAAAACAACCAAAAAGTTCATGATGCTCAACAAAGAAAAATCGAACATATGCAAGAATTTATAGATCGATTTCGATATAAAGCAAAAAGAGCGGCATTAGTTCAATCACGTATAAAGCAAATGAATAAAATGGAATTAGTTCAAGAAATTTTAGAAGATCCAACATGTATATTTGTTTTCCCAGACGCAGATAAAATAAACCCACCCATTTTACGTTTAGACAACGCTGATTTAGGTTACAACGGAAAAGTCATCGTAGAAAAAATAAATTTAAACATCGACATGTCAAGTCGAATTGCATTAGTTGGTGCGAATGGATGTGGAAAAACAACGTTATTAAAAGGTTTAGATGGTAAAATTGAGCCGATTTCAGGTTCATGCTATCGACATTCGAAATTGCGTTTGGCTGTGTTTGCTCAACATCACATTGAGCAATTAGATTTAGAATTAAGTCCTGTTGAGCAAATACAAAAATATTATCCAAACACTGAAACTGAGAAAATTAGGGCGCATTTAGGTCATTATGGAATTTCTGGAAATTTGGCTTTAAGACCGAATTATTTGTTGTCCGGGGGACAAAAAAGTAGAGTCGCTCTTGCGTTGATTTTAATGAATAAACCGCAGGTGATTTTAATGGATGAACCTACGAATCATCTTGATTTAGATGCTATTAATGCTTTGGCTATTGCGCTTAATTCTTATAATGGTGGGTTGTTGATTGTTAGTCATGATCAAAATTTTGTTGAGAATGTTTGCAA
>JAEEGL015233392.1_pt1 | contig 10886 bp, 12 predicted proteins | sample 9134231 | NCBI WGS metagenome assembly JAEEGL01 (sample SAMN16246548, study PRJNA631951) | gut metagenome | biome: gut microbiome; feature: rumen; material: fiber-attached | host: Bos | place: Iran: Karaj | collected 2018-10
AAATATGCTTTAGGCGTAACAAATGGAACATCAGGTCTAATTACTGCATTAATTGGTTGTAATATTCAAAAAAATGATAGGGTATTAGTAAGTTCATTTACTTTTTTAGCAACAGCACTTGCTGTTAAATTAGTAGGTGCTATTCCAATTCCAATGAATTTGGATATAATTAATGGTTTTGATTTAGAAGATGCAGAAGAGGAAATGAAAAAAGGGTGTAAAGCATTAATTGTAGTGCAATTGCAAGGTAGATGCTATGATTTAACCAATTTGCTAAAATTAGCTAAAAAATATAAAGTAATTGTAATAGAAGACAGTTGTCAGGCTTTGGGAGCACATAACAAAGAAAAATATGCTGGAACTATTGGTGACATTGGAGTTTATAGTTTTCAACAATTTAAGCAAATATCCTCTGGTGAAGGAGGCGCTATAGTTACTAATAATAAAAAATATTATGAACGTATGCGTAATTATTGTGATATGGGTTCCGAGAGAAATTTATTTCCAAATTGGAATGGTGAAAATGTTTTATTTGGTCAAAATTATCGTATGAATAATATAACAGCTGCAATACTTTGTGAACAAATGAAAAAAATTGATTTGATGCTTAAACAACAACAAAAATCTAGAGATTATATTATGAAAAATATTAATACTAATAGAGTTATTAATAGTTGTTATCCTACTGGAGATACGGGAATGAATCTTTTATTTTTATTAGATAGTGAAAATGATTTTAAATTATTAAAAAATAAAGGAAATGAAATTGGTATTGAAGTAAGAAATATGTGGTCTGGTTTATATTTTGAAAATAAATTATTTAAAGATAATAAATTAACAGATATTGATTTAAAAGATAAAGATTGTAGTAATACTCATAATTTAATATCTAGATTAGCAGTTATTTCGATACCTCCTATTTTAACTATTGATAATTGTGATAGTATAATAAATTTTATTAATAATAATATAAGGTGATTGTATGAATTGTGAAAGATTAGATTTAGAATGTATTGATATTTTTCAATATAAAAATGATATAAAAAAATTGGATATTAATATTCCTGTTTGGATAGATCCAGTTTCAATTGAATGCTATAAAAATAAAGAGATAATTAGAATAAACTTAGATAATATTCCATTAGCATATTATGTCGTTCCCTTTTATACTAAAAACGGAAAGTTATGGGCAGAACGAGAATATAGATATTTTGCTTATTTATCACCATTTTTTATTAGAGAATGTCCTAATAAGAAGAAAAAAGAAGCAGTTTATATGATTTATAAATATATCTTTGATAAATATGATTATATGTATATGCCATTACACCCTGATTTTACTGAAATATCACCTATTCAAGGATTGGGAGCTTTTATGGAAAGCAGACATACACATATTTTAACTGATGTTCTTAATTTAAATAATTTGGATAGCAAATTAAGAAATAATATTAGAAGCGCATCAAAAAAAATAACTGTAACAATAGATTTTGACCCAAACAAATTTAATTTTGATATTGCAATACATGGTTCTGATGGAGAAAAGAAAAATCGTAAAGAACATGCTATGAATCTTTTGAAGATTCATAAAGCAATTATTTTTACAGGTTATTATGAAGGGGAACCAATTATTGGTAATATGGTGACATATGATAATGAATGGGTATATGGGCTTCATGCTTGGCAAGTAGATAAAGTACCACGAGGTTCTGGGCCTTTTATCATCTATAGTATATCTAAATGGGCATTTGAAACTAAAAAACTTAAATATTTTGATTTTGAAGGCTCAATTATGTTATCAATTGATGATTATTTTTGTAATTTTAATGCAAAACAAATTATTTATCCATATATTCATTATGGAAAAAATAAAAATGAAATGTTAGAATTGATAGATATTTCTCATGATGTAGAAGGAAGGTTATATAATGAATAAAATAAATGTTATTGTAGGAACAAACAATTTTGGATTAGGCCCAGTTGGTAAAGTTTCTTCTATTATTAATGCGTCAAAAGATAAATTTAATTGGTATGCATGTGGTAATGAATTCGATTTAAATATTTTTAAAAGTGGTACTTTTAAAGATAAACTATTTAGCAAGGATAAAGAAAAAATAGAAGACTTTGTTACTAAATATGATATTAAATATGCGGTTGTTGTATTAGATGTTGTTTTAGCAAAAATATTATTATCTTTAAATGTTAAAGTTATATTTGTTGATAGTTTACCATTTATGTGGACTCAAGCTGATATTGATGAAGGCTTGTTACCTCTTGATGCAACTGTTTATTGTGCACAAAAATGTATTAACTTAACCGATGCATCTAAAAAAGTATTAAAACAAATAACTAATTTAAAATGGGTTAATCCTATTCAAAATTTTTCTGATGGCAAGTATAGACCATTTAAAGAATTATATAATGTTTTAAATGTTGGAGGATTACATTCACCAATTGGTAATGGAGAATCATATATTTATACGGTTATTATTCCAATTGTAAAATATTTTATGAATCATAATGAAAAATTAATAATTACTTGTGGAAGTAATGCTAAGAATTCTATAAATAATGTTTTAGATAAATTGGAAATTAAAAATAATAATTTAAAAGTAAGTACTTTAAAGCAGCAAGATTTCATAAGTACTATTATTAATAGTAATATATTTATCACATCTCCTGGTTTAACAACAATTTATGAAACATCATCTTTAAATAAACCAACAATAATTATTCCACCACAAAATTTAAGTCAATTTTATAATATTGAATATGCAAAAAAAATATTAAATAAATATAAAACGATGAATTGGGAAACAGAAAAATTGAATTTAACATATTTGGATAAAATACTTGATAAAGGTGAAACTTTTGTTGTTGATAAGATTTACGAATATATAACTGAATTGGTTAATACAAAATATGATGATGAGTTTTATCGTAGATTTGAGAATATTTTAAAAGAAAATTATGCAAACAAAATTAAAAGTAATTTTAATATTAATGGTAATGGTGCAGATGACATTAAAGATGAATTATTTAATTTAATTGAGGAGGATAAAAATGTTTAATAAAATATTTATTGCGTGTCCAATTTCTAAATATTTAACTGAAGATGGAATAGACAATGATTTTGAGGAATTTATTAAAGAAACATATATCTTCTGTAAAAAATACAAAAAAAATGTAATTCTAGCTCTAGATAGAGAAGAGTATGGTAAGAAAAAAATGTATGGTGATGAATGTACTACATTAGATTATAAAGAAATGTTGGACACTGATTTATTAATAGCATTTCCTGAAGATTCAGCTGGTGTTGCAGTTGAATTAGGATGGGCTAGTGCAATGAAAAAAACAGTTTTAGTATTTATAGATAAAAAATATCATCAATCAGAATTAGTTAAATCAATTAATTCGGTTACAAATGGTGAAAAGATTGAAATTGATACTATAAATGGATATAAAAGTCAAATTAATATAATAAAAACAGCAATATCAAAGTATTTAGTAAAGTAAAAAACTATAATTTATGTTATAATATAACCAAATTGGAGATGAAGAAATATGAATTTAAATGGTTTAGACTATGGATTGCTCTTCACATTTAAAGTATGTGTAGAAGCTAAATCGTTTTCTAAAGCGTCTGAGATTCTTCATGTTAAGCAACCAGCAATATCATATAGTATAAAAAAACTGGAAGAATTGTTAAATGTTAATTTATTTGATAGAGGTAATTATGGTATTAAATTAACAGAAGAAGGAAGAATTTTATATGAATATGTTACTGAAGCAAATAATAATATTGTATCTGGATTACAAATTATTAGTGAAGTATCTAGTAAGGAAATATCAGAAATAAAGATAGGCGTATCATTAAATATAGCAATGAATACTTTAATGGACTCAATAAAAGAATTACGAGAATTATTTCCAAATATTAAAATATCAATATATACTAAAAATGAGGAATCCATGTTGAGAGATCTTCAAGATAAAAAATTAGATGTTGTTATCTTTAGTTCTTATAAAGAAAATACTATTGATGGGATAAAAATTAGAAAAATAAAAAATAATGAAGTTGTATGTGTTGGTAGTAAAAAATATAAAGATATATTTGACAAAAATGATTTTAAAGAAACAATCCCGCTTATATTACCTGGAAGTGCTAACAACTTAGGAAGAGAACTTGAAACTGCTCGTGATAATAAATTTATTAAAGAATCTATTTATTGTTATTCTGCATTAGTTGGTAAAGAATTATTATTATCTGGTTTGGGTATAGGTTATATTAATAAAGAAATAATAAATGATGAATTAAAAGATAAAAAATTGTATATATTATTTCCTAATAATTATATTGGCGCTTATTCAATTAATATAGCAAGTCAAGATAAAAATTTAAATGTTGTTGTTAAAAAATTTATAAAAATATTTATAAGGGAAGTAGTTGATAAATAATGCAAATAATTGATTGTAACGATTATGAATTTGAACAAATAGAAAATGGTACACAAATATATAAATTATTCAATGATAATTATAATTTTAAATTTTTAGAAAAATGCATATTAAAAAATAGTTCTAAAAAAACATTGAATGTTGAAATAACTGGCATCAATAAATATAATGATATAAATGATATGTTAAAAGTTATAGATTTAAAAAAATTTGGAAAGTATGAAAGTATTGATGAATTTATTAAATTTAATAAAAAATATAATAAAATAGATAAAGGATTTATTGCTTGCCGAATAAAAAATCTCGATGAAAAAAATATTGAAATACTAGATGAAAAATTATTAGAATTGATAGATACAAATACTCTAGATAAATTTAATTTGGGATTGTCAGGATGTCAGGTGTTTAAGGTTAAAATGAAAAATAATAATGAAGCTATTTTAAAAATTCAACCAATAACAAGTAGTGATTCATTAAAGGAAGAATATGATGCTTTAAAAAAATTATATGGAAAAATTTCTGTTGCTGAGCCATATTACTATAATAAAATAGATGATTATGAATATTTATTAAGAGAATGTATTGAAGGAGAACCTTTATATAAATTTCATGGTTTTGGTTATAAACTTGGGAGAGAATTAAAAGAAATACATAATTTATATTCTAAAAATTTCTTGTTTAGTAAGTTTAATACTGATAATTTACTTAAACATGCATTAGATAATATCGATGCTGTTTACCAGACAAGAGACGCTAAATTTAAAAATTATAATAAAGAGGATTTAATTAAATTTTTAAAGGATAATCAACCAGTTGATGATGCATTAATCCATGGGGATTTTAGTTTAACTAATATTCTAGTTTACAAAGATAGATATTATTATATTGATTTAGGAAATGTCTCAATATCTACTAAATATTTTGATCTTTATGTATTTAAAAAAACTTTGAAGATTAATAATTTAGAAGATGAATTAAAGGATTTCTTAAAAGGATATGGTTTAGATAAATTAGATGATAGATATATGGATTGGATGAGTTTAATAGAAAAATCATTTAGTTAGGGGGAAATTATGAATATATTAATTGCAACTAAAAATAAAGATAAATTTAATATTATTTCAAAAATGATTGCTAGTATTATTGATGATTCAGTGGTATTTAAATCATTAAACGATTTTGATAATTATATTGAATCAGAAGAATGTGGTAATAATGTTGATAGAGCAAAGCAAAAAGCTTTAGATGCAAGTAGTAATATTAAAGAAAAATTTGATTATATTTTGGGAATTGATGATGGAATAATTATTAATAATCAGGAGTATGCAGCTGTAAAAGAACATTTACAAGATATTGTAGTAGGTGATGAAGTGCCTATAGGAAGTACTATATATATAACTCGTGCATATTATTTGATTTCTAATGGTAAAGAAAAATATTGCTATAATAAAATACCTTATATAATTAAGAAAAAATTATCAGATTATAGACATGAAGGATATCCATTAAATGATGTATTATCAACTATTGATAATGATGAAGTTTTATCAAATAGGGATAAAGATGAATTAAATGAGTATTTTTTGAAGTATAGTATTAATGATTTAAAAAAAATACTAGAATGGAGTGATTAAAATGATTGAAGTAGGAATTTCGAAGGTTAAAAAAAATTTTGGATTTAAAAACGTTTTAGATGAATTTGATCTTGAAGTTGGAACTGGAGATAGAATTGGTTTAATTGGACCAAATGGATGTGGAAAATCAACAATTTTTAAATTGATTTCAAAAGAAGAAGAACCGGATGAAGGATTCGTTACAATAAGAAAAGGCGCTAAAGTTGGGATATTACCCCAAATGCCACCAAAAGTTGATGATAATTATACTGTAAAAGATATTATTATTGCTAAATATAAAAAATTATTTGAAATTGAAAAAGAAATTAAAAAACTCGAACAATATTTAGAAAATTGTCCAGAAAATGAATTAGAAAAGGTACTTGATACTTATGGAAGATTACAACAACAATTTAGTGACATGGATGGTTATGCATTGGATTATAAAGTAAATGAATTGTGCAATAAATTTAATATTGATGAAAATATGCTAAATAGAAAATTTAATACTCTATCTGGTGGTGAAAAAACAATTACTATGTTTGCTTCAATTATGTTATCAGATCCAGATATAATTTTATTAGATGAACCAACTAATAATTTAGATATTGATACTTTAGAATGGTTAGAAAATTATTTAAAAAATTATAATGGTACGATTGTAATGAGTTCACATGATAGATATTTCTTAGATAAAGTTGCAACTAAAATAGTTTTAATTGAAAGAGGAAAATCTGAAATATTCTTTGGTAATTATTCTTATTATTTAGAAGAAAATGAAAGAAGAATATTAGCGGAGTTTGAACAATATAAAGATCAACAAAAGATGATTGAAGCTATGAAAAGAAAAATCAAACAATTACAAGAGTTTGGTAAGTTAGCTTATCCAGGAGGAGAATCATTTTTTAAGCGTGCAGCTAGTATACAAAAAAGACTTGATAAAATAGAATTAGTAAATAAACCTGAAACACAAAAGGAGATACCACTTAATTTTCAAATGGGTGATAGATCAGGAAAACAAGTTTTGATAATAGATGATTTAGATTTATCAGTCGCAGACAAAGAATTATTAGAAAAAGTTAATTTTAGTATTATGTTTAAAGATAAAGTATGTTTAATGGGAAAAAATGGTAGTGGTAAATCTACTTTAATTAAACGAATTATTCATACATATGATGATAATATTAAAGATGAAAATATCAAAATAGGAAGTAATGTATCAATTGGATATATTCCTCAAACAATTACATTTGAAGATGATAATGCAACTATTCTAGAGGAAGCTAGAAAATATTATGATGGAACAGAAACTCATTTAAGAGCAGCTTTAGCAAAATTTATGTTCAATGCTGATAATGTATTTAAAAAAGTTGGTAAATTATCAGGCGGTGAAAAAGTAAAATTAAAATTATTTGAATTAATACAAAATAATGTAAATTTACTAATTATGGATGAACCAACGAATCATATAGATATAACTACAAAAGAAGTTTTAGAATCAGCTTTAAAAGATTATCCAGGAACAATTTTATTTATATCACATGATAGATATTTTATTAACGAATTAGCAAAAAAAATATTATATATTGAAGATAAAAAAATTAATCAATATTTAGGTAATTATAATGATTATCATGAACAAAAAGAAAAAAAATTGGTTATAACAAGTGGGAGGAAAAAGTAATTATGAATCCAAAAATAATGTTTGTTAGAGTTTCTGAAAATTGTAATGCAGGATGTTTTATGTGTAATTTTGCACATACACATAATTCTTATAATATAACTGATGAACAATTTGATTGGTTACTTAAATCAATTAATGAAAAAGGTACTTACGAAATTGTAAGATTTACCGGTGGTGAACCGTTACTTCATCCTCATATTACTGAATTTATAAAAAAATGTAAAAATTATGGATATGAAACCTCTATTATTACTAATGGGTATTTATTACCTAATTTAGCCGAAAAAATAGCTGATTCAGGTTTAGACCAAATTATTATTAGTATTGATGGTAGTAAGCCAGAAATTCATGATAAATTAAGAGGATTACCTGGCGGATTAGAAAGGATTAAAACAGGAATTTCAAAGATTAGAAATTTAAATTCAAATATAGTTATTAGAGCTAATACTGTTGCGAGTGAATTAAATATTGATGATTTAGAAAATCTTTATCAATTACTTGATGATTTAAAATTTAATTCATGGTCAATAATTCCTATTCGCCCAACTGATAATCCTGATACTAAGTGGAATCCTGAACATTTAGAACATAATAAGCAAGTTTATAATAACTTTATAAATTTACAAAGTAAGCATCCTAATATTACTTTATTAGGATATTCTAGTAATTGGGCAGGAGAAACTGATGAAGATGTAACTAACACATTTGAAAATAATTTTAGAGTAATGCCACATAATCAATGTAACTTAGTAGATTTAATTAGATTTTATATTCCAAACCAAGATTTATTAGTACCATGTAATTGTGCAGCACATCGTATTCATCAAATAGCAACAGAATATGATTCTGAAGAAGATATTTTTAAAAAAGCAAATATCATGGCTGATTGGTTGAAAGAAAATGGAATAACGCATTGTACTGGCTGTGAGCCATTAAATGCGTATTTATCAGACAATCCTAAGGAATTAAAAAAAAGTTATTTTAGATACTAGGGTTATAAATTTATTTTATATGATATAAAGAATTTGGCAGAGTTCAAATTCTTTTTTTAATATTATAATTAATTTAGAAAATTGGTGATAATATGAAAAAAATATTAAATTATTCTGAATTATTAGAAAATGAAAAAACAAATAATTTGTTGGAAGAAATATATAATTTGACTAAAAAACTTGAAAAAGATTATCCAACACATTATGATTGGTATCATAATAAATTTATTAAAGAATTAGATGGAATAAAAAGAGAAATTATTTTTTGCAAACTTAATAATGAAGTAGTGGCTGTATCACTATTAAAAAAATCAGAAAGTAAGATTTGTACTATTATGGTTGATCCTAATTATAGAAAGATGGGAATAGGCACTGCTTTAATGGAAGCCTCATTTAAGTTTTTAGGAACAACTAAACCATTTATAACAATGCCAGAATATAAAAAAGAATGCTTTAAATATTACATCAAAAAATATCATTGGAATTTGAATCAAACTATTGAATCTTGTTATTCAGATAATAATGAGTTAGTATATAATGGATACTTAAAAAAATAATTTAAACTTAATAGTTATTAATTATTAAAATTACTAGCCTTATTATTTACATAATATAAGTTAGTAACACACTACCAAGTCGGCATATTGCCAACTAGGATTGTGTGCCAAAGGAGATCCTTTGGGAACCCATTTAAGCACCAATACTATAAACTATCGTAAGTAGTAAAGGTGCCTTTTTTATTTTGTCTTGCGACTTCATAAAAAAGAAAAAAAGTCTACTACTTTCATTGCTAACGCAACAAAACGTAATATCCTTTTTTATAGAAAAATCTCTAATCTTACGAAAAGAGATTTTTTAATTTTGCTTCGGTAATTTATTATAGTCATATTTATGCTCAGCAAATTCTGTTCATTATGAAGTAGGAAGAGAAGTAAGAAATAGTATTAAAAGGTTAGGAGGAACTATGCCGGAGAATCTTCCAACACCTAATAAAAGTTTAAAAGAATTAGAAAAAGATAAAAAACATGATATAATGAATATAGGATGTGATAACGATGATTAATGTTATGGAAATTGTTAATTTAATTAAGCAGGGAATAAGTGATTATACAGGTAATGGAAATTTATCAGAAATAATTAAAAACAATATAAATATTGTATTCTTAGAAGTAGATGATTTTTTAAAACTTTCTGAAACTAAATTTTTATCAGAAGCACCAGGTGCTTTTCATAAAAGAGATAATAATACTGTATATATGCTAAAAAAAGATACTTACAATAATAATGATATTCATAAACTTATTCACGAATTACTTCATGCTTATTCAAATAACTATGTAAATAGTGGTAAAGAAGGTTTAACAGTTTATGGATATGATGAAAATAATCATTTAACATCCGCTGGTGGTGCTCTTAATGAAGCGGCTACTGAGTATTTAACTTCAATAATTAATAAAGACGGATTTGTTGGCTATCCCGACGATATGAAATATATTTTTGAATTATTTATAGATATATTAAACATAAGATTTGATTTTGTAACCATGTATTTTCAAAAAGACAATTGGATAACCGAGGAATTAAATAAAAAATTTAATTCTTCAAAAACTGACCAATTAGATGAGTTTGTTTTAGAATTTGATAACAGATTGCCGATGTATAGAAAACAATCATTTGATTTTAATAAAATAGTTTCTATATTATTAGATTCTATCAGTGATAAACTAATTAATTTTATAGATGTAAATTATGAATCAATAACAAAAAATTTATTTATGATTAAAAGGTGCGATTTTGAATTAACTCAGGATATCCTTGATAAGATAAAATATTTAGAGATGATTATTGAATCATCATATGGTATTAGATATGATAAACAAACTATAGATAATAGTAAAAAAATTGAAGATGGAACAATAAAACTTGGATTTTAATAGATTGCAAATTGCAATCTTTTTTCTTTGATTAAACTCGTATGCATAAACGTATGTCACCACATGGAGACTTCGATCATATGGGAGAAGCCATTAATTTAGTTAATAACTTTAAGGTAGAGAAAGTTATATTTAACTGTGGTCCATATAATGATTTAGAAGAAAACTTAATAAAAGTATTAGATAAAAAAACATATTAAATATT
>JAEEGL015582102.1_pt1 | contig 10886 bp, 9 predicted proteins | sample 9134231 | NCBI WGS metagenome assembly JAEEGL01 (sample SAMN16246548, study PRJNA631951) | gut metagenome | biome: gut microbiome; feature: rumen; material: fiber-attached | host: Bos | place: Iran: Karaj | collected 2018-10
GACGGCCTTTCCATCGCCTGGGCGGTTGTCGAATATATCTGTGACAAGGAAAAGATCGGTGCAAAAACGCTGTTTGCGACACATTATCATGAACTGAGCGAACTTGAAGGACACCTCGACGGGATCAAGAATTACTGTATCACCGTGAAGGAACATGGCGAGGATGTGATCTTCATGCGCAAAATCACACGCGGCGGAGCCGATAAGAGTTTCGGTGTACATGTTGCCCGGCTGGCCGGAATACCGCATCCGGTGATTGTCAGGGCACATGAGATCCAGGCACGTCTGGAGGTCAGTGATATCAACCAGAATACGATTGGACAGAATATACTGGGTGAGACCAACCAGCACCGGATGAATGAACAGGTGGACCTGTTCGAATATAAAAAAATGGAGATTATCCAGGAATTGCAGGAACTTGACGTCATGGCGCTGACACCGATCGATGCAATGAACCGGTTGTTCCTGCTGCGCGAAAAGGCAAGGAAAGTCTGACGATGACTGGGAGAGGAGACCGTAATTCATGGGAAAAATCAGAATGCTGAGTGACAGCCTGATCGGGAAAATTGCCGCTGGCGAGGTCGTCGAACGTCCTGTTTCTGCCCTGAAGGAACTGGTTGAAAACAGTCTGGATGCCGGCGCGTCAGCGGTAACAGCGGAAATCCGGGAAGGCGGTCTCAGTTACCTGCGTGTAACAGATAACGGCTGCGGAATCGATGAAAGCGATCTGCGTCTTGCATTTGAAAGACATGCTACAAGCAAGATCACCAGGGAACAGGATCTTTTTTCAATCCAGTCTCTCGGTTTCAGGGGGGAGGCGCTGGCCAGTATTGCTGCTGTTTCACATGTGGTCATGACAACACGGACAGCGTCGGCGGATACCGGACTGAAGGTGACCAATGAAGGCGGACGGATCCAGAAGATCGAAGAAGCAGCATGTACAGTCGGAACGACAATCACGGTGACAGACCTGTTCTTCAACACGCCGGTACGGAAGGGTTTCATGAAGAAGGCTTCCGCGGAAGCTACAGCCGTATATGAACTGATGAGCCAGTTCATCCTGAGCCGGCCGGATGTCAGTTTCCGGTACATCAACGACGGTAAAACCATGCTTCACAGCCCGGGAGACGGACAGCTTGCTTCTGCAGCGCTGACAGTTTTCGGTGCAAAAGCCGTCAAAACAATGAGAGCGGTGGACGGCCGGGCAAACGGGATTCTGCTGAAGGGATATGTCGGAATCGGGGAAAACGCACGCGGAAACCGTGGGCAGGAATATTTTTTCATAAACGGGCGTATGATGCACAGTCCTGTTCTCTCTGCAGCGCTGGAGAATGCATGCAGGGAGCGGGTTATGATCGGCAAATTTCCGGTATGCGCGCTGCAGATAACCATTGCCTATGAAGCAGTGGATGTGAATGTACACCCGTACAAACTGGAAGTCCGTTTCCGGGATGAGAAGGCGGTCAGTGAGGCGCTTCTGAGCCTTGTGCTCGAGGCACTGAAGGACCACGATGCATTTGAAACCCCGGTGCAGATGAACCTTGTTCCTGAAAAAAAGAATGCTCCGGCAGCTGAAACTACGCGGAATGAACTGGCTGAAGGGCTGAAAAAACCGGATACTGCTGCCGGTGTGAAAGCCATTGTATCCATAGCTGATAAAGTACCGGATTTTCCCGTCCGTCCCGTTTCAGAGCCGGAACCGGTGATGCATGAAACGCAGGAATCCCTGCGGCCTTTTACAAGGCCGCCGCAACAGACTGCGAAGGAACCTGTGATTCCGTCCGGAAAAACGGACGACAGCATCCCGGAGAATCCCGTTCCGGTGAAAAAGAAAGAGGAAACTGCGGAACAGGTTAATACGATCCTGCCGGAGATCAGGCGGACCATGAAGGTTTTCGGCGCGCTGTTCAATACTTTTATCCTGGTGGAATATGAAGACCAGCTGCTGATGGTAGACCAGCATGCGGTACATGAACGCCTTCTTTTTGACAAACTGATGAAGGAACATGCAGGACAGAATCTGGGGCAGGAGCTGCTGGTTCCGATGGTGATCAGCGTATCCGGCAAGGAACAGGCGCTGATTGAGGAGAACCATGATCTGCTTGAGTCAATCGGTCTTGTTGTCGAGAGTTTCGGATCACATGAGGCTGCGGTCAGGACGATTCCGATGGTACTGGGAACAGCGGAAACAGAGGGGTTTATCCGGGAAGCGCTCGACGAACTTGAGCGCACGCATACGCTGACCTTTGAAAAGAAAAGGGCAGACCTGCTGCAGGCAGCATGCAAGCATGCGATCAAAGGCGGAGAAGCGCTGACGGAGGACCAGCTGCGCAGTATTCTGGACGAGATGCTCGAAAAGAAAGTAACGCCAACTTGTCCGCATGGAAGACCGCTGGTCGTGGCTATCACGCACCGCGAACTGGACAGGAAATTCAAAAGGATTCAGGGATGACAGAATGATCCAGAAACCAATCTGCAGGGTGTTGACCGGACCGACAGCAAGCGGGAAAAGCGATATTGCTTTCCGAATGGCAAAGAAACATGGCTGGGAGATCATCTGCATGGACAGCATGCAGATCTATCGGGGAATGGATATCGGAACAGCCAAGCCAACGCAGCAGGAACAGCAGGAGGTTCAGCATCACCTGCTTGACATCTGCGATCCGCGGGACCAATACAGTGTGTCCGCATATGTCGGGGAAGCGGAAAAAACAGTAAAGGAAATCACTTCCCGGGGGCAGGAGGTGATCTTTGTAGGCGGAACAGGTTTGTACCTGGAAGGACTTATGCGGGGATTGAGCCTCGGAAATGTGCCTGCTGATACAAAACTGAGGGCGGAGCTGCATGAACTGGCGGAAATGCCGGATGGACGGCATCAGATCGACGTACGTCTCCGGAGGTCTGATCCGGCTACGGCAGACAGACTTCCCCTGAATGATCTTCGAAGGCGGATTCGCGCGATCGAAGTTTCAGAGTCAACAGGGATTCCATTCTCGGAACAGCCGGAAAGCAGAGCCGAAAGTCCGTTTGAATGGGTCGCCGTCAGTACATCCATGGAGCGGGATTACCTGTACAGGCGCATCAACCGGCGAGTGGATCTTATGCTGGAATCAGGACTTGCAGATGAAGTGAAACAGCTGCTTATGGACGGCGTACCGGAAGACGCGCAGAGTATGCAGGCAATCGGATACAAGGAAATGATCCCGTACATCCGCGGAGAATATTCACTGGACACTGCGGCAGAGGAGATCAGAAAAAGGACGCGGCATTACGCGAAACGACAGATGACTTTCCTGCGACGTCTGGACAGGATCCGGTATGTGGATTCCGGCGCTGCGGACGCATTTGGCCAGATTGAGGAATTATTCACGGAAACAGGAGCGAAAGAGCATGAATGAACGGAATACGCAACAGATAATCTCCAGGGCGGAAGAGGAACTGGAGGGGCTTTTTGCGGAGATCGACAGAAATGAAGAAGCGAGAACACGGCAGATTCTTGAAGCATTCAGGGAAGAAGGCGTAAGTTACCGGCATTTCTCAGGAACGACCGGATACGGATACGACGATATCGGGCGGGATACGATCGAAAGGATCTACGCACGGATTTTCCATACCGAAGCCGGTCTGATGCGGCCGCATATTGCCAGCGGTACTGCAGCGCTGAGTCTGACACTGTTTGGATTGACCGGCCCCGGGGAGCATATCATCAGCGCTACCGGTATGCCGTATGATACGCTGCTGAGCGTGATCGGCATCGGAAAAAAACAGATTCCGGGTTCTCTGAAAGATATGGGTGTTTCATTTGACTGCGCCGAGATGAAAGACGGAAAAATAGATACAGATAAAGTGGAAGGCCTGATCAGGAAAAACACGACGCTGGTCATTGCGCAACGAAGCAGGGGGTATGCATGGCGCCCGAGCCTGATGCCGGAGGATTTCCGGGAACTTGCAGATATGATTCATACCAGGCATCCGGGTATCCGTCTGATGGTGGACAACTGCTACGGTGAATTTGTCCGGGACAGGGAACCGACAGATTTCGGTGCGGATGTCTGCGTCGGGAGCCTGATCAAGAATCCGGGTGGCGGTATTGCACCAACCGGCGGATACGTAGTGGGTCGGAAGGACGATATAGAACGGATCGCCAGCCGGCTGACAGCCCCGGGCCTCGGACGGGAGCTTGGATCATATGAAGCAAGTTACAGGCCGTTTTACCAGGGTTTGTTCATGGCCCCCCATACAGTGGCGCAGGCACTGAAAACGGCCATGCTGACTGCAAGAGCGTTTGAGAACCTCGGATACGAGACAACACCGCCGGCAATGCAGCGGAGAGCCGATATCATCCAGGCAATCAAGATGCTTTCACCGGAACGGCTTGTGGCGTTCTGCCAGGGCCTTCAGGCAGCAAGCCCGGTGGACAGCATGGCGGCTCCGGAACCGTGGGATATGCCCGGCTATGACGATCCGGTGGTTATGGCAGCCGGAACATTTGTGGCAGGAGCAAGCATTGAACTTAGTGCGGACGGACCTATGAGATATCCGTATACAGCTTATATGCAGGGCGGACTGACATATGCGCACGGCAAAATTGCACTTGCTGAAGTGCTTGACAGAATGGCCGCTCTTCATTGCCTGAATATTGACAACCCATAATGGAAATCATATAATTTAAGGTACGGACAAATATGGTCAGGAGGGAATGGAATGGATCTTCAGACATTGCAATCCAAAGCCCGGGCGGTACGCCGGGACATCATCACGATGACATCCAAAGCAGGGGCAGGCCATCCGGGCGGATCCCTTTCCTGTACGGACGCACTGGTTGCGCTTTATTTTGAAATTATGAACGTGGACCCCAATAACGACAAGGATCCAAACCGGGATCGCTTTGTGCTGTCAAAAGGCCACGCCGCTCCTGCTCTGTACGGGACTCTGTGCGAGCGCGGATACTTCGGACCGGAAGAGTTTGACAAATTCCGTCAGCTCCATGGCATCCTGCAGGGACATCCGGATACCAAAAAGTGTCCCGGTGTTGACGCGTCCACCGGTTCCCTTGGACAGGGTATCTCGATTGCCGCCGGTATGGCGCTGGGTGCCAAGCATACAGGGAATCCCTGCCATGTATACACCGTGATCGGCGACGGGGAAAGCCAGGAAGGCCTCGTCTGGGAAGCCAGCATGGCCGCAGCACATTACAAGCTGGATAATCTGACGGTTATCCTGGATCATAACGGACTGCAGATTGACGGCAGCAATGACGAAGTTATGAGCCTGGGCGATATCAAGGCCAAGGCAGTTGCCTTCGGCTACGATGTGATTGAAGTGGCGGACGGGAATGATATGCAGCAGGTGCTGGATGCGCTGCGTACTCCTGCGTGCCCCGGAAAACCCCGTTATATTATCCTGAATACGCTGAAGGGCAAAGGGGTCAGTTTTATGGAAGGCCAGGTCGGCTGGCACGGCAAAGCCCCGAATGCGGAACAGGCTGCTGAAGCGCTGAAAGAACTGGAGGGCTGAGAAGATGGAAAAGAAAGCTGTACGTGTCGCCTATGGTGAAGCGCTTGTTAAGCTGGGGGAAATGAACGACAAGGTTGTCGTCCTCGATGCTGATCTCGCCTCCGCCACGATGACCAACGCATTCAAAAAAGCATTTCCCGAACGGTTTTACGACTGCGGTATCGCAGAAGCAAATATGGTTGACATGGCTGCCGGAATCAGCACCATGGGACTGATTCCGTTCTGTTCCACGTTTGCCGTTTTTGCAGGTCGGAATTACGACCAGATCCGGAATGGCGTATGTTATCCGAAGTTCAACGTCAAATTCGGTTTCAGCCACGCCGGTATCACCCTGGGTGAGGACGGCGGAAGCCATATGGCGATCGAAGATATTGCCCTGATGCGGGTACTGCCCAACATGACGGTGTTTGTACCTTCGGACGCAAATGAGTGTTACCAGTGTGTGGAAGCAGCAGCGAAGATCAACGGTCCGGTCTATATCCGGACTTCACGGCTTGCTACACCGGTATATGATCCCCGGCCGTTCACAGTCGGAAAAGGAACCGTGGTCAAGGATGGTACCGATCTTGTTATCTTCACGTGCGGTATCATGCTGGAGCATACGCTGAATGCAGTCGAAGTGCTGGCTCAGAAAGGAATCAATGCTGCGCTGGTTTCTTTCCATACCCTGAAGCCGTTTGATGATCAGCTGGCAATTGAATTTGCGGCAAAGTGTAAAAAGGTCTTTACAGTGGAAGAGCATTCCGTTATCGGCGGTCTGGGCGACACTGTCGCTCCGCTCATGATCGGAAAAGGCGTTGAAACCTTCAAAAAGATCGGTATCAACGATGAATTCGGTCAGAGCGGTAAACCCGCCGACCTGCTGGTTGAATACGGACTGACCGGTCCCCAGATTGCAGAGAATATTCTCAGCAGCCTGTGATCAGCAGAAATGAATTCGGCCCTTCCCGTTTTTCAAGGACGGGAAGGGTTTTTAGAAAGGAGGGGAAAACGATGCCTGAAATCGGAGAAAACCTGAAGAACTTTGTACTGAAAGGCATTGAAGCAATTGGAAACAAAGCAAATGATATAGCATCAACCGCGAAACAGAAGGTTGACGAATACAATCTTGCGAACGAACAAAAAGAACTTTTCAGTGCCATCGGAAGCAAAGTGTTTGAATTGTTCAAACAAGGCGCAGTTCTGCCTGATGAAGTGTCAGACGAAATGAAGAAGGCTATGGAAATTGAACAGGAGCTGAACAGAATCCGGGCAGAGAAAGAAACAGATGCCGGAAACGGCGAAGCCCCCTCCTATACAGAAACAGAAGCAGCCATACCGGCGCCCGAAGCGCCTTCCGCTGCTGAATATGCAGCAAAGGATGACAGGGATGTTCCCGTTATTGAAGTGGAAGAGCCGGAAAAGGAAGCAGAGTCAATACCGGACTGTCCGCTGAGCTCTGCAATCAACGATCTGTTCGAGAAAATGCCGCCCGTCGATAAGATGGTGGACAAAGTCAACAGTTCCCTGGATGAGCTGAACGATAACCTGCGCAAGTTCTCGGGAGAATTTGACAAACAACTGACCGATTTTGCAGACCAGATGATGGGAAAGGAAGACACTGACCAGAAAAACTGATATCATGTGTACTGCATCCGCATGGATCAGCAGGAGGAAACCGGATGAAAAACCACAGAATTTACTGTTTGATGCTGGTAACGCTGCTGCTTGTATGTCCCCTGGCTTCCATGGCAGACGGAGATGCTTCCGTGCAGCTTGCTGAAACAGAATGGACATGGGAAGAAAAAAGTATAGCGGTCTTTGAAGGAAAAGCATCCCTGGATGGAATGCCTGCCGGGAAACTGCTGCTGAAGCTTTCTTTCAGCACGGAACCAAAGGGAACGGATCCCGGGGAAGTTGTATTTCAGACAGTAAACGGGAAAAAGCTGACGCTGCGCAAACAGAAGGCAGAGTATACGTTGGATCCGAAAGGGCAGAAAACCCTGGATTTTACGGGTATCTGGAAAACGCCGGACGATGTGTTTTTTACAAAGATCGATATTGATTTCCAGATCTGCAGTGAGGACGGTAGCACCGTACTGGGCCGGAACAGACTGACGGTCAGCCGGAGCGCATCTGAAATGGCGGATAAGGACGATGGAAAAATCAGGCTGAAGATCGATATTTCAGCGTGGATTCTCCGGATTGCGATTGCGGCAGGTATTCTGTGGATCCTGGCTATCGTACGGATCATCCTGAACAGGAATTCAACAAAAAAGGAGAAACAGTAACATGTATATATACAACAGCCTTTCCCGGAAAAAGGAAGAATTCAAACCCGTACATGAAGGAAAGGCGGGAATTTACGCCTGCGGTCCGACTGTGTACAATTATTTCCATATCGGGAATGCACGTCCGTTTATTACGTTTGATGTGCTTCGGCGGCAACTGGAGCGGGAAGGTTATGATGTAACTTTCGTCCAGAATTTCACGGATATTGATGATAAGATGATCCGTCGGGCCAACGAAGAAGGAATCACCGTACAGGAACTGGCAGACCGCTTTATTGCTGAGTATTATAAGGACGCGGCTGCGCTGGGTATCAGACCGGCAACTGTGCATCCGAAAGCCACAGAGCACATACCGGAGATTATCGAACTGGTTTCCAGGCTGATCAGGAACGGTCATGCATACGCAACCCCCTCAGGGGATGTGTATTACAGGGTTTCGGCTTTCCCTGGATACGGCAAGCTTTCTGGACAGCGCATGGAAGACCGTGAAATGGGTGCGAGCGACCGCCTGAACGTAGAAACGGAAAAGGAATCCCCGGAGGATTTTGCGCTCTGGAAAGCTCAGAAGCCCGGTGAACCTGCATGGGAAAGTCCCTGGGGAGCCGGACGTCCCGGCTGGCATATCGAATGCTCGGCAATGAGCATGAAATACCTTGGCGAAACATTTGATATACATTGCGGTGGCAAGGATCTTCTGTTTCCGCATCACGAAAATGAGATCGCGCAGAGCGAAGGGGCTACCGGGAAACCGTACGTGCATTACTGGATGCATAACGGGTTCATCAATGTTGATAACCAGAAGATGAGCAAGAGCCTGAACAATTTTTTCACAGTACGCGACATTTCGAAAGAATATGATCTGGAAGCGGTCAGGCTTTTCATGCTGAGCTCCCATTACCGCAGCCCTATCAACTTCAGCCGCGATCTGATTGAAGCGGCAAATGCAAGCCTGAATCGGCTGTACACCGCAAGGAACCATTTGCGTTTTATTGCAGAAAACGGTGAGGAAAGGCCGCTCAGTGATGAAGAAAATGCTTTTATCGGGCGGCTGGCCGGATACGAAAGACGCTTTGATGACGCAATGGATGATGACCTGAACACAGCGGATGCGCTGGGTGCAGTATTTGAAATTGTGAAGGATGCGAATATCTCCATTACAGAGAAAAGTTCCAAAGAAGCTGCGGAAGCTGCATTGAAAAGCCTGATGGCCGTCTGCGGCGTGCTTGGATTCCTGACAAAGAAAGAGGATGAAATCCCTGCTGAGATTGCCGGAATGCTGAAAGAACGTGAAGAAGCCCGGAAGAACAAGGATTGGAAACGAAGCGATGAATTGCGCGATGCTCTGAAGGACGCCGGTTATATCGTGGAAGATACGAAAAGCGGCCAGAAAGTCCGGAAGAATGTCTGATAAAGTCAGAAAAACCTGCGGGATTGTTCTGCTTGCCATAACTGCGGGGATGCTTGTAATTGGTTTTCTTCCTGGTCAGCAACGTGAGCCGGAAACATTGAACGGGCGGCAAATGACAGAAATCGTTTTACCCGGTCTGAAGGAGCTGGCACCAGACAGTCTTATCAATACCGGTAACGCAGTAATGCTTGAACAACTGCCTGGTATCGGGCCCGTTACCGCACAGGCAATCGTGAAAGAACGGGATGAGCACGGTCCTTTTGTCTTTCCTGAAGAGCTGGAATGTGTGCACGGCATAGGGGAAGCCAAGATGGAACAGATCCGGGAACTGCTGATTGCAGATCCGGGCGAAAGCGAGGAATAATATGCCGTATCGCGCCTTGTACAGACAGTGGAGACCCAGGGACTTTTCCCATATGGTAGGTCAGAAAGCTGTTATTGACACTCTGCGGAACCAGGTCGTGAACGACAGGATCGCACACGCGTATCTTTTCTGCGGATCCAGGGGAACCGGCAAGACTTCAACTGCAAAAATACTCGCAAGAGCTATCAACTGTGAACATCCGGAAAATGGCGATCCGTGCGGAAAATGCATGAACTGTATCAGGATGGAAAACGAAGAAAGCCTGGATATTATCGAAATCGACGCTGCCAGCAATAACGGTGTGGATGAGATGCGGGATCTTCGGGATACAGTGAAGTATCCACCCCAGTTCGGAAGATATAAGGTCTATATCATCGACGAAGTTCACATGCTTTCCACATCGGCGTTTAACGCGCTTCTTAAAACCCTTGAAGAGCCGCCTGCGCATATTGTGTTTATCCTGGCAACGACAGAACCGCAGAAGCTTCCTGAAACGATCCTGAGCCGGTGCCAGCGATTTGACTTTGGCAGGATCTCAGTTTCTGATATTCAGCAGCGGCTCCGGGAAGCAGCCGAGGGCAGCGGCGCCTCTGTAAGCAACGGAGCACTGATGGTTATCGCCCGTGCAGCAGAAGGCGGTATGCGGGACGCATTGAGTATCCTGGATATGTGCCTGGGATACGGAGAGAATATCACGGAGGAAATGGTTCGCGATATTCTCGGAACCTGTGATCAGTCTTTCCTGTTCCGCTTTGCACAAGCTCTGTCAGAAGAAAATACCGGGGAACTGTTCCGCATGATCGACCAGGTTATGCGAAATGGAAGGGATCCATCTGTTTTTATCAAAGACATAAGCGGTCATGTCCGTACACTGCTTCTTGCAAAATGCTGTCCGGAAGAGATTGCCGGGATTCTTGATCTTACGGACGAGGATGCCGATGAATTCAGACAGCAGGCAGAAAGCTTTACAATCACCAGGCTGATGACTATTCTTGATCTTTGTATGAATGCTGAAAATGAAATGAGGTTTTCCTCCTCACCGAGGCTTACACTGGAGAACGTGTGTCTGAAATGTTGTATACGTACGTCTGAGACTGACGCACAGGCGCTCAGTGACAGGATCAGCGAACTGGAAAAGAAATTGTCACAGCTCAGTGAACAGATTGAGAATGCTGCACTTCGTCCGGCGGATGGTCATGTTGCAGAAAAGACGGTGCAAGCAGAAAGAAAGCCTGTCTCCGCAAAGCGGGGACCTGAAGCATCTGCAGCAAAACCGGTATCGGCGGATGTCCAGTCTGTCTGGAAAGAAGCAATGAACAGGCTGTCA
>JAEEGL016556393.1_pt1 | contig 10886 bp, 8 predicted proteins | sample 9134231 | NCBI WGS metagenome assembly JAEEGL01 (sample SAMN16246548, study PRJNA631951) | gut metagenome | biome: gut microbiome; feature: rumen; material: fiber-attached | host: Bos | place: Iran: Karaj | collected 2018-10
CGCCGGGCATCGAGAGATCCTGCTTCGGACCCTCGCTGCCGCCCTCCTCGCCGATGCTGTCGCGGAGGCGGTCGATCGTCTCCTGCGCGGCGTTCTTGAGCTCGTTGAGCGTGCGGCCGAATTCGCGCTTCATCTCCTTGTCCACGGTGCGGAACTCTTCGAAGAGCGCCGTGATCTCGCCTTTGCGGCCGAGGAAGCGCACACGCGCTTCTTCCACTTCCTTCTGCGTCTTGCACTGGAGCGCTTTCAGCTCCGCAAGCACCCTGTCGATATCTTCTCTTTTCATCGAATGATGTTAATTACGTTTTGCGGCGCGCTTGTCGCGCGATTTCTTTTCGCGGGCGGCCCCGGCCTTGAGGTACTTCTCCCACTGCTTCTCGTCGAGCACCTTCTGCATGGCCACGTAGACCTGTTCGGCCCACTTGTCCTGCACCTGCTGGTACACGTCGGTGTTGCTCATCTTCGCGGCCTGCAGGCTCTTGAGCTCGGCGCGGAGGCCTTCGTAGTCGTGGGTCAGGATGGAGTCCACGTAGAAGGTCTGCCAGTCCTCAAGTCCGAGCATCTTCTCGTAGTTCGCGACCGACTGCTCGATGGACTCGCGCAGCTGCTTGGCCGCTTCCTCTTCGCTCTGCGGCTGCTGCGCTCCGGCCAGGAAGGGCAGGAGCAGCATCGCGGCAATCCCGAAAATTTTTATAGCTTTGTATTTCATAAGCCTGCAAATTTAAGAAGAAAAGATAAAATGAGAAAATTTCTGTGCATCATCCTGCTCGCCGCGGCCCTTTCGGCCGGGCGTGCAGACGCTTGTACCAACGTCATCATCACCCCCGGCGCCAGCGCCGACGGGTCCAGCATGGTCTCCTACGCCGCCGACTCGCACGGCCTCTTCGGCGAACTGTATTTCCGGCCGGCGGGCCGCTTCAAGGCCGGTTCCCTGCTCGCGATCAACGAGTGGGACACGGGCCGTCCGACCGGCAGCATCGCCCAGGTGGCCCGCACCTGGCAGACCGTCGGCAACATGAACCAGCGCCAGCTCATCATCGGCGAGACCACCTGGGGCGGCCGCGAGGAGCAGATGGACCCGGCTGGCATCATGGACTACGGCTCCCTCATCTACGTGACCCTGCAGCGTGCCACGACGGCGCGCGAGGCCATCGCGACCATCGTGGAGCTTGCCAACACCTACGGCTACCCGTCCGAAGGCGAGACCTTCTCGATCGCCGACCCGCACGAGGCCTGGATCATGGACCTCGTGGGCAAAGGCGCGGACAACAAGGGCATCGTGTGGGTGGCGCGGCGCGTGCCGGACGGCTACATCTGCGCCCACGCCAACCAGGCCCGCATCACGCGTTTCCCGCAGGATGATCCGGAGAACTGCCTCTTCGCCCCGGACGTGATCAGCTTCGCCCGCGAGCAGGGCTGGTACGAGGGGGAGGATGCCGATTTCAGCTTCCGCGATACGTACAATCCGCTCGATTTCGGCGGAGCCCGCGCCTGCGACGCCCGTGCCTGGAGCGCCTTCAACATCCTCTGCGACGGCGTCTTCACCTATGAGGAGGACGGCCGCGAGGTCTCCCGCCCCGCGAACGACTGGCTCGACTACGCGATGGGCTACGACCTCCAAGGCGAAATGCCCCTCTTCGTCAAGCCCGCCCGCAAGATCACGGTCAAGGACGTGGCCGACGTGATGCGCGACCACTACGAGGGAACCCCGATGGACATGACCACCGACGTGGGCGCAGGCGGCAACGGCCTGCCCTACCGCTGGCGGCCGATGCACTTCTCCGTGAACGGGAAGGAATACCTCAACGAGCGCGCCATCGCCACCCAGCAGACGGGCTTCTGGTTCGTCGCCCAGGCGCGCCCGAACCTCCCCGACGAGGTCGGCGCCCTGATCTGGTTCGGCTGCGATGACGCCGCCACTTCCTACCTGACCCCGATCTACGCCAACCTCACTCGGGTGCCCGAGTGCCTGCGCGAGGGCAACGGCGACATGCTCCACTACAGCCCCACGGCGCAGTTCTGGATGTGCAACCGCGTGGCCAACGCCTGCTACAAGATGTACGACCGGATGGCGCCCGTGGCCCGCGGCGCGGCGGAGGCTTTCGAGCGCGATCAGCTGGAGCGCGGTGTCCCGGAGATGGATGCAAAACTCGCCAAACTCATCCAGAAGGGGCGCCTGCGCAAGGCGCGCCGCCTGATGACGAAATACAGCGTGGAGACGGCCCAGCAGCAGTTTGCGGCCTGGACCAAGCTGGAAGAACTGCTGCTCGTCAAGTTCATCGACGGCAACATCAAGGCCCAGGAAGAGGACGGCTCCTTTGCGCACACCGAGTACGGTCCCGGCTTCCCGAAGGACCTCCAGTACGGCGGCTACAACGACCTGTGGAAGGCGGCCGTGGCCAGCGATCCGCACGCCTCCGTGCTCGAATCCCGCTAGTCCATGACGACGCTGCTCCTCTCGCTGCTGCTGGCTGTCCAGTACGTTAATCCATTCGTCGGCACGGACGCGCACGGCCACACCTTCCCCGGCGCCGTCGCGCCCTTCGGGATGGTGCAGCTCAGCCCGGATACCCGCCCGCAGGCGGGCGACTGGGACGGCTGCAGCGGCTACCATTATAGCGACAGCGTCATCTGCGGCTTCTCCCACACGCACCTGAGCGGCACCGGCTGCGACGACCTCTGCGACGTCCTGCTGATGCCGGGGCGGGAGCCTTCGGCCTTCTCGCATGAGCGGGAAAAGGCCTCCCCGGGCTACTACGAGGTCTTCCTGGACGGCCCGCAGGTCCTGGCGCGCCTGACGGCCGGCCGGCGGGTCGGGGTGCACGAATACACCTTCCCGGCCGGCACCCGGCCGGAAATCACCCTCGACCTGCAGCACCGCGACCCGCTGGACGGCTGGCGCGTCACGCCCGCCAAGGCGGGGTGCAGCGGCTGGCGGCAGTCCAGCAGCTGGGCGCGCGGGCAGGACGTCTATTTCTGGATGGAATTCTCCGCTCCCGCGAAATGCAAACTGCTCGACGGCGGCCGCCGCGCCGTGTTCACCTTCCCGCGCAAGACGCGGACCGTGACCGTTCGCGTGGCCATTTCCTCCGTGTCGGAGGAGAACGCCCGCCAGAACCTCCTCGCGGAGTACCCCACGAGCTTCGACGCCCAGCGGGCGGCCACCGAAGCCGCCTGGGAGCAGTATCTGGGCAAACTGGACTGCCCCTGGACGGACGAGGAGCACCTGCGCCGCTTCTACACCGCCCTCTACCACACGGGCATCCACCCCTCGCTCTACTCCGACGCCAACGGCGAGTACCGCGGCATGGACCGCCAGGTCCACCGCGCCGAGGGCTGGGAGCGCTACACCGTCCTCTCGCTCTGGGACACCTTCCGCGGGGAGCATCCGCTCCTCTGGGAGCTGGAGCCTGAGCGGAGCTACGATTTCCTGAAGACCTTCCTGTCCATCTGCGACGAGGCCGGCAAGCTGCCCGTCTGGGAGCTCTGGGGCTATGAGACCAACTGCATGATCGGCTACAACGCCGCGCCCGTGATTGCCGACGCCCTCGCGCGCGGCTTCACCGACTTCGACGTCGAGAAGGCGCTCGAGGCCCTGCTGGCCAGCTCGAAGCGGCCGGAATTCGGCCTGGACAGCTTCCGCGCCAACGGCCTCGTGCTGGCCGACGACGAGCACGAGAGCGTGTCCAAGACCCTCGAATACGCCTACGACGACTGGTGCACCGCCCAGGTGGCGAAATACCTCGGGCGCATGGACGTTTACGACGAATACATGACCTCCGCGCAGTACTGGCGCAACGTCTTCGACCCCACGACGGGTTTCATGCGCGCCCGCCTCAACGGCCGCTGGGTCAGCCCCTTCGACCCGCGCGAGGTCAACAACCACTACACGGAGGCCAACTCCTGGCAGTACAGCCTCTTCGTGCCGCAGGACCTCGGCGGGCTCATCGAGGCGCTGGGCGGCGCGGATGCGCTGGAGCAGCGCCTGGACGCGATGTTCGGCGCCGAGGAGGGCAACACCGGCCGCACGCAGGCCGACATCACCGGTTGCATCGGGCAGTACGCCCAGGGCAACGAGCCCAGCCACCACGTGGCTTATCTCTATGACTTCGCCGGCCGGCCCGACAAACGGCAGGCGCGCGTGGAGCAGATCCTAGAGACGCTCTACTCCGCCGCCCCGGACGGCCTCTGCGGCAACGACGACTGCGGCCAGATGTCCGCCTGGTATGTCCTCAGCGTCCTCGACCGCTATCCCATCTGTCCGGGCCTCTGTCATCCTGAGCAAAGCGAAGGATCTCTGACTCGCATCCCGAAGACGATCGTCACCAACCCCGCCTTCGAGCTCGACAACGACATCTTCGCCGACTCGCTGCGCGTCGCCATCTCCGGCGAGGGCCGGATCTGGTACCGCATCGGCGAAGGCGCCTTCCAGCCCTACGAGGGCCCGTTCACCGTCTGCGAACCCTGCCGCATGGAGGCCTACGCGCAGATTGGGGAGCGCCGCAGCTTCACCACCCGCTGCGCCGTGCACCAGATTCAGCGCGACCGCGACATCGACATCCGCGCCCGCTACAGCCGCCAGTACACCGCCGGCGGCGACGAGGGCCTGATCGACGGCTTCCGGGGCGGCCTGAACTGGCGCACCGGCGGCTGGCAGGGCTATGTGGGCACCGACTTCGAGGCAGTAGTGGACCTGCGCGAAGCACGCGACATTTCGCGCGTCGGCGCGGGCTTCTGCCAGGACGCCCGCTCCTGGATCTGGATGCCCCGCTGGGTGGAATTCTCCGTCTCGGAGGACGGGGAACATTTCTCGCCGCTCTCGCGCGTGGAGAATACGATGGACGAGCGTGACTACGAGGTGCGCATCTGGAACTGCGAAGCGAGCGTCAGCGCCCGCGCACGTTATTTGAAGGTGTTCGCCAAGAACATCGGCACCATTCCCGCCTGGCACCCCGGCGCCGGAAGCCCGGGCTTCATCTTCATCGACGAAATCTGGATATACTAATAAACCAATTATAGCATGAAAAAGTATTTGATCCCCATCCTCGCGGCGCTGTGCGCCTCCCTGACCCTTTTCGCACAGGAAGCGAACCGCGAAATCACCGCCCAGCTCGCAGAGTCCTACGCCGAGCTGCAGAGCACCTACACGCCGTCATTTAAGGTGGACGGCTCCAACGCCAAGGTCCGCAACGTCATCCTGCTCATCGGTGACGGCATGGGCCACGGCGCCGTCAACGCCGCCATGTACGCCAACGGCGGCGCCCTCACGATGACCAACCTCCGGACCTTCGGCCTCGTGCGCACGCAGTCCGCCGACAACTTCACCACGGACTCCGCCGCCTCCGGCACCGCCTACGCCACCGGCCAGAAGACCAACAACGGCTTCGTCGGCATGAACACCGAGCGCGAGACCATCCCCAACATCCCCGAGTACCTGACTCCGCTGGGCTACGCCTGCGGCGTCCTCTCCACCGACGACCTCAACGGCGCCACACCGGCCGTTTTCTTCGCCCACCAGCCCGCGCGCGGCAACAAGGAGGAGATCTGGGCCGACCTGCCCGCCAGCGTGCTGAAATTCGCCTCCGCCGGCACGCAGTCCACCTTCGAGAGCATGCCCCTGGCCACCCAGGACGCCATCAAGAAGACCTTCACCGTGGTTTATGATCCGAAGGATCCCGCCGTGGCCGGCTCCGAGCGCCTGCTCTACCTGCCGGAGAGCGTCCACCTCGACCGGGGCAACTACCTGCCCGCCACCACCGAGATGGCCATCAATTACCTCTCCCAGCGCGGCAAGAAAGGCTTTTTCCTGATGGTCGAGGGCGCCCGCATCGACAAGCACGAGCACAGCAACGAGCTCCCCGAGACCCTCGCCGAGATGCTTGACTTCGACAAGGCCGTCGAGGCCGCCGTCCGCTTCGCGGAGAAAGACGGCCACACGCTGGTGATCATCAGCGCCGACCACGAGACCGGCGCCACCCTGCTCAACGGCGGCGACCCGGAGACGGGTTTCGTGCGCGTCACCTTCACCTCCGGCAGCCACACCCCGAATATGGTGCCGCTCTTCGCCTATGGCCCGCACTCCCGCGACTTCGGCTGCGTGCAGGAAAATAGCGACGTCGCGAACAAAATCCTCAGTCTGCTCGGAGCGAAAAAATAATTGTTGGAAAACTAATTATTTGTTGTAACTTTGTCGTCCCGATAAACGGAGATCCTAGTTTGGAAACCGAAGGGACGATTGGAGAGGTGGGAGAGTGGCTGAATCCACAGGTTTGCTAAACCTGCATACGGGTAACCGTATCACGAGTTCGAATCTCGTCCTCTCCGCGAAAGGCCTTACAGAGCATTCTGTAAGGCTTTTTTTATTGCATGATACGGCGCTCGGTAGCGTTCGTGTAAAACCGCGGGAGGGGCGCGTTGTTGAAGGGAGCAGAAGTGCTGCGGGAGAGGTCCATCTGGACCTCGCTCCAGGGACGTGGAATCAGCTTGTAGGTGCCCGTGGCAAAGTCATACTCCGTCCGCACGGTCTGCGGAATCTTGTCCGGGGAATAGGGATTCTCATACGGCGCCCAACCGGGCGTCTTGGCATAGACGAAGGGGTTGGAGGTACTCATCATCGGCACCGTACCTTCCGGGAAGCCGAACGGGTTCGAGAGGAACAGCCGCAGGATCTTCAGCGCCAGAATCTCCTCGCGCGAATAGTGCGGCGGCCGGTACAGGTCCAGGTTCATGCTTACAGAGCGAAGGACGCTCGCGCTCGTGGCCGCGTTAATGCGCGCGGCGCGCTCCTCCCGGCTCTCGAAGCCGATGGGCGCAAGCACGCCCTGCATCCGGATGCGGGCGTAGATGGAGTAGCCCATCAGCGGGGAGAATCCCGGTTTCTGCCGGAGCGAATCGGCCTTCACGACCGGCCCGTCAATCGGGGTCGCGGGATAATCCTGCGCCCGCAGGGCGAGCGCCCCGGCAGCCAACAGCAGGAGAATAAAAAGGATAGGTCTCAGCATACGCGGACCCGTAAAATCAAAGAGTGTACCACAAGGGGAGTTAGTTGACGCAGATGGCCGGGACGACGCCCACACTGGCGTCACCCACCATCCCGAGACCCAGCGTGGAAAGGTTGGTCACGGCGCCCACTTCCTGGTCCTCACGCTCCTCGATCACCCGGTGGAAATAGATGGGAAGCACGGGCGTGCGCAGCCACCAGGTCGTCACGACATCGTCGGAGAAATGGGCGACGCCATGCCCGCGCGCGAAATCCGTCATCGGGTGGGCCAGGCCCTTGTAGGAGGGCTCATTCGTCAGCCCGGGCGGCATCCTGACGAAGCCATAGTCAGCGCGCGACACTTCCTTGAGGTTCAGGATGAACACCTTGTCCTTCGTGTTGTTGCCCGTGAATTGCGGGTATTTCATGTTCCCGTCGTAGAGGCTGCGGTCCTGGGCGGTCAGGTCCTGAATCAGGTCGAGCCCGGAGTTCTGCCGGCTGCTGTTCTCCACATTGGTGACGGCGATCTTCTCCTGCATCGCGGGCGTGAAGGCCGTCTGCAGGAAACCGCGGTCGACGAATTCTTCGTCGATTCGCGTATAGGGAGCCAGCCCCCGGACATAGATGTTTTCGTCTCCCTGGATGTAGGCGATGCCGTTCAGGAAGGCGCGCAGGCGGCTGTGTTCGTAATTGTTGTGATGGATGTACTCGCCGTTCTCCAACTGGCGGAGCGTCACGTCCAGGGTGAAGGAATACCGCTTGCCGTCCTCCTCCCGGAACCGGGCGGCATCGCCCCAGGTGTCGCAGAACTGCTCGTTGGTCAGGGCGACCTCGGCGAGCAGGAGCTTCTTGCCGGAGCCGTTGTAATTGTTGGTCAGGACGCGCCACTTGATGGGCTCCACCTTGAAGTAGCGGGAGGATTTCCTGTGTTTGTTCTGGACCCGCGTCCCGTCGCTGTAGCAATAGCCGTTCGGGCCCTCGTAGCCGCCGGCCGCGTTCTCCACGATCCGGATGTACCAGGCGCCGTCGCTGCCCTTGTAGTAGGTGTGGGCGCCGACGACGGCGGCCTCGGATTCGTCCACCGTCACGCCTTCGGCCATGACGGTCTGCGGCCAGTCGCCGAAGAGGACGTAGGTGCCGCCCGTGCCCACGGACCCGTCGGTCCCGGCCGGGAGCTCCGTGTACGGCGTCCCGACGAAGTCGGAGACGGCGACGTCATCCGGAGCCGGTTCCTGGGTCTGCGCAGTGTCCGCCCGGGCTTCCGCCTTCGCGGACTTGGGCTTGAATCGTTCCACCACCTTCTCTTTCAGGTTGTTGAAAGCCGTCGGCAACTTGCGCATCGTGGAGCAGGATGTCATGGAAAGCCCCACGGAAAGGGTCACCAACAACGCAATCAAACACCTGGAACGTTTCATATCTTGGCTTTTATCGGATTATCTGAGATCCTTGACGATGGCGCCGGGGTAATCGGAGAGACGGAAGGTGACCATGGCTTCGGTGACGTGATTGCCGAAGTGGATATCCCGGATGGTCATCGAGACGCCGGAGGCCTTGGCGGTGATGCTGACGGGGATGTAGGTCGCCTTGTCGACCACCACTTCGATGGTCTTGGGAGCCTCCTTGTCTTTGTTCTTGCTGTTCTTCTTGCAGCGGATCGTCCACTCCTTGTCGGTCTGTTTGGCGAGCGAAATGTCGTAGCCCTCCAGGTCGCTGATCAGCGAAAGGTCGCTGTCGTTGTCGGAAGGGTCGGAGGCCTTGATTTCAATCTCGTTGGTTTTCTGGGTGTAGGTCCAGGTCGTCTCGCCGTCGTCCCAGGTGATGACCGTGACGCCCATCATCGAGGCTTCCATGCGGGATTTGTCGCCCAGGGTCCAGGCCTTGGTGGGCATCGTGCCGATGATCGGCATCTTGACGTCGATCTGCATGGAGCAGCCCACGTTTTCGTGGGCGGTCAGTTCCGCATCCACGCGGGTCATGATCTCTTCAGGAGTCTGCGAAAAAGCAGTCGTGGCGGCTAGGAGCGCGACGACCAGGCAAAAAAGTTTTTTCATAGTTAAACTATACTTGATGTTGTGGGAAAACGTTTACTCCACGGCCAGGTGGCCGCTGTAGTTGATGGCGTCGCGATGCTGGCTGCGCACCTGAAGGTCGGCCTTGCCGTTGTCGAAGACGGTCAGCTGGAACACGATCACGTCCTCGTCGTTGTCGGTCTTGATTTCGAAGACCCGGCGGTCGGAATGGCCCGACTCCTCGACGAAGGAGTCGATCGTGTCCTCGAAATTGAGGACCTTGCCACCGCCGTAGGGAACCGATTCCGCCACGCCCTGGTAAGGGAGGTGGGAGTTGATCTTATCCCCCTCCACGGTCAGGGAATAGCCGCTGCCAACGACAGAGCGCCCCGGACCGCGGAGCGGATTCATATATTCTATCTCTACTTCGAACTTCCGTTCGTCCAGGCACTTCTGGACAAGGGCGGCCACGCGGGCCGTTTCGGCCTTGCGCGCCGCGGCGTTCTGGTGCAGCACGCCACACCCCGCCGCCAGGACGACGAGGAGCAGCAGTGAGCCAAGCCATTTGGCTGTGTTGTGTCGCATCATAACTTCGCTAAGTTTTCGGCAAAGATAGTAATTATTTTTATTTCAGCTCTTTCAGCCCAGTTTCGATCTGGCGGGCGAGGGTCTGCCAGTGGGCCTGGGTGAGGGCGTCGGAGCTCTTGGCGCGGAGCGCGCGCCGGCGGATGTCGTCCAGCTGGGCGACCAGCAGGGCGCGGACGTCGGTGTTGCGCGCGGGCGCCGTGGCGGCCACTTCGAGGGCCACCGTCACGTAGCGGCGCTGCAGGAAGCGGCGGTAGCCGTCCACCTTGCCTACCTTGTAGAGCTCGGCGAAGACCATGCCCTCCAGGTCGGAGAGGTACTCCTCGGGCTTGTAGTTGGACGCGTCATACTGCGCAAACTGGCCCAGACGCGCGATTTTCGCGACGCTGAGCAGGCTGCTGGAGCTGATCACGTTGTTCACCAGGCGGGAGATGTAGGTGTCCGGGCGGTCGGTGAGCTCCCAGATATAAGGCACCTTCACGAGCCAGGACGGCTCGTGGAAGAGGTTCTCGTCCAGCCACTTCAGGGCCTCTTTCTGCCGCTCCTTCGGGACGGGGGCGTACTTGACCATGTCCGGCTGCTCGATGCTGTGGTTCGTGATGAAGCGGCCGCCGATGTTGGCGGACACGTGGCCGAGGTAGCGGCCGAACTGGCTGACGACGGCGTCGTACATGCGGGAGACGTTCGCGTACATGTCGGCCTCCTCCTTGTTCCACTCGGGGATCTGCCGGAGGACGCGCTTGAGGTTCGCGATGCCGTAGGTGCTGGCCACCATGGCGTTATCGCCGAGGTCCTCAGTGAGGGCGCGCGGGTCGTCGTCACGGCCTTCGCCGCCGAACCACAGGCGCGGGTTCTCCGCCAAGCGGTCGATGATCACCTTGTTCCAGTAGAGCTGGTCCTCCTTCGGGGTCTGGAAGTAGGTCGGCTTGTAGCCGAACTCGATGGCCCACTTGTCATAGTCGTTGATGCGGGGGTAGAGACCGGCCTTGCCGATGTTGTCCTCGGGCTGCGCGACGTAGTTGAAGCGGGCGTAGTCCATGATGGAAACGGTGTGGCCGTGCTCCTCGACCCAGGCCTTGTCGCGGAGCTTCTCCACGGGGGTCTGGGAGCTGGAGCCCATGTTGTGGCGCAGGCCGAGGGTGTGGCCCACCTCATGCGAGGAGACGAAGCGGATCAGGTCGCCCATCAGCTCCTCGTCGAACTTGATCTTGCGGGCGCGCGGATCCACGGCACCGGCCTGGACCTGGTACCAGTCGTGGACCAGGGTCATCACGTTGTGGTACCAGCCGATGTGGCTCTCCAGGATTTCCCCG
>JAEEGL016708149.1_pt1 | contig 10886 bp, 9 predicted proteins | sample 9134231 | NCBI WGS metagenome assembly JAEEGL01 (sample SAMN16246548, study PRJNA631951) | gut metagenome | biome: gut microbiome; feature: rumen; material: fiber-attached | host: Bos | place: Iran: Karaj | collected 2018-10
CCTGTTCCAACAGAGAAGAGCAGCCGGAGGCCTTCCTGGAGCAGATCCCCGATTTCAAGGCCCTGGGATATACGGCAGAGTCCGAGCTTGTGTACCAGGCGTATCGGTATAGGGATGACCTGTGGGAGCCCGTGGGCTTCGAGGGGGTCTACGTCCGGGGAGAGACCCGCATCCGCTGGTCCCTCAGCCTGGGGGCGGACAGGGATGCTTGGGACGCCAACCTGGGACGTCCGAAAGAGGTCAGGGAGGGGAAGCTGACGGAGGCCCTGTCGGATAAGAATTATGTAAACCTTCATGTGTATGACCACATCATGGCGACCCTCCGCCTGGAGCAGGGCAGTGCCGCCGACGCCTGGGAGATCGTGCAGTCGCTGGCGGGGTAAGCCGAAAGCAGCCCCCGTCCGGCTCCGATGGGAAACGATTCGGCCGGGACTTCCCTTTCGTTGGAGCGGGTCTGTGTGTCCGCCCTGCCGGTTTGTCTCCCGGAGAAAGAAGAAGCAATCCTTCGGGACAGATTGCGGCCGCTGCGCAGGAACGCAGCGGCCGTTTCATCTCTTTTCCGGCGCCGTCAAAGGCCGAGCTCCTCCGGCGTCATGGGCGGACAGACGCTCTCCAGGGTGCCGATGACCTTCCCCGCCATGCGGCTGCCCAGCCGGCAGGCCGTCTCCATGCTTCTGCCCAAACTGAGACCCAGGCCCACCCCGGCAAAGAAAGCGTCCCCGGCTCCGGCGGTATCCGCCACCGTCACCGGCTCCGGCGGGCAGAAGCCGAAGCGCTCCCCCTCGGCCCACACCGCGCCGCGGCTGCCCAGGGTGACCGCGAGACAGGGCAGGCCCAGCTGCGCCGCCAGCTCCGGCATACGCTCCGCCAGCTCCTCCGGCGGCAGCTCCTCCCAGGGCCCGGGGAGCAGGATGGTCAGCTCCTGCACGTTGCAGACGAAGCAGCGGAGCTTCGGCAGCCAGGCGCGACGCTCCGCTGCGATGCTCATGTTGCTCACGGCGGCGCAGGCGGGCACGCGGTATTTCTCCGCCAACCGGCAGAGCTCCGCCACGGTCTCTTCCTCCAGGTCCAGCTCGAAAAGAACGCTGTCCGCCCCGGAGAAAAGCTCGTCCCCTTCCTCCTCCAGAATGGTGCGCAGGGGTGTCAGGTTCGGCCGCTTGGAGACGGAGGCGGCCACGTCCCCCCGGTCGTCGAAGACGGCAAGCCAGATGCCCATGCCGTCCTTCACGGCCCGGACATGGCGGATGTCCACGCCCACGTCCCTCAGGTGATCCGTAACCTCCTGTCCCAGAGCGCCCTCCTCCACCAGGCCCAGGAAGGCCGTCCCGCCTCCCGCCCGGGCGATATCCTCCGCGATGTTCCGCGCCACGCCCCCGTGAACCTGGGAGACCCTTCCGGCGTTGCGTCCGCCGGGGATGTAGCCCCCCTCCGGATGACCCTTGATATCCACGAACACGCTTCCCGCGACGATGATGCTCATTCAGCGCCCCTCCTTCTTCTGCAGACGAATATCCCTGCCGTAGAATTTCAGCTCCTCGAAGCTTCCCTTCAGGCGGGAGGCGATCTGCGGGGTATAGCGGCGGGAGATCTCCTCCACGCTGAGGTTGGAGGACACCACGGTGCTGCGGCCCTCCCGGAGCCGGGTGTTCAGCAGCTCATAGACGGCGCTGACGGAGAAGCTGCTGCTCATCTCCGTGCCCAAATCGTCCAGGATCAGCAAATCGCAGCGAAGGCAGCGGCGCACGTCCGCATCCGCCTCCTCCCGCTCCCCCCGTCGGTCAAAGCGGGCCTCCTCGAAACGGGAGATCACGTTCACCGTCGTATCGTAGACCACGCTGAAGCCCTTTTCCGCCACGACGGCGGCGATGCAGGCGGAGAGGAAGGTTTTTCCCAAGCCGGGCGCTCCGGTGAGGAAAAGGCTGCCGGCGCCGGGCTGGAAGGTCTCGGCATAGCGGCGGCAGAGACTCCAGACCATCTCCATGTGCCTGCGGTCGCTGATGCCCGTTTCCGGGTCGGGCCGGTCGTCGTAATAATGCAGGCGGAAAGCGTCGAAGCTCTCCCCCTGCAGGTCCAGCAGGCGGCTCAGCTCCTTCCGCTGCTCCTCCCGGTAGAGCTTCATGAGACACTCGCAGGGTTTTGTGCCCACGTAGCCCCGGTCATTGCACAGCGGGCAGAGGGGTTCCCCGTCGATGCAGCCCCTGGAATAGCCCAAAGCGGCGATGCGCCGGGCCCGCTCCTCCTGGCAGGCGAGATTCTTCGCCTCGATGGCCGCCACGGCCTTTTCCGGGTCGCTCCCGCCCCGCAGCGCCACTGCCGCGGCCTCCGCCACGCTGCCGCGGAGCAGCCGCTCCAGCTCCTCGATGCGGGGGTCCTTCTCATAGATGGTCTCCCGCAGCCTGCGGGTCTCCTCGCTGCGGCGGCGGTTGGCCTCCTCATAGCGCTCCAGCGCCCGGCGCAGGATCTTCCCGTCAAGTGCCATGGTCTCCGCCCCCCTCCAGCTTCTTCATATAGTCCCGCATTCGGTCGTATTCCGCGGCGGCGGGCTTCCCCTGCTCCCGGCTGCCGGGAGCGGCGCTCTTCATCCGGGGGGGCGCGTCCCCCGCCCGGATCTCCGCCGGGGTATGCAGCCCCTTCTCATGCCAGTTTTCCAGGATGCGGTTCATATAGGCCCAGGCCAGCTCGCCCTTCTTCGCCACCGTCCGGTCATAGGCCAGGAGGATGGCGTCGCTTTCAAAGCCCATGTCCATCCAGCTCAGGAGATATCTCTCCTCCGAGGGGGCCAGAGCCCGGTTGCGGATGCCCAGCAGCTCGCAGAATTCTCCCAGCCGCCCCTGCTTCGTCTTCCGCTCCTTGAGATACCGGTCCGCCAGCTGCAGGCTGAACAGCTCCCGGTTGGCCCAGATATAGGCTTCCTTCTCAATCTGCCGCATGGTGGGCTTCCGGCCTGCGCCGTAGCGCCGGGCGATCTCCTCGCAGCAATGGCTCACCAACAGCAGGATCACCTCCGTCGGCAGACCCAGGTCGTGCCAGAGGTTGAAGAAGATCTTCATGTCTCCACCGCTCAGGACCCGTCCCAGCCGCTGCGCGGCCTCGTCCAGCAGGCTCCGGAAGCTCTTGTCGGCCTCGGAGATCCTCGTGATCTCCTCCACGGTGTATTCCTGCAGCTCCTCCCGCACCGGGGCCTGCCTCGGCACCGCCGGAGGCGCGTCGCCCCGCACGAGGCCCGCGCCGCGCAGCAGGGCCATGGCCGCCGGAACGCCCCCGGCGGTCTTCAGCTCCCGGGCGGCCTTATCCGAATCGAAGCGGCCGCCGTTGCGAAGCAGCCAAAGATAGAGAAGGGCGGCGTCGCCGCTGCCCAGGGCGATCAGCTTGTCCGCCTCCTCGGCGCTGATGGTCAGGGGCGTGGAACGGGTCAGTACGTATTCCTCCCCCATGGGCTTCCCTCCTCTCTGCCGAAATCCGTCGTATTCGGTATTATACCGCTCATGGGGCCTGCCTGCAAGAAGAAAACTCTGAGAGCCGAAATGTGAAGCGGCGTCCCGTTTGCATTTCGGAGAGGGGGAGCCGCGGCGCTCCTTCCGATGTTCGCGCCTGACCGGACACCGGACATCCGGACGCGCTCCGACGAACACCGCCGGAACGGAATTCCCGCAAAAGGCTTTTCGCAGGATGCCGTCGTGCTTCTTCTCCGCGAAACAGCGGCTTCTCTCTCCCTTTCCCCGGAATTTTCGCGCATGCCGGGAAATTCCCCGCTTTCCCCCTATGAAAAAGCGGCGGATTATGATATAGTAATTAAATTAGAGAAATCATCGGATTACCGGAAAGGAGGCGACCGGATGGAGCTGATCGTCTGTGTTTCCACCTCTGAGGCCCTGAAAGCAGCGGTGCTTGCCGGAGCAGATGCGGTTCGGATCGGACTGAAGGATTTCAGCGCTTCCGGTCTGCCCCTGGAGGAACTGAAAAAAGCCGCTGTCTGGTGTCGGGTGCGGGGCGTGCGTCTCTCCGTGAGCATGGAGCAGCCTCCCTCCGGCAAGCGCTTCCGGGCGGCGGCGGACGCGGCCCTGGAGCTGGCAAGGACGGGCGTCGGCGCACTCTGCGTGGGGGATCCGGGCCTTCTGCGGGCCCTGCGCCTGCTGCTGCCGGAGCTGACGCTGGAGGCCGCCGAGAGCTTCCAGATCACCGACGCCGCCGGTGCGCGGGTGGTGGAAGCCCTGGGGGCCAGGCGGCTGCTGCTGCCCCCCCAGCTGAGCAGCGGCGAGATGCGCTACCTCTGCGGCCGCACCGGGCTGGAGACCGAGGCCGTCCTCTGCGGCCGGGTCTGCCCCGCTCTGGGCCCCTGCCGCCTCAGCGCCTTTGCGGGCGAGGGCAGCGGCTGCGGCCGGGAATGCCGGGAACACTATGTCTGTCTCGGGCTGAACGCGGAAAAGCGTCCCGCCCTGAAGAACATCCTGCTGGCGGAGCAGCTCAATGAGCTGACCACCATGGGCCTCACGGCCCTGAGCCTGCGCTGCGAGGGGCAGAAGCCGGAGTGCGCCGCCATGACGGCGGACATTTTCCACCGGGCGCTGAAGGAGGGCAAGCCCCCCTCCCGGCGGGACCTGCAGCTGCTGACGAAGGCCTTTTTCTCCGAGGGCATCACCGACGCTCTCTACACCGGCGAGCCGGAGCAGGCGCTGCTGCCTGCCCAGCCGGAGTGGAGGTTCCCCCTCCTTGCCAAAAACGCCATGCCCGGCGCCGTCCGGGCGGAGGCCGGCGGCGGAGAATTCCAGCGGGTGCCGGTGCACATCTCGGCGGAGCTGCGGCGGGGGGCCTTCTCCCGTATCCTGGTCTCCGACGAGGAGGGCAACAGCGCCGGGGCCACGGGTCCCATCCCGGTGAACGCCGGGGGAGGCCGGCGGGAGCTGACCGCCGCCCTGCTGCGCACCCAGCTCTTCAACACTCTGGGCACGCCCTTCCTCTGCACGGAGGCGGAGGCGCTGGCGGATCCCGGGCTGCATCTGGGCAGCGCCGACGTGGGGCAGATGCGCCGGGAGGCCCTGAACCGCCTCGCGGAAAAGCGCGCCGAGCCGCCCGCGGTCCGGGTGGGGGAGCTTCCTCCCCTGCTGCGTGCCGAGGCGGTCCATCCCCAGCCGGACTTGAATTTCTCCGTCACCCGCACGGCCCAGCTCTCGGAGGCCCTTGCGGCCCTGAAGCCCAGGGTGCTCTACGTGCCCCTGGAGGAGCTGCTGAAGGAGCCCATCGCCGTGACCCCCTTCTGGGAAAACGGGGTCACCACCGTCTGCGCCGTTCTGCCGGAGCGGTACGCGGCCCGGGAAGCCGCGGAGCTTTTCGGCAGCCTGAAGCAGCTGCGGGAGATGGAAGTCCGGGATGTCATGGTCAACAGCTGGAACGCCATTCTCCCCGCGGGCATGCTGGGCTTCCGCATCCGCTGCGGCCTGGGCCTGCAGGTCTGGAACGACTGGAGCCTGCGGGTGCTGAAGGAGCTGGGGACCGCATCGGCCCTGCTGTCCCCGGAGCTGACCCTGGAGGAGATCGCCGGCGTGTCCAAATGCATGGACACGGAACTCTACGCCTACGGGCGGCTCCCCCTCCTCACCTCGGAGGCGCTGCTCACGGCGCCGGAAGCCCGCTCCGACACCCTGCGGGACCGGCGGGGGCGTCAGTTCCCCGTGCTGAACATCCGCAGGCGCAGCCGGCTTTACAGCCCGGACAAGCTCTTCCTGGGGGAGAAGCTGAAGGACCTGGAAAAGCTGGGACTCTGGTGCCTGCACCTCAGCTTCACCACGGAGAATGCCGGGGAATGCCTCAGCGCGGCGGAGCGCTATCTGGGGCGGGGCGGCTACCAGCCCAATTTCAAGACCAAGGGACTGTATTATGAAAACGAAACTCATTCTGGCTTCCGCTTCCCCGCGAAGAAGGGAGCTTCTGGAAATGCTGGGGCTCTTCGAGCTGACGATCCTTCCCGCCGCCGGTGAAGCACCGGTGCCGCCGGGGACCCCGGTACACGAGGCGGTGCAGCACATCGCCGCCGGAAAGGCCCTGGACGCGGCGAGGCGCGCCGAGGCGGGCAGCCTCATTCTGGCCGCGGACACGGTGGTGGCCCTGGACGGCAGGGTGCTGGGCAAGCCCAGGGACGAGGAGGAGGCCATGGGCATGCTCCGCACCCTGTCGGGCCGGAAGCACACGGTTTACACCGGCATGGCCCTTTATCGGGACGGCAGGCAGATGACGGACTGCGCCAGCGCCGACGTCTGGTTCCGGGAGCTGACGGACAGGGAGATCCGGGCCTATGTCGCCACGGGCTCCCCCATGGACAAGGCGGGCTCCTATGGAGCCCAGGATATGGCCGCGCTCTTCGTGGAGCGCATCGACGGGGAATTCTACACCGTGGTGGGCCTGCCCATCTGCCGCCTGGGGCAGATGCTGCGCGCCTTCGGCACGGACATCTGGGGGAACGATGCGTAAAGTCTGGAAAACCGCCGGTCTGGTGGTCCTTGGGGCGCTGGTGCTCGTCCTGCTCCTCACCGCACTGGGGCATCTGACCGGCAGAGACAATATCTTCACCCGCAGCCTTCAGTCCCTCACCGCGCCGGCGGAGAAGGCGCTCTCCGGCGCCGTGGGGAAGCTGGAGGAGCTGCGCGCCGCCCTGCGGGATTACGAGGCCCTGCAGGCGGAGAACGAGGAGCTGAAGGCCCGCATCGCGGACATGGCGGCGGAGGTCCGCCAAAGCCAGGGAGCCAACGCGGAAAACGACCGGCTGCGGCAGCTGCTGGAGCTGAAGCGCAGCCATATGGACTACAAGCTGCTGGACGCCTCCATCATCTCCTGGGGCTCGAGCAACTGGAGCTCCACCTTCGACTTGGACAAGGGCAGTTTTTCCGGCGTGGAGGCCGGGGACTGCGTCATCACCTCCAACGGTTTCGTGGTGGGCGTGGTGACGGAGACGGGGCTCTATAGCTGCTCCGTGCGCACCCTCATCGACCCCCGGGCCGCCATGGGGGCCACGGTTCATTCCAACGGTCTCACCGCCGTGGCAGAGGGGGATTTCAGCCTCATGACCGCGGGCCAGCTGAAGCTGACCTATGTATTCGAGACCAGCGTCCTTGAGCTGGGGGACACGGTGCTGACCTCCGGCGCGGGAGGTGTCTATCCCGCCGGGCTGGTGATTGGGACGATCAGCGGCATCGGCAGCGAGGAGGGGGGCTACGGGCAGTATGGCATCGTCACCCCCTCGGCGGAGCTGGAGAGCCTCAGTCAGGTCTTCCTGATCCTGGAATACGGGGAGGTCGAGCGTGAAGACTGAGAACCTGCGGAGCAGCCTGGGCATGGGCCTGGTGATGCTCCTGTGCTATTTCCTCCAGAGCGCCGTCTTCTCCCGGCTGCATATCTTCGGCGCCTCTCCCCTGCTCCTGCCCCTGGCGGCCGTGGGGGCGGGGCTGCTGGGCTCCCCCGGCTGGGGCGGGGCCTTCGGGCTGCTGTGCGGGATCCTCTGCGACGCCGCACTGGGTGGCGGAAGCCTGCTGTTCACCGTGGCCCTCACGGCGATGGGCTTTTTGTCCGGCTTTCTGGGGGAATTCATCCTGGCCCGGGGGTTCCCCTCCTATCTGCTTCTGAGCCTGGGGACGCTGCTGATTGCGGCGTTCCTCCAGATGTTCCGGCTGCTGGTCTTCATGCACGCCCGTCCCTGGGACCTCATCCGCATGGGCCTGCTGCAGACTCTGGCCTCCGCCCTGTTCATCCTCCCGCTGTATTTCTGCGTCCGCCGCGCTCTCCGGAGCCTGCGGCGGAGCAGGGAAAGGAAAGTCCTTTGAAGCTTCATTCCGGCATCCGTCCCTTCCGCGCCGTGCTGCTGGCCGCCCTGCCGGTCCTGCTGGCCTGCGCTCTCCTGCTGGCTCTCTACAGCCTGCAGGTGGTCAACCGCGCCTCCTATCAGGAGCAGGAGCGCAACACCATCACCCGGGTGGAGACCATTCCCGCAGCCCGGGGGGACATTCTGGACCGCTACGGCCGCGTCCTTGTCACCAACGCGGTCAGCTATGACGTACACATCGACCGCAGCGTCCTGGTGACGGATGCGGACCCCAACGGCATCCTGCTGGAGCTCATCGCCCTCATGGATTCCGGGCACATCCGCCACACGGACACCCTTCCCATCACCGCCGGCGTCCCCTTTGAATTCACGGAAATGGACGAGATACAGGCCGGGCGGATGGCGGACTGGACGGGCCATTTCGAGCTTGGGGAGCTGAGCGCCGGGGAGCTCATGGACTGGATGCGCAGGCACTACGGCATCCCGGAGGACTATACCCCCGCCCAGGCCCGCGTGGCCGTCGGCGTCCGCTGGGAGCTGGAGCTGCGGACCCTCTTCGGCATCGTGGACTATGTCTTCGCCTCCGACCTGGACCAGGCTATGATCGCCGCCCTGTCGGAGCGCTGCTACCCCGGCGTCAGCGTCGCCGTGGGCTCCCACCGGGTCTACCGTACGCCCTATGCCGCCCATCTCCTGGGGCGCATCGGCCCCATGGACCGGGACCAGGTGGAGAAATACACCGCCCTGGGCTATCCCATGAATGCCCTGGTGGGCCAGGATGGGGCGGAGGGCGCCTTTGAGGAATACCTCCACGGCTCGGACGGCAAGCGGGTCACGGTGCGCAGCGCCGACGGGGAGATCCTCAGCTCCTATTATACCGAGGAGCCCAAGGCCGGGGCCGACGTGACCCTGACCCTGGACCTCCGCGCCCAGCAGGTGACGGAGGAGGCCCTGGCCGCGCAAATCTCCAAGATCAACGCCGACCGGGTCCGGAAGGCCCGGTCCGGAGAGACGGTGCAGCTGGCCGAGGGCGGCGCAGCCGTGGTAGTCCAGGTGGGCACCGGGGAAGTCCTGGCCGCCGCCTCCTACCCCACCTATGACCTCAGCGCGTTTTACGAGAACTATGCCCAGCTCCTGGCGGACCCCGCCCGGCCCATGTTCAACCGGGCCCTCCAGGGGCGCTATGCCCCTGGCTCCACCTTCAAGGTGGTCACCGCCACCGCCGCCCTGTCGGAGGGGATCATCACTCCCAACACCACCATCTACGACAAGGGCATCATCGACGAATACGAGGGCTACACCTATACCTGCTGGACCTATCCCGGCTCCCACGGCACCATCAACGTGGAGGAAGCCCTGCAGGTCTCCTGCAACTACTTCTTCTATGTCACGGGGCGCAGCGTGGGCATCGACGCTCTGGACCGCTACGCCGCGGACTACGGGCTGGGCCAGAGCACCGGCATCGAGCTTTATGAGAACACCGGTATCCTGGCCTCCCGGGACTACAAGAAAGAGGCGTTGGGAGAGGACTGGTACGTGGGCGACACCCTCCAGGCCTCCATCGGCCAGAGCTACCACCTCTTCACGCCCCTGCAGCTGGCCTCCTACGCCGCCACCATCGCCTCCGACGGCGTCCGCTACGCCTCCCACATGCTCTTCAGCGTGGGCGGCCCCGAGGGCTTCCGCAATCCCCCGGAGGTGCTGAGCACCGTGAACGCCACGGAGGACACCTACGCCGTCCTCCGGGAGGGGATGCTCATGGCATCCCGCTACGGCTCCGCCTCCTATGTTTTCGGCAACTACCGCATCCCCGTCTGCTCCAAGACCGGCACGGCCCAGGTGGGCGAGGAATCCGTGAACAACGCCGTGTATATCGCCTTCGCCCCCATGGACGACCCGGAGATCGCCCTGGCCGTGGTGGTGGAGGGCGGCGCCAACGGCTACTATCTGGCGGAGGTGGCCCGGGATATCTTCGACTGGTATTTCACCCGGGAGCCGGAAGCCGCCCCCATCCCGGAAAACACCGTGATGCCCTGAGACGCCGGCGTTTTTCCGCTTGTCAGGAAGGAAGAACCGCTGTATAATTATTTGTTCAATCATTAAGAGGTGAGAGGCATGAGCGCCGTCATCGCCGTTCTGTCCGGGAAGGGCGGAACAGGAAAAAGCACTGCAGCAGCCGCCCTGGCCTGCGCCCTCAGCGAGCTGGGGCGCAGCGTCATATGCGTGGACGCCGACGCGGAGCTCAGGAACCTGGACCTCTGCCTGGGCCTGGGGGATCAGGCCCTGCTGGACTATGGGGATGTGCTGGCGGGCCGCTGCAGCCTGGAAAAGGCCCTGGTCTCTCCTCCCCGCTTCCCCGGTCTCAGCCTTCTGCCCGCTCCCCAGGAGCCGGCGGAGGGAGGGCTCCTGCCCCTGGCCGACACCCTGCGGGCCGGCTGCGACTACTGCATCGTGGATTATCCCGGCGGCCTTCGCCCCGCCGTCACGGAGGTTCCGGCCCTGGCGGACGTGGCTCTGCTGGTGGCCACGGCAGACCCCTGCAGCCACCGGGACGCGGAAAAGACCGCCCAGCTTCTGCGCGCCGGGCGGGAGATGGAGTGTTATCTGCTGATGAATCGCGTCAGCCCCCGGCTCCTGAAGGCCCAGGGCCTGACCCTGGACGATTCCATGGATCAGGTAGGGCTCCGGCTCATCGGCTACGTACCGGAGGATCCCAGAGTTCCCCTGGCCCTGACGGCGGGGCAGCCGCTTCTGGCTGCGGACGACCGGCCCGCCCGGGGCGCCGCCGCCGCCTTCCGCAGGATCGCCAGACGACTGGACGGGCAGCGAGTGCCCATCAAATAAAAAACGGAGGTCAGAGCATTATGAACGTCGCGCTCATCGCCCATGACAACAAGCAGGAGCTGATGGTGCAGCTGTGCATCGCCTACTGCGGCATCTTCTCCTCTCACGAGCTCTGCGCCCCCAATCCCACGGCGCAGCTCATCTCCGAGGCCACGGGCCTCCTTGTGGAGAAATACATGACCCGCAGCCAGGGGGGCATCCAGCAGATCGCCGCCAAGATCGCCTACAACGA
>JAEEGL016872213.1_pt1 | contig 10886 bp, 9 predicted proteins | sample 9134231 | NCBI WGS metagenome assembly JAEEGL01 (sample SAMN16246548, study PRJNA631951) | gut metagenome | biome: gut microbiome; feature: rumen; material: fiber-attached | host: Bos | place: Iran: Karaj | collected 2018-10
CGCGCCGCGGCGCCGAGCCACGGCCTGAGCTTGCCCGGCTCCACCTTGTCCGCGTTCTGCCACAGAGCCAGAAAAACGTCCGCGCTCAGCTCCTCCACATCGGACCGCGTCCCGACGTCCTGAAGCATATTGGTAAGGATCGCGCAGACGTAGGGCCGGTACTGCGCCGACAGCTGTTCCAGCGCGTCCTGGTCCCGGTTCCGCAGCCGCGCCATCTGCTCGGCCTCCCGCATAAGCTTCATCTCCCTTCGTAAATAAGAAAACGGTCAGACGGTAAAACGCTGCAAAATACTTTAAATCTTTTTTGGTAACTGTTCAGTCGTGCCGTAGGGGCGCACAGTGTGCGCCCGCTCTCCGCCGTTAAAACGGCGGAGAGACTCGCCGAAAGGCGATCATTCTGCGGTTGATCACCTGCTGACGTATGCAATTACGTGATTCGCACACGCTGGCGCACGCTGTGCGCCCCTACGGCTGAATAGCTGCCTTTTTTGTTGATGAAAGAGCCCGCCCGGACGTCGGGCGGGCTCAGAGCATTATACGATAACAGAAAAGAGCTGTCAATGAAAAACTATCGTTTTATTCTTTCATTCATTCAAGCATGACGGTACTTTGATAATCCGATGTTTATACGAGCGACAGGGGGCAGGAGATGCAGTCAATCGGATGCTATTCTCCCGATTGATACTCTATAACCGGATAGGATGATTCCAGCAGATAAGGCTCAAAGCAATCCAGAAGGATCCTGTTTTCCGCCGTGCAGTCCATTTCGGTCCCATTACAATAAATCATAGCATATTCCTGAACGATATCGATCACATGTTCTCCATCTTTTGAGCAAAGGATGATGAGTTTTTCCGGCAAAATCGAGGGATCGACAGGTGTAAAGGGGTACTGGGTATCAGAGAGAGGCCTGGAAATCGGGTAGAGGGAATGGGAATTCATATAGTCGAGCATTCTCAGGAATTCCTGGTTCTCCATTAAGATCTTTCCTGGAACAGCAACGTATCTGAGAGTGACACCGGCACCTGTGTTAACAAGCAATCCTTCTCTTTCTTCAAGAAGTTCAGGGTATTTGGTGTAATACTGAAAGACTCTGATATAGTCATCTAACAGCGGAAGTGTGGCATAATAGCCTTGCCTGTTATCATAGACAATGGATAATGTGCAGTGTTCCAGATCAATTTCGTCCTTGAAATCGGGGACAGTCCACTCTCCCGGGAGGTTGAACAGAATGTGATAGCTCCCGGCGTCGGCCTTCAGTCCCACGGTCCAGATCTCCTCCCGGGGCTCTGACATATAATAGACCGGCATACGGGCGGCGTCGTAGGTGACCAGGATCCGGCCCTGCGCGTCCTTGCGGATCTCCCGGATGGAAACGTCGGACAAAATGGTGTCGCCGTGGACCAGATACCAGCAGTCTGTCTCGCTCAAAAGGTACGCTCTGTCACCGAACGCGGCGCCGACGTCTCCGTTCAGGGCGACGGCATACCGGGTCAGGTCGGTCCCGAAGACCTCGTTCAAAACCGCGTCCACCCGGTCTCTGGGGAGCTTGAAGCAGTCCAGCTCCAGAGGGGCGCCCTGTTCGGTCAGCGAAGTCTGTTCCTCCTGAGAGAGAGTATTGTCCACGCCGGGGATCCCGTCATAGAAAAGGTTGGCCAGGTCGACCTGGGCGGGGTCCGCATATTGACTGGTCAGAGCCCTGCAGTACCAGCTTTCCATGGAATCAAACAGCTCCTGCACCGCCGCCTCGGTTTCCCAATCCACGCTCTCCGTCGTCTCCTCCGGGGGAAGGGGGTCAAGCGCCTCCGTGGTGACGATGGGCTCCGGCTCTTGCTCGGTCTTCGGGAAATCCAGCAGATAGGCCGGATCCACCGCCGGGACCAGAACGGCCGTACAGCCGACGGAAGAGCTCCAGCTTTGCTCTATGGGGACCCAGAATCGGTAGAAGGGGAGCAGATAACTGTGTTCGATCGGCGTTTCGATCCGGGTTTGATAGATCAGCTGCCCCCAGGCCAGGTTTTCTTCGGTCAGGAGCGGGACCAGCCCGCTTTCGTTGTAGTAATGGCCTGCCAGCACGGTCTGCCGCGCCTCGTCCAGAGAGATGATCGGATAGTCTCCCACCAGCCGCAACTCCTCCGAGACGGTGCAGGTATCGCCCGCCTCGGGCAGCCGGTACCACTCGAGTCCCAGAACGCTCCGCCCATCCACGGTCAGCATACTGACAGCTTCAAAGTACCGGGATTTCAATTGCTCCGCCGGGTCCTCCCGCACCGGATAGAGAAGATATGCGGTATAAGCGCTTGACAGGCTGCTGTACCGGTCGCAGACCGCCGGCTGGCATTTCGGCAGACCCAGCAGCTCCGCTGCCTGCTCTCCGCACATCTCCATGATGACGTCCCGGTATTCGGCCTCGATCTGTTCAGGCGTCAGCTCTTCGGCAAAATCGATTTTGGCGTCGGCGGTGAGCCTGTGCGCGTCGTTGAAAAGGATCCGGATCCGCCCGTCGCTGTCCACCGACAGTTCTCCGAGCTCTGTGTTGGCCGAGACCCGGGTTTCCGCTTCGTATTCGTTGTACCGGACGTCCAATTCGTCGGGCAGGGAAGTCCCCAGCCGGGAAGCCGCTTCGCGCAGCATCGCGCGCAGCTCTGCTTCGCTGTATCTGGTCCAGCCCTCTATATCGGGATGGTTCACCGGGACCTCGTAGACCGGCAGCCGTTCCGCGCCGGTTTCCACCGTCCAGCGGTCTGCAAGAACGGATCGTTCCGCATCGTCGAAGGTCCACTGGCTCAGCCCGGTGTAATTGTCGCTCACATAAAAAGCCGGCAGATCGGGATCGATGGGATCGCCGCCCTGTGTGGGATTGTTCTTTGACAGATGGTTTTTCAAAAGCAGAAACCCGCCGAGTCCTACGCTCAGCGCCACCACAGCGGCCACGGCGGCGCCCAGCCAGGGCCTGCGTCTGCGGGAGACGACGGTCTGCTCCGCCTCTGCCAGCAGATCCTCTCCCACATGGTCCAGACTGTTCAGCAATTCTTCGGATTTCATAGCAAGCCCTCCTGTTTCAGATAATTGCGCAGACGCTTCCGGGTCCGGGAAAGGATCACGGAGACCTTCGCGGCCGAGATGCCGTACCGCGCCGCGATCTCGGAGCGTTCGTCAAAGAAATAGTACCGGCGCAGAAAAACGCCGCGGGCCTCCTCGGACTGGGTCCGCAGAAAATGATCCACAGCCCGGCCGAGCTCCTGCGCCAGCAGTCCGCTTTCCGCGTCGCCCCGGCCAACCACCTGCTCCAGCTCGTCGAGACAGACCGTCACCGCCGCGCCGCCCCGTTTGAGGGCGCCCTGCTGCCGAAGCCGATCCAGGCAGAGGTTCCGCAGGATCCGCGAGAGATAGCTCCCAAGGGAATCTGGACTGTCCGGCGGAATCCGCTGCCAGAGCCTGAGCAGGCTGTCGTTGACACATTCCTCCGCGTCCTGCGGATCCCGCAGGATCCGGCGCGCCAGATTCCTGCAAAGACCGCCGTAGGCCTTTTCCGTTTCCTCCAGGGCCTGCTGGTCCCGCTTGTTGTAAAGCGCTATGATCGTTTGATCGGTCATGACTACCATCTCTTTTCTCCTTGTCGCTGCGGAAAACGCTTTCACTTCCTAGGACGAAAAAGAAGGGCAAAGCTTGCACTTCGATTTTAACATTTTTTTCTGCGGGTTTCAATCCCTGTCTGCGGGTTTCAATCCCTGTCGGGGCTTGCATAATCCGGATCGCTGTGGTAAAATCGGAAAGGCGGCTATCCGCCGGAGTTCGAAAGAAATGAGGTGGGTCAATGGCCGACGTCTGTCTGGTCCCCTGCGCGACCTACGAAGCGGAGGTGTGCCGCGCCGCTTTGGAAGAACTGATCGAAAAAGCCGGCGGGCTTGACTGGGTCCGACCCGGCATGCGGATCGGGATCAAGGCCAATCTGGTGGCCGCCATGGCGCCGGATACGGCGGCGACGACCCATCCGGCCCTGCTCAAGGCGCTGAGCGAGCTGATCCGCGAGCGGGGCGCCGTCCCCGTGATCGGAGACAGTCCCGGGGGCCTGTACAATTCCGTGTTTCTCCACCGGGTCTACGCGGTCTCCGGCGTCGACCGGATCGGCGCGGAGCTGAACAGGGATTTTTCCACCCGGGAGATCACGCTGCCGGAGGCGAAAATCTGCAAAACCGCCACGGTCACCGGCTGGCTGCAGGACTGCGACGCGATCATCAATTTCTGCAAGCTCAAGTCCCACGGCATGATGGGCCTTTCCGCCGCCGCGAAAAACCTGTTCGGCACCGTTCCGGGCACCATGAAGCCGGAGTACCATTTCCGCTTCCCGGATCCCATGGACTTCGCAAACATGCTGATCGACCTCGACGAGTACTGGAAGCCCCGGCTCCACCTGGTGGACGCCGTGGTGGCCATGGAGGGCAACGGCCCCACCGCCGGCACACCCAGGGCCGTGGGCTGCCTGCTGGCAGGGGAGAACCCCCACGCCATCGACCTGCTGTGCGCAAAGCTCATCGGGCTTGACCCCGGCACCGTGCCCACGCTGATCGCCTCCGAACAGCGGGCGCTTCGGCCTGCCCGGCTGGAGGATCTGCAGATTGACGGTCCGTGGCAGGACTTCGTGACCGAGGATTTCGAAATCATTACGGAGCGGAACGGCCTCCAGTTCCAGAGCCTGATGGGCGGCGGTAAGCTTGGAACGCTGTTCAGCAGATTTACCGGCAGGGTCCTCGCCGCCAGGCCGAAGGTGAACAAGGACGAGTGTGTCGGCTGCAAGAAATGTCATGAGGTCTGTCCCGCGAAGGCGATCACCATGAAAAATAAAAAACCGGTCATTGACCGAAAGCGCTGCATCCGGTGCTTCTGCTGTCAGGAATTCTGCCCCAAGGGGGCTATGAAGGTTCGACGTCCCCCGCTGGCGAGGTTGTTAGTGCGGTAAATTGGCAGAACAAACGAAAAAATCTTGCAATTCCGTACGGCTTGCTTTATAATTATAATGTTACACTAACAAAAAGTGAAAAGAGAGATGAAATATAAATGGGCATTTCTGCACAGGCCCCGTGGCTCAATTTCTACGGCGATATGCCGAAGCATCTGGATTATCCGCGTCTGACCATCTACCAGATTGTCCGTCAGACCGCGAGAGAGCATCCGCAGCAGGTCGCATATGAGTTCATGAATAAAGAGACCACCTACGCGCAGTTTATGGAGCGGATCGACCGGGTGGCGAAGGCGCTGGTCGCCCTCGGCATCAAAAAGGGTGACCGGGTAACGATCTGCATGCCAAACTCGCCCCAGGCGCTGGACACCTTCTACGCCCTCAACCGCATCGGCGCGATGTCCAACATGATCCATCCCCTGTCCGCTCCGGCGGAAATTGCGTTCTATCTGAATTTTTCCCATTCCAAGGCCATTTTGACGCTGGATCAGTTCTATCCCAAGATCAACGAGATCCGCGACCGCCTGGAAAACCCGGTGAAGGTCATCATCGCCTTTGTCAAGGACGAGCTGCCCGCACCGGTCAACCTGATCTATCCAATGACCAAGTCCGCCCGCAAGGTTCCGAAGCTGCCAAAGGACGGCGACTACATCCGTTGGCGTGACTTCCTCCGCGGCGGCGAAAAGATTAAGGAGCTGCCTCCGGATTCTGTCATGACCAGCAGGGAAGGCGCGTCCATCCTTTATTCCGGCGGCACCACCGGCACCACCAAGGGTATTCTGCTTTCCTCCGACAACTTCAACGCCACGGCGCTGCAGACCATTGCCGCCTCCGGCTGCAAGAGCATCGTGGGCAAGAAGATGCTCTCCGTTATGCCCGTGTTCCATGGCTTTGGTCTTGGCATCGGCATCCACACCGCCCTGGTGGGCGGCGGACGCTGCATCCTGGTGCCGCAGTTCAACCTCAAGACCTATGCAAAGCTTCTGGTAAAGAAGCACCCGAATTTCATTCCGGGCGTGCCTACTCTGTTTGAGGCGCTGCTCCGGACTGACATGCTGGAAAACGCGGATCTGAGCTTCCTTCTGGGCGTGTTCTCCGGCGGCGATTCCCTGTCTGTCGAGCTGAAAAAGAAGGTGGACGCGTTCCTCAAAGAGCACAAGGCCACCATCCAGATTCGGGAGGGCTACGGCACCACCGAGTGCGTCACGGCTTCCTGCCTCACGCCGAAGGACTACGCACGCTCGGGCTCCATTGGCATTCCGTTCCCTGACACCTACTACAAGATCGTCACCCCCGGCACGGAAGACGAAGTGGATCCCAACATCGAGGGCGAGATCTGCATTTCCGGCCCGTCTGTCATGATGTGCTATCTGGATAATCCCGAAGAGACCGCACAGACGCTGCGCCGCCACGCGGACGGACGCGTCTGGTGTCACACCGGCGATTTGGGCACCATGGACGCCGATGGCTTTGTTTATTTCCGTCAGCGGATCAAGCGCATGATCATCACCTCCGGCTACAACGTCTATCCCAGCCAGCTGGAGAACATCATTGACGGCCACGAAAAAGTGCTGTATTCCTGCGTCATCGGCGTCAAGGATCCCTACAAGATGCAGAAGGTCAAGGCCTATGTGGTGCTGCGGCCGGAGTTCAAGCCCTCCGAGGAGATTCGGGAAGAGCTGATGGCCCACTGCCGCCATAACATTGCCAAGTACGCCGTGCCCTATGAAATCGAATTCCGCGACGAGCTCCCCAAGACCCTGGTGGGCAAGGTCGCCTACCGCGTTCTGGAGGAAGAGGCCAACGCCCAGGTGAACGTATGAGCGAAGCGGCAAAGCTGAATCCGAAGGAGCGGATCTGGGAGGTTGACGCCCTCCGCGGCCTGCTGATTCTCCTCGTCATCGTCTCCCACACGCTGTACTACACCGCTCTGATCCTGCGGCTGTTTGAGCTGCCGCCCTTCGTTCGGTTTGTCATGCAGTACGGCGGCGCGGTCTTCATCGTCCTGTCGGGCCTGTCCGCCACGCTTGGCAGCCGCAGCTTCCGCCGCGGGCTCATTGTCTTTGCCGGCGGCATGGTCCTGACGCTGGGCTCTTACGCCGCGGTCCTTCTGGGCTGGCTGGACGACAGTATGATTATCCGCTTCGGCGTGCTCCATCTGCTGGGCTTTGTGATGATGCTCTACCCCATCCTGAAAAAGCTCCCCAGCTGGACGCTTCTGGCCCTGGGAGCCGCCGTACTGGCGGTGGGCTATTGGATGGAGCTGACCCGTGTGACGGTGGAAACCCATCTGCTGTTCCCGCTGGGCCTTCGTTATCCGGGCTTCACCTCCGGCGATTATTTCCCCATCGCGCCGCATTTGGGCTGGTTCTGCGTGGGGATCGTCCTGGGCAGGTCCCTGTACCCCGAACGCAGGACCCTGTTCCCGTATGTCAACATGCGCAATCCCGTGGTCCGCTTTTTCTGCTTTTGCGGCCGCAACTCGCTGTATATCTTCATCCTGCATCTGCCCGTGATCGGCGGCGTCATGATGCTGCTGCTGTGATCACCGAGCCTGTCCCCGCATAAAAATATCAGGAAGGATAACGTCATGTCAAAAGAGAAGAAGGAAAAGAAAGAAAAGATCCGCCGCGGCGACCGGTTCGACGGCGTCTGGCTGCGGGATGAGCCTGCCATGAATCAGATCATGGCCTACATCTATCCCAACCGCGCGGACAACGAAGCCTACATCAACGAAGAGATTGACCTTCGGCCCATCGAGGCTTATCTGGCCAAAAAGAACGAGGGCAGGGAAGGGGACCGCTATAAATATTTTCACGTCGTCTGCGCCGCGGTGGCAAAAGCGCTGATCCTTCGCCCGAAGCTCAATCGTTTTGTGGCAGGAAACCGCCTGTATCAGCGCAAGTATACCTCCGTTGCCTTCACCATGAAAAAGCAGTTCTCCGACCGCTCCGAGGAAGGGCTGGTCATGCAGAAATTCGACGAGAGCTCCACCATTGACACGCTCTTTGAGAGTCTGCTCAAGCAGATCCACCAGATCCGGGATACCGAAACCCAGGACCACACTACTGACGCCATGGACAAGGTGCTGAAGCTGCCCCGGTTCATCCTCAACATCGTCATGTCCACGCTGATCCGCTGGGACAAGAAGGGCAAGGTCCCCTATGACCTCATCTGTGAGGATCCGAACTATTCCTCTGTCTTCCTGACCAACCTCGGCTCCATCGATCTCAGCTGCGGCTATCATCACCTGTCCAACTGGGGCACCTGCTCCGGCTTCGTGGTCATCGGCAAAAAGCACTACGCGCCCGAGTATCACGCGGACGGAAGCTTCGAGGTCCGGCCGGTCATCAACCTCGGCTTCACGCTGGACGAGCGCATTGCCGACGGCTATTACTATTCCAAGTCCATGAAGCTGATCAAGCACCTGCTGGCCCATCCGGAGCTTCTGGAGCTTCCTGCCGGCGAGCCCGTGGACTATCTGCCGAAGGACGACAAGCGCTTTGCCATCGACCGGGAACTGGAGGCCGTGAAGGCCTGAGCGCTCTGCCCGCAGTCTTAACAAAGGATTGATCCCATGAAACTCTCTCTCATCGTCCCCATGTATAATGAGTCCGCCATCATCGAAAACACCGCCCGCGTCTTTTCGGACTACCTCTGCGCGCACCTGCCGGAGCACGAGCTGATCTTTGTGGACGACGGCTCTACAGACGATTGCGCCGCCAAGGTGGAAGCGCTGGCGCTGCCCGACGTCCGCGTCCTGCGCTACACGCCGAATCAAGGCAAAGGCAACGCAGTCCGGACCGGTATGCTGGCAGCCGAGGGGGACGCCGCCATGTTTCTCGACGCGGATCTCGCTTATGGGACCGAGGTCATCTCCCGCGCGGCGGAGCTGCTGGAGAAGAATCCGGACAAGGACCTGGTAATCGGATCCCGACCTCTTCATCCGGAGGGCTATTCCGGCTACACCTTCCTCCGCAAGCTGGCCTCAAAGACCTACATCAGGGTCCTGAACGTGGTGGGCGGCTTCCGCCTGTCGGATTCCCAGTGCGGCTGCAAGGCCTACCGCGGCAAGGCGGCGAAGGAGATCTTCTCCCGCACCGAGACCAAGGGCTTTGCCTTTGACTTCGAAACCATTCTCTGGGCCCAGAAGCTGGGGTACGGCATCGTGGAAATGCCGGTAAAAATCGTCAACCACCGCGATTCCAAGGTCAACATGGTGCGCGACACCTTCAAAATGCTGAAGGAGCTCCGCGTCATCAAAAAGCGGGTCAAAAAAGGTTGACCGAAACACAGCGGAAAGGAGGCCTTGTCATGCATCCGCTCAAGCATCTGAAGACCATCACCAAACACCGGCATCTCGTCATGTGGGAATGTTTTCAGGTGGGCCTGATCCGGCAGGGCCTCTGCCACGATCTGAGCAAGTACTCTCCCACGGAGTTCTGGCAGGGAGCAAAATATTTCCAGGGGACCCGCAGCCCCAACGCCGGCGCCAGAGAGGCGGAGGGCTATTCCACCGCCTGGATGCACCACAAGGGCCGCAACAAGCACCACTACGAGTATTGGACCGACATCACGCCCGGCAAAACCACCTACGGTCCCGTGCCCATGCCGACCCGTTATCTGGTGGAATCCGTGATGGACCGCATCGCGGCCAGCAAGATCTACCGGGGCGAGGCCTATCGGGACGGAGACGCGCTGGCCTATCTGCAGCACGCCAATGAATCGACGCTGCTGCACCCGGAGACCTATCAGAAAATGACCTTCCTCCTGACCCTTCTGCGGGACAGGGGAGAGTCCGTCCTGTTTCGGTTTATCCGAAAAGTCGTGCTGAAAGAGGTTCCCTGGGAACAGTGGGAACAGAAAGCGAGTGAACTCGGATGATTACCATAGAAATCGCCGGCATTCCTATCGGCATCGACAACCGATATGATTTTCGCAGGCGCATGCTGCCCTACATTACCGAGAAAGCTCCTGTGTTCACCGTTTTCGTAACAGACGAGGAGCTGGAGGCGGAGCGGGGCAGCGAGTCGCATCCTTCGGAGTATCTGGAGTTCATCTGCGCCTACCGCAAGATCGCGGAGCAGCTGCCGGCCTATGACGCCTTTGTCTTCCACGGCGCGGCAGTGGCGCTGGACGGTCAGGCCTATCTCTTCACCGCGCCCAGCGGTACCGGCAAGACGACCCACGTCAATCTCTGGCTCAAGCGCTTTCACGGCTCTTGGGTGCTGAACGGGGACAAACCCGTGATCCGCAGGATCGACGGGCGCTTCTGCGTCTGCGGTACGCCCTGGCAGGGGAAAGAGCGGCTGGGCTTCCCTATGATCCGGCCCGTTGCGGGCGTCTGCCTGCTGCACCGGGGCGTGGAAAACAGCATCAAGCCGGTCACGGGTCAGGAGCTGGCTGTTTTCGTTATGCATCAGGTGTATCTGCCCAAGGATCCGGAGCGGCTGACCGAGTTCCTCTCCCTGCTCGACGAGTTTTTCCGTGCGGTACCCACGTACTCCATGCGCTGCAACATGGACGTGTCCGCGGCGGAGCTCTCCTATGAGACCATGCGCCGCGGCGCGGTCGCAGCCGACTGACGGACCTTGCTGCACATGCGGAGAAAAGAAAGACGGCGTTTTCTTTGGAAAAACGCCGTCTTTCCGCTTGAAATCTCTTGCATTTTCCCGCGGCACCTGTTATAATACCAAAGCTGCCCGAACGCAGGCTCTGCTACGCGCGGAAAAAGAATAAGTGCATACGGAGCGGTATCGAAGTGGTTATAACGGCCCTGACTCGAAATCAGGTGTACCAGCAATGGTACCGTGGGTTCGAATCCCACCCGCTCCGCCAAAAAACCGGAAGAACGCATTTTCGCGTTCTTTCGGTTTTTTTGCATGGTATTTATGTGGGTGGGATTCGAAAAGGGCGACGGCGACAG
>JAEEGL016873878.1_pt1 | contig 10886 bp, 9 predicted proteins | sample 9134231 | NCBI WGS metagenome assembly JAEEGL01 (sample SAMN16246548, study PRJNA631951) | gut metagenome | biome: gut microbiome; feature: rumen; material: fiber-attached | host: Bos | place: Iran: Karaj | collected 2018-10
GGCGCGTCCGAGCTCTACAAAGTCACGCCGGATATGGCTGCGTTTGGCAAGGGCATGGGCAATGGTTATCCGATTTCCGCCGTCGCTGGAAAAAAAGAACTGCTCGAGCAGATTGAGCAAGGCGTGTTTATTTCGACGACATTCGGCGGTGATAGCATTGCGATGGCGGCGTCGCTGGCTACAATCAAGATTTTGGAGCAGCCCGGCTTTTATGACCATATCCGAAAAATCGGGACGATACAGCGGGACGGCATCGTGGAATTGATTCATAAATACAAGTTGGAAGATGTATTGTCGGTCAGCGGTTTGCCCGCTCATGCCGGAGTTGCTTTCGAGGGGCATGACTCGCTTTCGTATCTGGATATCCAGTCGGTCTATTCGCAGACAATGATTGAAAACGGGATCTTGGTGTTTGCCATCTATAACCTGAATGCCTCCCATACGGAAAAAGAAGCCGACGTGTACTTGAAGGCGACGGATAAGGCGTTTGCACTGATTCGGAGGGCAGAGGATGCGGATAGTTTGGATGGCATTTTGCGTGGTGGCAAGGTCGATCCTGTATTCAAGCGGAATATTAAGTGAGTGGTTGATTGTTAATGCGGCGATATGCTGGAACGACGGTGTGGAGCAGAATGAGGGAATTAGGAGTTTTTAAAAAATTAACATTGGTTCAGTTTTATGCTATATTGCCATGTGCGTCGAATGTTGTTGTAGTGCTAACTGACAGGAGGGGAAGACGATGAAAAAAATCCACGAGGAAGTCTTTTTGGGAAATCATGAACAATACAGCCATAAACTGGATATTTTGGCACGGATGGCTCAGCCAGAAATTTGGACGTTTCGTAGTGTGAAAGAAAGTGATCCTTACCGTATTTTGCGGAATTATTTCCAATTCACCTATGAGCGTTTAGCAGAGGAACACAAAATTTCGACGTCACGGGATGGAAATTGGCAGTGCATGAATACGGGACTTTTGACTGTCTATGATCAAGAGATTGTGGCGTTGTTTTCTCGTAACCAGCGGGAAGAAGGACTGCCGTGGTATTTATGTGGATTTTTCAGGGACAGTGACAGGCAGTTCCGCTCCGTTTTTTCCGATGTTCCTCCATTGGCTGATTATGGGGAGGATGCCACAGATTTGATTTTTGACAAGAAATTGGAAATTCGATTGAACAAGTCGCACATTATTGACGACAACTTTTCACGTTTCGTACAGGCCGGGTACGATGGCAAACCATTGATTGATGCCTTGTTGGAGGCGGCACACCAAAAGCTGAAAAAGAAGCTGGGTAGAAATTTTAAGTTGGCGTTGCCCTTTTATTATCATAATACGGAAACGGATGAACGAAAAATACAGTTGCTTGTGCCGTTGTATTTTCCAAATGCCCCAGTACGGCTTGCTTTGGTTTTGGATAAACGAAATGCACAGGATGGTATGTATTATGAGGCAGTTACCGTTTTGCCCGTGGAGTGGGCTTATATGAATGCACGGCTTATTGTAAGGCCGGATGAGGAATGGGCAAAGATTGTCGATGAGGCCGATGTTTTTGTGCCGGAGGAAGAATATTTTTAGGATGGCTTGACAAAAGCGAGATATGTGTTACAATAAAATCGCTTATACGGTTGGCGATAAGCTGAATAGAGGGTTTTGAAATTACTGTTTTACATTATGGTGTACTTGTTTTTCTTCAAATTACGTTGTTTTATTTTACATATCTTTAATTATTTGTTTTTGACATTACCTCTATGTGGGGAGTTGCCTTGTGGCAACTCCCCTTGTTATTTATTGCAAGGGAACGATTCGTATGTGTGACAAGGCATATGTTCCTTAGGAAGATGAATTTTGCGTTAAGGAGAGCATCGGCATTATGCTTGTTATATTTCGCGCAGATTCCTCTATCACCATTGGCAGTGGGCATTTGATGCGTTGCCTGACGTTGGCGGAACGGATGCGGAAGAAGAAAAATGCGGAGGTGCATTTTATCTCGCGGGATTTGGAAGGAAATCTGCACGAGAAAATTAAGGATGCTGGGTTTGACCTGCATGTTTTGCCGCGGCATCCGATAGATAAAAGTTTGGAAGGTTATGCAGTGTGGTTGACGGTACCACAGGCAGTGGATGCGGCGGAGACGCAAGATGTCTTGCGGGGACTCGGCAAAGTTGACCGCCTTGTCGTTGATAATTATGCGCTTGATATAACGTGGGAACAGGAAATGCGCCCATTCGTGGACGAGATTTTTGTGATTGATGATTTAGCAAACCGCATACACGATTGCGATTTTTTATTGGATCAAAATTTTTATCTTGATAAGGAAAATCGCTACGTCGGTCTTGTGCCGGAAAATTGCAAGCTGTTATTAGGACCGCGGTATGCACTTTTGAGGGAGGAATTTTACGAAGCACGCAAACATTTTAGACAACGAGACGGTAGCCTTCGGAACATTCTTGTGTTCTATGGCGGCTCGGATTTGACAAATGAAACGATGAAAGCGCTTCGCGCGCTCCGAGTTTTTCATGAAACGAAACCTGAAATAACGGTTGACGTCATTGTTGGAGCCAGCAACCCGTATCAAGAGGAAATTCGAGCATTTTGCGATAATTCCGACGTCAGAGATTGGATAACATACCATTGTCAAGTGGACAATATGGCGGACTATATGGCGCGTGCTGATTTGTCGCTTGGTGCTGGCGGCTCAACGACTTGGGAACGGTGCTTTTTGGAACTGCCGGCGATTGTGACGACGGTAGCGGAGAATCAGGAAAAGACCACGGAAGATTGCGCGGCGGCAGGATATATCACCTATCTTGGCCGAGCGGCAGAGGTCACGGAGGAACAGATAGTATCTGCGTTGTGTTCGGCAACAGGAAAACGCCTTTCGGCGCAGATGGGGCGTATGCGGGACTTGTTTGGGGACAACAATCGACTTGCTTTGCGAAAGGCGACCAAGGCGGATGCGGAGACGCTTTTTCGGTGGCGAAACAATCCGGACACGCGGGCAAATTCGTTTCAGACGGATCCGATTTCGTATGAAGAGCATGTCGAGTGGTTGGAATCTACGCTTCGCAATCCGGCGCAAGAGATATTTATTTTATGCGAGGGAGATACGCTGATTGGGCAGGTCCGTCTTTCTATGGAGAACGATATGGCTACAATCAGCTATAGTATCGACACCGCGTATCGTGCGCAAGGATACGGGAAGGCAATTTTGCAGCTTGTGGAAAATCTTTGCGTGAAGAGAGGCACTCTGCGAAGCTTGCGCGGCTATGTGAAGAAAAAGAATATCGCTTCGCAGGTGATTTTTGAAGCGCTGGGCTATGAGTGTGAACGGGATGCGGAATTGGATTGCTTGAAGTACACAAAACATATATTGCCTTAGAGTATGACAAGCAAGAGGAAAAGAGAGCTCGTGACGCTTGTCGAAACGGGGGATTTCGATTGCAGACTACAAAAAAGCCAATGATTATCGCGGAGATGAGCGGGAATCATAACCAATCATTGGAGCGGGCGCTGGCGATCGTGGACGCGGCGGCGAAGGCGGGCGTTGACGCAATTAAGCTCCAGACATACACGGCGGACACGATGACGTTGGATATTGACGAGGGCGAGTTTTTCATCGCGGACAAAGACAGCCTTTGGAAGGGTGAGTCGCTCTATCATCTCTATCAAAAAGCCTATACGCCATGGGAATGGCACAAGCCGATTTTTGATCGTTGCAAGGAACTCGGTATAATGGGGTTCAGTACGCCCTTCGACGCGACGGCGGTGGATTTTTTGGAAGAGATAGACGTTCCTTGTTACAAGATTGCTTCGTTTGAGAATATTGATTTGCCGTTAATCAAAAAGGTTGCGCAAACGGGCAAGCCGATGATTGTTTCGACGGGGATGGCGAGCCTTGCGGAACTTGACGATTTGGTGCGGACGGCGCGGGAAAACGGTTGTACTGACTTGACGTTGCTCAAATGCACATCCAGCTATCCCGCGACGCCGGAGGGGACGAATCTCTTGACGATTCCGCATATGCGGGAGCTTTTCGGTTGCAAAGTAGGACTGTCTGACCATACTTTGGGCATCGGCGCGGCAGTGACAAGTGTTGCATTGGGAGCATCGGCGATAGAAAAACATTTCACCCTTGCGCGCGCGGATGGAGGCGTAGACAGCGAGTTTTCCATGGAGCCAGAGGAAATGGCACAGCTCGTGCATGAATGTGAGGCTGCGTCGCAGGCGATGGGAACTGTTTGTTATGAGATGCAGGAGCAGGAGACAAAATCGCTGCAATTCCGTCGGAGCCTATATATAGTGGAAACTATGAAGAAAGGGGATATAATTACGGAGAAAAACATGCGTAGTATTCGTCCCGGATTTGGGCTTTCGCCGAAGTATTATGATGTGGTGCTGGGACAGAAGGTTAATCGTGATATCAAGCGAGGGACGGCATTGCGATGGGATTTGTTGGGATGTAGCGATTAATGGCCAATTAAGAGTAAGTGTACCCTAAGGGGATAAGGGAGTGGAGTCGTTGACAATACTGATATGGAAGATTTTTGCGTTGGTCGGTGGCACCTGGGGGGATAGCAAATGAATTTTTGGAAAAGATTGAGATCAGCATATAATCGCTATGGATTTACAGGAACAATGGTTGTAGCATATAGCAAAATGCGAAAATATGTTGAAGCATTGCGAAAATATAAGGAAATTGAAGAACGGCAATCTTTTGGAGTACTCAATGAAAATAATATTTTTTATGTAATTAGAATGAGTAAAGTTTATTCTTCGTTAGGCCCGGTTTTGATTCATGTTTTGTTAAATTTAAAAGAATGCGATATGAATAATTATACTCCGGTTATTGATTTTCGTTGTTTCCCAAATCTTTTTCAGGAGGTTGGTGAAGAATACCATGTTAATACATGGTTATATTTCTTTGATCAGCCCACTTTTTGGGGAACAGATGCCGTTTATCATTCGAAAAATGTAATTTTGGGAGACCCTCTTTGGCGAATGAGCGGTGGTCCCAAAGTTATATATCCTCATTTTATTGAAAATCTTTCAGAGTATTGTTATTTGTTCAAAAAATATATACACATAAATGGACGTCTTTTAAAAAAATTCTCCTATATTGATGAAATGATAAAAAACAATGGAATGGTTCTAGGAGTAGCATTTAGAGGAACAGATTATAACAATAAACGGCATGTTGGGGAAAATAGGCAACCGTTATTAGATACTGAAATTCGAGATGCTGTTGAGTTGAAAAGCAAATGGGGTTGTCAAAAGGTTTATTTAATGACGGAAGATATGGGAGCGTTAGATGTATTTAAAAAAGCTTTTGGTGATGATTTATTGTATCTTGAAAGACAGCAACGTTTTTCAAGCGATGTTGATGATACATTTGCGTACAAACGGGATATGGAGCATGCGATATATTTTCGTGCGGAAGAATATTTGGCGGAAATGTATGCGTTGTCTCGGTGTCATTGCTTACTTAGTCCTCGTGCAGGGCATTTGATTCCAGTGCTTTGTATGAATAATATGGAGTATTTACATACATATATTTACGATTTAGGTTATTATACAGAATCGGATTGAAGAGAAAAACGATGGATTGAATATAAGCTGTGAAGATTACTTGGCGGAATTCCCAAAGTATGAAAAAAGCATTTCGCAAGAGAAGCGACGGATGGCACTTAAACGTTTTGTTTAGATGGTTCAAGTTTAATTTAGGTTTATGAAATGGGTGATCTGGTGAATAATGTGATAATCATTGGATCGGGCGTAGCGGGGCTTACTGCAGCGTATGTTTTGCGCAAAAAAGGGATATTTACGACGATAATTGAAAAGGATTGTAATCCTGGAGGTTTATCAAAAAGTTTTTGCATGGGGGGAGAATGGTTTGATATTGCCGCTCATGTAGAGTTTTCAAAAGATGCTTGGGTGAGAGCGTTGCTCGAATCTGGAGTAGAGCTTAGGGAGTATCCATTTATCGCCTATAACTATAAGAAGGGGAAATGGATAAAAAATCCGGTTCAAAACAATTTATCGGTATTGGATGTAGATGAAAAGGTAAAGATAATTACAGACTATGTTGGAAGAAAGGTTAATAATCATCCCCATAATTACCATGAATGGCTCAGAGCAGCATATGGGGAATATTTTTCTGCAAACTATCCAGATTTATATACGAGAAAATATTGGACAGTTTCCCCGGAGTTATTAGAAACCCGATGGGTTGAGAACAGGATGTATCGACCGAATTTAGAAGAACTGTTGACAGGAGCTTTTACAGAAGAAACGGAAAATGTTCATTATACTAACAGTATTCGATATCCGTATGATGGAGGGTTTCAAGCCTTTTTGCCCCATCTTTTAAAAGGATTAAATGCACAGTATGGTAAAGAGATTATCGGAATTGATGCTGAAAGCAAACTAATGCTATTTGCCGATGGAAAAAAGGAAAAGTATGACTATCTTATAAATACGGCTCCCATAAAAGATGTTGTTCGACTAATTGATGGAGTTACGGATGAAGTAATTGACGCAGCAAACAGACTTTATGCGACTAGGCTGGTTCTTGTTTCAATACTTGTTGAAGGTGAGTTAGGGAAAGATTATCCAGTATTCTATATTTATGATGAGGATATTCCGGCTTCCAGGGTCTATTCGAATACAAAGTTAAGCCACAATTTTAAAGGGAAATCTTCTATTCAGGCAGAAGTGTATTATTCAGACTTTAAACCACTTAAAGAACCGCTAGAGCATGTTAGGAACAAAGTTGTAAGCAAGCTTGCGGAAATAGGATGCTATAGGGAGGAGCAGATAATCGAAACGGATGTTAGATATGTTCCTTACGCCAATATTATTTTTACTCCTAATATTTACCGGGATAGAGATATAGTACGCGGCTTTATAGAAGGAAAAGGGATTGCTTGCGCGGGGCGGTTTGGTGAATGGGATTATTTGTGGACAGAACAAGCTGTGTTAAGTGGGAAGCGCGTTGCGGAACAGTTAATCCTTCAAATGAAAGGCGGGAAATGAGATGTTAAGGATGAATGATTCTGTTGCCTTTGCAAAAAAAGCTAGGATAGAGGTCGCAAGAGTATTAAATAGGACGAAAGATTCGCACATAGGCGGAGGATATTCCTCAATGGATATTCTCTCTGTGCTTTATGCTCGAGTGATGAATATTGATAAGAATCATTTGGATGATCCTAATAGAGATGTATTTATTTTGAGTAAGGGGCATATAGCCGCCTCATTTTATACAGTACTATCCTTGGCAGGGATTATTTCTAAAAAGGATTTGGAAAAACATACGGTGGATGGGACAGCCTATGCGGGCCATACACGAAAGTATTGGACAAATGGTGTTGCTGGAGTTGAAATGTCGGCTGGATCGTTGGGTCACGGAGCTAATGTTGGTGCTGGTATGGCTTATGCGAAACGAATGCAACATCTGGACGGTAGAGTATTTGTTTTGATGGGGGATGGTGAATGTAATGAGGGCAGTGTTTGGGAAGCAGCAATGTTTGCTGCAAAGTTTAATTTGTCCAATTTCATTATGATTATTGACCATAATAGGCTTCAGGCGTATGGGGCGGATAAAGAAGTGTTGGATATGGGGGATTTAGTGTCGAAATTCAAAGAATTCGGATGCGATGCCATTGGTATTGATGGACATAATCACGAAGCAATATTTAAGGCCTTTTCCTCGGGGACATCCTTGAGAAGCCCGGCAAAACCACGTGTTATCGTGGCAGAAACGATAAAGGGCAAAGGCGCTTCTTTTATGGAAGGGCGCTTGGAGTGGCATTTTAAGTCGCCAAATGACGAAGAGCTTGAGACAATTATTAAGGAGCAAAGCATATGAGATCAACGTTTATTAATACGCTTGCTGAGATGTCTAGACGGAATGATAAAATTATGTGTGTTATCGGAGATACAGGTTTTTCCGTTTTTGAAGAGTATGAAAAAGAGTTTGGAGAAAGATTTGTTAATGTAGGTATTGCAGAGCAAAATTTTGTCAGCTTTGGTGCCGGACTTGCCGCAATGGGGATGAAGCCATATATCTACAATGTTGTTTCATTTATGGTATATAGAGCCTATGAGCAAATTGAGCTCGATATTGCATATCAGGAGAATCCGGTGGTAATCGTGGGAGTGGGAGGAGGACATGCATATGGCAGTGCAGGACCTACACATCATGCATATTTTGACATAGCATTAATGAGGGAACTCCCTAATATGACGGTGACATGTCCTGCTGATCCGACAGAAATGCGGGAGCTGATGCTTCAATCTGAGTTCTATAATAAACCTTTGTACATACGTATAGGGCGTAGTGTGGATCCTGTCATTTATAACAAGGGTATTGAATTTGAGATTGGTAAAGCGATTCAACTAAGGGATGGTAATGATGCGGCTTTATTCGCTACGGGAGTGATGGTTAAGGATGCTATAAAAGCTTGTGAAGAACTGGAGAAGGAAGGCATTTCCGTTTCATTATATAGTATGCACACAATTAAGCCTATTGATGCGGAATTGATTATGCGGTGTATGAGCCGATATTCTCACATTTTTACAATTGAGGAGCATAGTATAATAGGAGGGCTTGGAAGTGCTGTGGGAGAAGTGATTCTTAATTATCCAGAGGGGAGGAGTACGCGCCTGATTAAGTTGGGATTCCCGGATACGTTTGCTCCGGTTGCTGGATCCAGAGAATATTTGAATGATTTATATGGATTAAGCGCTCATAAGATTGCAGAACGGGTAACAAAGGAGATAACTGTATGAAATGTAGAATATGCGGTGAGGAGATAGATGAGTTTGAGACTATTGCTAATGTGAAAGATGATTGCAATAGATATTATATGGAAAAGACTATAAGAGGTGAGAAAGAGGCAAGATTTTTTTATTGTAATAGATGTATGCATGGTCAACTTGAGTATGTTCTTGATGATGATTACTATAACGAATATAACAGTGTTAATGGGGCAGGATTTAAAACTATAGGCCGAAGTAATGTTGTATATAATATGGACTATTATGATAGAGTTTTAAGAGTGCTTTCGTCATATGGCCGACATGATCGAATACTTGATATAGGATGTGGGCGAGGCGATTTGCTTAAGATTGCATCGAAATACTATGATTCAATAGAAGGTATTGAACCTACAAAAGCACAAGCAGATATTGCAAAACGGTTTGGAGCAAAAGTGACAGTTGGATATTTTGATGAAAGCTTTAATGATAGTGGATATAACTCAGTCGTTATGACTCAAGTACTTGAGCATTTAGAACAGCCAGTTGATGTTTTGAGAAAAACATATGATGTCTTGGAATGTGGGGGGGGAGGATATTTTGACGTCCCCAATGGAGCAAAGATATTTTTCCAAAATAAGTATTATGATGTGTTCTTCGAACATATTAATTATTGGTCTGTAAATTCATTGGCAAAAGCATTAACTAAAGTTGGATATAGTATTGTTTCGATTGGCGAGATTTTAGAAGAAAATCATATAGGAGCCTATGTATTAAAAAGAGATCGAAGTGGCAGTTTTGATGGAAAAATTAAAAAAGATCAAGAGTATTTAGACGACATAACAAAAGAATATTGCAATATTTCAATATGGGGAGCAGGTGTCAAGGGGAGTATCTTTTGTCGACTGCTTGGAGAGAATTCAAAAGTTCGGTATTTGTTTGATGTTGATAAAACCCTTGAAGGATTGTATATTGAAGGATTTAATGTTCCAATATCACAACCTTGTGCTGATACAATAAGTGAAAATGACTGTATTATTATTTCTGCTTTAGAACATAAAGAAGAAATAAAGAACACATTAATTCATAAATATGACTTCAAGGGGAAAATAATATGTATTGATGAGATACAAATGTAGGGAGAGGCAATGACAAACATCGACAGGATTTATCAAAAATATAAAAAACAATCAGACAGAGAAATTAGTATAGAAAAGCTGAGATTGGATCTCGGCGAGATGATTGACAATATAGTTTTATATGGTGCGGGAAGTGCAGGGATTGCTTTTTTACATTATTTACAAGATGCAGATATTCATCCCCGGTTCTTTTCAGACGGTGATGAAAAGCGGTGGAATACATCTTGCGAAGGGCTAAAAGTTCTTTCTCCGAAAAAAATAGTTGATGAAGCTGGAGAAAATGCGCTTGTAATTACAACAATCAATACAGATGGGAAGAATTATTGTAAAAGCTTTGACGAAGCTTTAAGAAAAGGTGGCCCTGTCGCTGTACATAAAAAACTTCAGCAAGCAGGTTGTAAAAATATTATTGATTATTCTTTTTTTAGAAGATGTTATTCTTTATTTAGAAATGAGAAATATAATTTGCCGTCATGTTCCGATGTGTACTTGATGGATGACAAAAAGACTATTTTAAATCAAATTGCTGGATGGTTAGAAGATGATATTTCAAAAGATACATTTGAAAAAATAATTGCATTCAGAATGATAGATGACAGTATTTCTATTCCGACATTTGAGCAGAAAGATGAATACTTTGCCTATGATGTATATAGCAAGATTGAGAATGAAGTGTTCGTTGACGGTGGAGCTTATACGGGAACCACTCTTGATATTTTTTTGGAGAATGTAAAAAACTCATTTGCAAGATATTATGCAGTAGAGCCTGATCGTGAAAGCTTCACAAAACTTACGACTCATGTGAATAATATGAATAAGGACGTTAGTGAAAAAGTGATTTTATGCAATGCCGCATTATACGATACGACCGGGGATGAGTTGCCGTTTGTTGACCTTCATAGCCCCGGCAGTTTTGTCAACGAAATGGGTGGATGCCGAGTTGTTTCATCAACCATAGATGATATAGTGGGGGACGGTGAGGTGACATTTATTAA
>JAEEGL010112339.1_pt1 | contig 10885 bp, 11 predicted proteins | sample 9134231 | NCBI WGS metagenome assembly JAEEGL01 (sample SAMN16246548, study PRJNA631951) | gut metagenome | biome: gut microbiome; feature: rumen; material: fiber-attached | host: Bos | place: Iran: Karaj | collected 2018-10
CTGAAGCCAAGGCAAAGGCAGAAGCTGAAAAGGCAAAACAGGAAGCCGAAGCCAAGGCAAAGGCAGAAGCTGAAAAGGCAAAACAGGAAGCTGAAGCCAAGGCTAAGGCAGATGCTGAGAAGGCTAAATTAGAAGCCGAAGCCAAAGCAAAGGCAGAAGCTGAAAAGGCTAAATTAGAAGCTGAAGCCAAGGCTAAGGCAGAAGCCGAAAAGGCAAAACTGGAAGCCGAAGCCAAGGCAAAGGCAGAAGCTGAAAAGGCTAAATTAGAAGCTGAAGCCAAGGCAAAGGCAGAAGCCGAAAAGGTTAAGGAAATTACTGAAGCGGATCTTTATTCCGAAGAACTTGATAAGCTCTTCCCTCTGCCTGCAAAGGTTTCTGTTTCCGGAAACAGAAAAGCGATGGATATGAGGGCATCTGACGGAGTTCTGAAGGTTAAGAGCGGTATGGGACTTGAGTATATCGGCAGCAAATCAGCTTCAAGAATAGCCGGTATTTCCAAGTATCAGGCAGCTGTAGCCATTTACAGACGCAACTCAAAGATGTTCAGTAACAAGGCTCCGGTATATCCGTTCCAGGGAATGACGCTGGTTATCCCGACAAAGGAACAGATGGCTCTTGAAAAAGACAGCACCTATTTCGACATTCTGATGAGAGGTGAAGGTGTCATAAGTGTCGATCGTCTTCCTAAACTCAATCCTTCAGGAGAACTCTCCGAAAAGGAACGTCAGGAACTTGAGGCTCAGTACAATCAGAAGCTTCAGAAGGTTCTGGATGAGAGAAGAGCCTACCTGCAGGCTAAGTAAATTCATGACGGTCTGATAAAGACGTGTCCGTATGGCCTCTGCTTCTGCAGAGGTCTTTTTTATGTAAAATTTGCAGCGGAAGTATTACGGTCTGTGAGTTTTTTTCTGATTCATTCAAAGAGCCGAAGACTGAAATCAGGCAGTTTACGTATATGTCAGGAATCTGATGAATGACTGTTATGCTGTTCAATAAAACGTCAATATACTTAAATTTAGAGAGTAAAGTTTCATATTTGACACATAAAAGGAGCGATAAATATAAAAAAACACTGATTAATGGTATATTTCAGGCTAGTGTGCAGGTCTGTGGCCTGCGGAATTTAGAAGAATAATAATGAACATTTTTATATTCCTGTCCGGTGCATGCAAGGATAAGTTAAGAGTGGATTTTATTCATAGGCTTGTACGGTTCAAGGATATAGGGACCCCAGATGTATATTAAGCAGGTTTTATTTTCCGTATGTCTGGTTGCAGGTGCAACCGGTTCTGCTGTTTTTGCATTTGATGACAGCATGGTGGATAACTATGAAGTAGAGATAATCCATACTCCGTCAGCACAGCAGGATAAAAGTAATGATGACTCGATTGTTATCGGTTCTTCCACATACAAAGAAAACAGTTCTTCAGAGAAGAACACTGCAAAGCAGACTGCTCAGGGAACCGGTGTTCAGACATCCGGCGGTGAGGATGAATGGGAAACTGATGCAGGAACGTCAGTAACCGCAAAGACTCCGGCAAAGCAGGAGACTTCCGGCAGCGAATCATCATCAGGAAGCAGGGATCTGGGGGTCGGCTGTTCAAAGCCAGAACCTCTGCCTGACGTTGCCGTTGATACTCCGAAGATTCAGCGAATTGATCTGACTGCCGTATCTTCAACCTATACTATTGTCAAAGGCGATACCGTAGGCAGACTGGTGACCTCTCTGATGCCTCAGGGGGCTTCAGTTACCTCAAATCAGCTTCTCGCCGCCATTATGCGTGCCAATCCGAAGTCCTTCAACAAAGGTAATATTCAGGTGGGTGGCAGGCTCGATATTCCTTCCGTTGAGCGTATCGCTCTCGAATCCGACAGCGTAGGCAGGGACATCATGTCCCGTATTTCCTCAGGAAAGATGCAGGGATACACACTTCCTCCTCTGAAACTTCCGTGGGAAGAGGAAGAAGCCAGAATAACCAGACAGAAATCAGACAAGGCCAAAAGAGATCAGCTGGAAAAGAAACAGCAGGATGATTACACTGCCTGTCTCGAAGCCGTAAAGCGCAAAAAGGAAGAGGCTGAACAGAAGAAGGCCAGGGAAATTGAAGAAGCCCGTCTGGCGGCTGAAAGAAAAGCCCGTGAAGAATGGGAAATGGAAAACACCGAAGCGGATCTGGGCAGTGATGATTTCATGATCCAGGATCCTGAAGAAGCCAAACCTAAAAAGGAAGAAGAGAAGGTTGTTCTTAATGAGCAGGGCAAGAGGGTAATTGTTCTCAAGCAGGACAAAGAAAATGACGATAAGGCAGCCTCAGAATCTTCATCAGGCGGCAGGGTGTCCGGTGCCAATATTGTTTTCAACGGCAGGGATCTTTATGCCCGTGATTCCACCGGTCACACCGTAAGAAATCAGAACGGCGACGGTGCAGGTTCCGCCGAGCTTGAAAAGGTGAGAAAGGAACTTGCCGATGCCCAGAACGTGAATCAGGCGCTTCTTGACGAAAAGATTCGTCAGACTGAAAAGATTTCCCGTTTGGAGGAACAGTTTGAAGGTCTGTCATCAAAACTCGACAACATTGCCCAGATGCAGTCAATCCAGATTTCAGGCGCGGCCGAAGCCCGTGAGGAACGCGAACAGCAGCTGAACCGTGAAAAGGAGGAAAGCGGCAGTTCATGGCTGTGGTGGGTTCTCGGGATTCTTGGTGCGACAGGCGTGTACGGAGTGCTGATTGTTCCGAAGATTAGAAGCAACAGAGCTCTTCGCGAGAAAATTGAAGCTTCAGTTTACGGCAGGATGATTATTGATAATCCTCTGGTAAGAAAGATTCAGGAACTGAAGGTTAAGCTGCGTTCTGCCTTAAAGAGCTTCCTGGAGGCTTCAGAACAGCGCGAACAGGAAATCGGCGAGCGTATTGCCCAGGAAGAAAAGGAAAAGGCCATTCAGGAAGAAATCGAAGCCAGAAAGGGCTCCGTTCTTGTGAAGGGGAAGGCCGGTGCGGAAGAGACTTCGGCAGCACAGACTGAAGTCAATGCTCAGAAACCGGATGCTCCTGAAGTGGTTCCTGAGAGTGTTCCGGAAAAGGAAGAATATCAGCCCACCAGCATGGTTATTGAAATTGAATCCGAACCGGTGGTACCGATGGAATTTACCGAAGAGGAACAGCTCGAGATTCCGCCTTCAACCAGTCACAGTGATGATATAGTAGAATCTACTGAGAATCCTGAACCGAAGACGGTGGATTAATCAGAAATTATCAGGGTCAGATGTCGTGAAGGCATCTGACCTTTTGTATGAAGCCGGAACGGAAAAGCCGGTTTTTTGGTTTTATGCGTATTACCCGGCTCTGCGTTTCCGGCGGAGCCGTTGAACCGAATTAAGGTTAAAAATGCTTAAGTTTATTCACTGTAATGACAGTTCTTCATCTGAACTTGATAAGTACCGCAGTTCAGAAAATACTTATTATGTCTGTCCGTCATTCATTGATCTTCAGGTTAACGGATACGGCGGCATATCACTGGACCATGACGTCGGTGTTACCGCGGAAAAGCTTGAACACATCAGCAGGTCTCTTAAGGATTCCGGATGCGCGGTGTTCGTGCCGACCCTGATTACATCTCCTTATGAACGTTTAAAATGCTCTCTGGAGGAAACTTCCGCCTTTATGCGCAGTCATCCAGGGGCAGTTCCAGGACTTCATATAGAAGGTCCTTTTATCAGCATGGCCAAAAAGGGGATTCATAACGAGTCTTACATCAGAAAGCTTGAAGGAAGGGATCTCGAACTTCTGCTTTCCCATGCCGATGCCGTTGCCTACGTGACTCTGGATCCTGAAGCCATAACGGAGGATAATCTTCGCCTGCTGACGTCAGTGGGCATAAAGGTGTCTTTAGGTCATACTTCCGCAGATTATGATACCGCCTGCCGTTTTATCGCAAACGGAGCCACTCTGGGAACCCATCTCTACAATGCCATGACCATGGCGGGTAACGGCCGAACCCCGAAGGCCGCAGAGGCTATTCTGAATTCAGATTCCGTATACTGCGGCGTTATCGGGGACGGCATCCATGTTCATTACGGTCTCGTAAGGCTGGCTCATAAAATGCTGGGGGAAAGATTTGTACTGGTAACGGACTGCCTTGCAGCCGCCGGAACTGATCCTCATGTCTTTAAGGAATTCATTTTCGCGGAAAAAAAGATATTCAACGATCCTGAAAAAGGCTGCATAGATGCCGGCGGTACTCTGGGCGGTTCCCGTCTTACCATGGCAGAAGGCGTCAGAAACCTGATTCTTCATGCAGGTTTTTCCGTTGACGATGCGGTTTTTGCGGCTGCGGTGGCTCCGGCAAGAGCCCTCGGCATAGCAGTACCTGAGTCACTCAATATTCTGGATGGCGATTATCGTCTCGTCGGTACCGTCAGCGCTTAGCAGATAAAAACCGGGTCCAAACATTTGTCTGAACCCGGTTCTGTTTAAGACTGTACGGCATTCATCATCGAAAAATGATTGCAGTTTTTTCAGAAAATCACTTTACTCAGTCCGGAAAAGCCTTTGGTTCCATATTCATGGATACCAGAGACCAGGTGTCCTTCCCGTTCCATACATACGGTTTAATGACAGCTTTCACATTGATGTTGTCATCTGCATCCTCTTCACTGTCAGGATAATACGATGAGCCTTTTACCAGTATGGTGCCGTCCTCCTGTCTGTCTGCGCTGACAACCTTAACGGCAGGATGCTGCTCTCCGTCAGCTGCCGGAATACAGTAAGTGTATCCGTCATAGACAATATAGTCGCCGTGCCCCTGATGAGCGCTGAAATCATAATCGAGATATTTTTTTACCGTCTTTTCAACGTTTTTCGGATCAAGATGAGCAAAGTAGTTTCCGTCTGTTTTTCCCTTTCCGCATGAATTTTTCAGCGTAAAGCTTCTGAAGTTATTGATCCAGTTGTGGCACAGAGCGAAATTCACCATTTCATCAGGTTTATCTATAAATTCCCGTCTGGATATGGTTGTGTAGTTGCATTCGGTGAAATTTGAAAGGAATATTCCCATTTTCTTCATCTGTTCAGCGGAGAATTCTCCGGCGGATGCATCAGAGGGGGACATGCCGTATACCAGAGTCCCGATAAGAATAAGAGAGGATAAAAATAATCTGTCAGTGTATGTTTTCATGCTGGTTATCCCGTTTTTAAACGTACTGTTTTTCACTGGCGCATTGCAGGCTCATGATTAATGCTGCGTATTCCTGAAGACAGTCTGTTCTTCTGCTGTCCGGATGTCTTTTCATCCGCCTGATACCGGAACCTGAAGAAAAACTGTCGGCTTAGGAAAAAGCATCTCCGGTTTTCAGGAATATGAACCTTCAGAGAGCATCCGGTCTTTCTTCATGCATCAGACGGCATATGTAAATAAGGCTTTAGCCGAAATATCCGTTTATGTACGGATTTTCCCTCTTTTCCTCACCGATGGTTGATTCTCCGCCGTGGCCGGGAAGAACCCTGGTTTCGTCAGGAAGGATCATCAGCTTGTTCCTTATTGAACTGATTAACTGTTCAGGATCTCCCTTAGGAAAATCCGATCTGCCTACTGAACCTGCAAAAAGCACGTCTCCGGAGAGCAGAATACCGCTTTCCTTAAAGTAGAAACATACCTGTCCCGGAGTATGTCCCGGGCAGTGAAGCACCAGAATCTTTTCTCCGATATCCGGAATATCCAGTACTTCTCTGTCTTCCAGATAACGGTGAGGAGTAAGAGGAGGGCGGCTTTCAAGTCCGAACATTGAAGCCTGCATGTCCAGATTGTGCAGCCAGTATTCATCATCCCTGTGAGGTCCGAGGATTTCCACATTAAGGAGCCGGGCAAGTTCCATGGCCCCACCGCAGTGATCCAGGTGACCGTGTGTCAGAATAATCGCCTTAACCTTAAGATGATACTTCTCAGTAAGCCGGTAGAGTTCTCTGGCGTTATCACCGGGATCGCAGATCACGGTGCTGCCGTTTTCCTGATTTATAAGGAATCGGCAGTTTTCCTGAAAGGCTCCAACCGGAATGGTAATGTAGGTTAACATCTGATCCTCCTGATGTTACTGTTATCTGAATAAACAGCCGAAAATCATTTCCGGCCGTGTGTGAGGTGCTATCTGACTCTTACCACCAGACCTTTAAGGTAGAGAGCTTCCGGATAAGGCAGGGCAACCGGATGGTCGCTTGCCTGAGTCAGAAATTCCACAATCTGTCCTTCCCGTCCTGCATCCAGAAGGGCGTCAGCCACGACTTTCTGGAACAGATCCGGAGACATGTGACCGGAGCAGGAGTAGGTCATCAGATATCCGCCCGGATTCAGAATTGAGGCGGCAATCATGTTGATGTCCTTGTAGCCGCGGCACGCCTTTTCAAGCTGCGACCTGCTTTCGGCAAACTTGGGCGGATCGAGAACAATCACGTCGTAGGTGTGTCCGAGCTTCTTTTCCTTGCGCAGAAAACTGAATACGTCTTCACGGATGAATTTTACTCTGCCCGGATCAAGATGATTGAGTACGATATTCTTTTTGGCTATGTCCAGTGCTCTCTGGGATACATCCACATTGGCTACGCTTCTGGCTCTGCCCTTTAAGGCGTATAAGGAAAAACCGCCGGTGTATGAGAAGCAGTTGAGAACTGATTTGCCGCAGCAGTATTTGGCCAGGGCCGCACGGTTGTCACGCTGGTCAAGATAGTAGCCTGTTTTGTGACCTTCAGGAATGTTCACCAGAATCTGCATGCCGCCGTTTTCGGTAATGGCAAGCTCTTCAGGCGGCTCTTCGCCGTGGATGACGCCCTTGCGCGGTTCCAGACCTTCCTTTGATCTGACGTCAACGTCGGATCTTTCGTAAATGCTGTATTCCGGATAGAGTTCTCTCAGGGCACTGACGATATCCTTAAGATGATATTCAGCACCGGCACTCAGTACTTCAAGGACCAGAAAGCTGTTGTAGCGGTCGATAATAAGTCCCGGAAGACCGTCGGATTCCGCGTCAACCAGTCTGCAGGCGGACATTCCGGTTTCCTTCAGCATGAGCTCTCTCGCCTTTGCGGCTCCAGAGATTCTTGCAACAAAGAAGGAGTGGTCTACGGACTGTTCTCTGTCAAAGGTCCACACGCGGGCTCTTATCTGTGAGTTTGGTGAATATGACCCCGTGGCGAGATAGGTGCCGTCAGATGACAGAATTTCAATGTCTGCACCGTTCTGCGGGGCGTTTCTGATTTCCTTTACCGCTTTGGAAAAAATCCATGGATGGCGTCTTTTAAGAGATTTTTCTCTACCTTCGTGAAGAATAAGCTGTGAAGTCATGTTTCTGCTGCTCTTAACTGTGATAATCATGAATTACGTATTAATAGCCGTATTTTATAATGAGCAGTGTTTTTTCGCTATAAATAATGGATAACGTACTAAAAAATGCCGCCGGTCTGTGTTTTTTACGGAGATTTTCATGATAAAAACAGTCAGAATGCATACTGAATGAGGTGAGTTTTGTGATGAATCCTGATTTTTTCGGCTTTTTGTCACCATTCGGCATATAAATACTTACAATTTGTAACAAATTGAAACACAAACATATGTGTTCTTTGAGTACAATAATAAGTAGAGATAAGCTGACCGGCGGTTTTAATGAGTACGCCCTTCAGATTCAGCATATCTGACCTCCTTAACAGAGAAGGGTACTGAATCGGAGTGCAGACGGACATCCAGTCATCATCCTTTATGACCCGTATGTTTAACAGAACCGTCTTATCTACAGATAAGCAGATTAAAAAAATAAAAGAGGATTATATTATGAAAAGTTTAAGTGTATCTTTCATGGCAGTGGCTGCAGTGCTCTGTCTGTCACTTTCAGGATGCGTGGTTTCACCTGACTACTATTACGATGATTACGGTAATGAGATTCATCACCACCATCACCCGGATCACCCTGATCATCCGCATCATCCGGATCACCCTGATCATCCGCATCATCCTGACCATCACCATAATGATAACCATAATCATAATCATAATCATAATGGTAACCATGTTTCAAGAAGATAACGCCGAACAGGGTATTGGTATCATCGGTTAGCAGAAAACGGAGGCGAAAATGAAAATACTGTCTGTTGCTTCAGCTACTCTGTCAGTGCTTCTGGCCACAGGATGTGTACTTGTCGATGACGGATACGGCTATGGCTATGAAACATCTGAAACGGTATATTATGAGGAAAGTTATTATACTCCGGGTAATACGGTCATCTATCATGATGTTTATGTGCCTAATCCTCCCGTATATATAGCTCCGCCTCCTCCTCCGCCTCATCATCACGGCCCCGGCCTGCATGAAAGACCGGGACACCATCCGGGCGGTCCCGGCTGGCATCATCCGGGCGGTCCCGGCGGTAACCACGGTCCGGGGGGACATCATCCCGGCGGTAACCACGGTCCGGGGGGACATCATCCCGGCGGTAACCACGGTCCAGGAGGTCATCATCCGGGAGGCCCCGGCGTTAAGCCTGGTCCCGGAGGGCATCATCCCGGCAGCAGTCATTCAATGGGACCGCACCGCGTGGGACCTGGTGGCATAGGCGCTGGTGACACCAGATATCATACAGGTCCCGTGAGATTTCCGGGTAACGGAGGTCCCGGCGGCGGTGGTCACGGCGGCCATGGCGGCGGAGGAATGCATCGTCGTTAAAAGTTAGTGTGTAAAACACGTTGTCAAACAAAAAGCTCTTACATGTATGTTTGTAAGGGCTTTTAAGTTTAAAATTTGATTATTGTCACTTTTTTGTTCATCCTGAAGTACTGAATTGTCTCACAAAAGCTTTTTTTAAATACAATCCTTATTACAAAAAAATTTATAAGGAAAATGATTATGAAAAAATATTTTGCTGAATTTTTCGGTACTTTCTGGCTGGTATTCGGCGGATGCGGTACCGCTTTGTTTGCATGTGGTCTTGAAAAGGTCGGCGTAGGTTACGTCGGTGTTTCTCTTGCCTTCGGTTTAACCGTTCTGACCATGGCCTATGCCGTAGGTCACATCAGCGGCGGTCATTTCAACCCTGCAGTTACTCTCGGTCTGGTTGCGGGCGGTCGTTTCAAGTTCGGTCAGGCTGTTCAGTACATTGTTTCTCAGGTGCTGGGCGGTATTGCTGCAGCTGCATGTCTCTATCTGATTTTCAAGGGCGTTGACGGTGCCGTTGTAGGCGGTTTCGCTTCAAACGGCTACGGTGAACATTCTCCTGAACACTACAGCTTCCTTGCCTGTGCCGTTACAGAAGTTCTGTTAACCGCCTTCTTCCTTATCATCATTCACGGTGCTACCGACAAGAGAGCTCCTGTAGGTTTTGCTCCAGTCGCCATCGGTTTGGGGCTTACTCTGATTCACCTGATTTCAATTCCAGTAACCAACACTTCAGTAAATCCTGCAAGAAGTATTGCCGTTGCTCTCTTTGCTGAACCATGGGCTCTTGAGCAGGTATGGTTCTTCATTGTATTCCCAGTCATCGGCGGTGTTCTCGGCGGTCTGGTATACAGATATCTTCTTGAATCAAAGAACTGATTTTTCTGAAAGAAGGTAATCCGGTTTTCCCTTCTGTTTTAAAGGGAAAACATTTCAGATACAAAAAACCCTCGCAGCTTTCTCAGCATGCGGGGGGATCCCACAGACCTGCGTTCAGAGAGAATTATCTTAATCAGGTGTTAAGTCAGGTAATTATAGAAATGACAGTACCGGATAAACCTGAAAGCAGAAATCAAAAATATAAACTCAAACAATAACTTGATCGGTGGTGACCGATTATGTAACCTGCCAAGATACCAATCAAGTACTTCAGAGTTCTTTTTAAAGAACTCAGTACTGTCCGTAACGTATCCCGTTACTTTTTTTTAAATTTGGAAACTGATGTTATTAAAGGATAATAAAGTGAACGAAATCATTAAAGCCATAAAAGAAAGAAGAAGTATCCGTAGTTTCAAAAGCGATCCTGTGCCTCATGATCTTGTGTCTCAGATTGCCGAGGCCGGTCTTTATGCCGCAAGTTCGAGAGGAAAGCAGGCAACGGTTATTGTGGCTGTCACGGAGAAGAACCTCCGCGACAGACTGTCTTCTGTCAACTGCAGTATCGGAGGATGGAAAGAGGATTTCGATCCGTTTTACGGGGCTCCGGCCGTGCTGATAGTTCTGGGACTTAAGGAAAATGCCAATCACGTGTATGACGGCAGTCTGGTCATGGGCAACATGATGCTGGCCGCTCACTCTCTGGGACTTGGCAGCTGCTGGATTCACAGAGCCAGAGAAGAATTTGAAATGCCTGAATTCAGAGCTCTCTTAAAGGAGCTCGGAGTGTCTGAAGAGTATGTCGGGATAGGTCACTGTGCTGTTGGATATATTGACGGAGAACTGCCTCCCGCCCCGGAAAGAAAAGCAAACCGTCTTTTCTTTGTGGAGTAGCTTTTAATCCTGCAGCATGCTGAATGCATCGTAATGTAATTATAAAAATAAATATTATATATATACAGCTCACAATTACAAAAATTAAAACAGATATTAATCCAGTTATGTTAAATAAATAATAGACTTAACATTGGCAGGACGTTCATACATGAAAATTTAACAATAACAGGATTGGAGAATTTCATGATGTATATAATTGATCATTCCAATGGTCAAAAAATTTTGGTTCTTCTCGGAATTGTTGGGAATGTAGATATTGAAGAAGGGGCAAAAGTATTCTAGTATTAAGTGACCAAACTAAAACAAATAGAGATACTTTATGCCCCTTCAGACGTATGATACACAGATAAACTCAGTTTGCCAACCATTTACTGCTGTTTCACACAGCTTCGATCCCAAAACCTTAAAATCCGTTTATTC
>JAEEGL011277922.1_pt1 | contig 10885 bp, 7 predicted proteins | sample 9134231 | NCBI WGS metagenome assembly JAEEGL01 (sample SAMN16246548, study PRJNA631951) | gut metagenome | biome: gut microbiome; feature: rumen; material: fiber-attached | host: Bos | place: Iran: Karaj | collected 2018-10
ATTTCAAGGATAGTCATTTCTTTTAATGATTCAATAAATACTTCTTTAGTTAATTTAGCCATTTTAATTTTTCCTCCGTATATAATATTCTTCTAATTTTTATTAGGCTTCTTGTCCTTTTTCTACTAACATATTTAAACCAATTGCTAATTGAGATACTGTACCTAACATACCAGCAGCTAATTGAGTTAATAATGTCTCGTAAGATGGTAATGTTGATAGCTTCTTTAAATCATCAAATGAATAAATGTCGCCATCTACTACACCTTTAATAACTTCTACTTTTGCGTTTTCAGCCTTTGCAGCCTTGAATAATACCTTAGCTGGAGCAACTGCATCACTTGAGAATGCAACTGCAACTGGACCAACAAATGCATCAGAGAAATCATTGTATCCGCACTCGATTGCAGCACGTCTAGTAATATTGTTCTTAATTACTTTGATTTCGCCGCCGTTAGCGCGCATGTCTCTACGTAAGTCTTGGAATTGTTCAACTGTAAGTCCTTGATACTTAAATACAACAACAGATGCTGAACTCTTAATTCTTTCAACTACTTCTGAAACTTCTTGTTGCTTTTGTGCAATACTTTCTTTCATTCTTACACCTCCGTTAGTTTTTATAAATGAAAAAATCTTCTTCTACCAAGGTAAAAGAAGATTTGTCTAGCCAATCTTTATTTTCCTCGGTAGGTAATTAAGGGTTTTTCACCCGCCTACTGTCTTCGGCTATTTAATTAGTTGATTGAGTTAAAATCAACTTTGACACCAGGGCCCATAGTAGATGCAACTGAAACGTTCTTTACATAAGAACCCTTGATTGTTGAAGGACGAGCCTTCAATAATGCATCATATACAGCCTTTAAGTTCTCTTTAAGCTTTTCAGCTCCAAAAGAAACCTTACCGATAGTCATTTGAATGTTACCAACCTTATCAGGACGGTATTCAACCTTACCTGCTTTAATTTCTTTAATAGCTTTAGCAACATCCATTGTTACTGTACCAGTCTTAGGGTTTGGCATTAATCCCTTAGGTCCTAGAACACGTCCTAGCTTACCTAATTGTCCCATCATATCTGGTGTAGCAACGATTACATCAAAATCGAACCAGCCTTGATTAATCTTGTTAATCATTTCTGCTTCACCTACATAGTCAGCGCCTGCTTCTGTAGCTTCTTGAGCCTTAGCACCACGAGCTATAACTAAAACTTTTCTAGTTTTACCAGTACCATTAGGTAGTACGATAGCACCACGAATATTTTGTTCAGCTTTACGTGGATCGATGTTAAGACGGAATGCAACATCTACAGATGCATCGAATTTTGCAGTTGAAGTCTTGCAAGCTAATTCTAATGCTTCTAATGCTGAGTAGCTCTTGCTTGAATCTACAAGCTTAGCTGCTTCAACGTATTTTTTTCCTCTCTTCATATTTATCCTCCTAAAATGTGGTCAAGCGGGAATTCCTCCCACAAGTTTTAGGCTGTTTATAAACAACCAAAATTATCCTTCGACAACAATACCCATATTCTTTGCAGTTCCGCAAATAATATTTGTTGCAGCTTCAATGTCATTTGCATTTAAATCTGGCATTTTCATTTCTGCAATCTTTCTAGCTTGATCTCTTGTGATCTTTGCAACAGTATGTTTCTTAGAGTTCTCAGAACCTTTTTGAATTCCTGCAGCCTTTAATAATAAATCTGCTGCTGGTGGAGTCTTTACAACAAATGTAAATGAACGATCCTCATAAACTGAGATAATAACTGGTAAAGTATAACCCATTTTATCCTTTGTTGCGTCATTGAACTGTGAACAAAAGCCAGGAATATTAACACCTGCTTGTCCTAGTGCTGGACCTACTGGTGGAGCTGGATTAGCTTTGCCGGCTTGGATTTGTAATTTAACTACTTTTACAACTTTCTTAGCCATAATCTTATCCTCCTTCTTTCAATGATGTGGTCTAACAGACTTCCTAGAAGTCCTCCCACTCCCAGTGTATTTGCATACACGTGCTTATACATTATAACAAATAGATATATGCAAGTCAAACAAAAATATAAAAAAAATAAAAAATATTTCTGCTCTATAAAAATGAATAAAAGCAAAGCTAAAAATAGCCTTGCTTCTATATATTATATATAAGGATATATAAGTATTATCCAAGCTTTACAGCAAAGATATATGATTCGCCTGAAGAACGCTTAATTGTATAAGTTCCCTTAGCTAATGTGTATGTATATGCCTTAACATCTGTAGTTAAAGATTGAGTAGTTGAACCAACAACAATCTTTGTACCATTTGATTTACCCTTAGCATATACAGTAATCTTTGTTGATTGATTTAATGTGAACGTAATTGAGCCCTTAGAATCAACCTTTAATGCATAATCTAATTTAGTTCCATCTAATGTATAGCTCATTTCTTTATAGCTTCCAGCTACTGTAAATATCTTTGCAGAATCATTAACCTTCTTACCCTTGAATGTTAATAATCCAGAAGCTGTTGCTGAGCTACTTGATGAGCTTGAACCTGAAGAGCTTGAACCAGATGAACTACTTCCACTTCCTGAGCTTGATGAACCTGAACTTGATGAGCCAGAGCTTGAAGATCCTGAGCTTGAAGATCCTGAGCTTGAGCTTGAACCACCAATTGTTGATTCAGTTACATTTAAGCTACTATTTGTAGAATATGTTGTAGTTTGATAAGAAACCAACTTTGATGAATATCCATCAATTGCGCTTCTTAAGCCTGCAATTACACCATAATTTGTATCTTCAGTTGCGTTGTTGAATGTCCATTTCAAATCTCCACCATCAACACGACCAGCATATGATTTAATTGTGCTAACTGCTGCATCTGGTGTTTGAACGCTATAAGAATACATAATACTTGAATTAGTATCGAAGTTAGAATATGTTGTACCACCAGATACTGTCTTGTATGAAGATGATACTGTTTCATTTCTACTAGATGCTAAATAAGCATCAAATGATTTAGAATTAGCTCCTGATGTTGCACCTTGAGTACCAGCGCCAGCATTTGCATAAATTAATCCTGCTGCACCAGTAATCTTATTATTGTAAGCCTTAATCATACCACCAGTTTCAGATGAGAATGTTCCTTGACCTTGAGCATCTGTACCTTGAAGCGATGATAACATAGGGTTCTTACAATTTCTGAAGTAATTTGCTTCAGAGAAGATTGAAGATCCTGTTGTTGCTCCAATACCATATTTAGCATTACCATCGAAATAGTTATTGTAAACATGGATAGCTGTAGATTTTCTTACTCTTGGATGACGTGAATCTGAATGGTCATACCAGTTATGATGATATGAAACGTAATCAACTACATCACCATTACTATTTAATGTTGATTTACCTGTATCCCAGAAATGGTTATAAGATAATGTTGCATATAAAGTACCCTTAATATCTAGAGCACCATCACCCTTAGCATGATCTCCTGATCCAGCTGCACCATAGAAGAAATCACAGTCATGAACCCAAATATTATAGTTTCCTGTGTCGATAGATACGTTATCATCCATCTTTGTCATGAATCCTAGGTTTCTTACTTCTACGTTATTACTATTTCTAATTAAGAAACCGAATCCATAAATTGTTGCATCATTACCAACACCTTCGAAAGTCATATTCATCTTTGAGCCGGCTGCTTTTCCTTTGATTTGAAGTCCTTCTGAAGATGATCCTAAAGAATCCATATCAGATGCATTAACCTTACCAATAAATCTAAAAGCTACTGGTGTAGTGTCATAGCCCTTTTGATATGCAGTAACGATTGCTTGTAAACCTGTAAATGTTTTTTTAGTTCCCTTTGAGTCGCTTACTACTGTTGTACTAATTGTTTTTGCTGTTTTTGAAGTGACATAGAATACCTTAGCACCTGACTTTAATGTACCATCTGAATTGTATGCACCAGATGCATCACCTGTAGAATTCTTGTCATTCTTCTTAAATGCAAATCCTGTTCTATCATAGCTAACTACTTCAATGTTAGTAGCTAAAGCACATTGCTTTGCATTAGTTGTTTCTGAGCCATTAATAACTGGAATAATCTTTAGTGAATAAGAACCTGCTGAAAGACCTACTGCGTCTACTCTATAATAACCAGAATATTGTCTGATTAATTGAGTATCTAGCTTAACATAGCTTCCATTTCCTTTCTTCACATAAGCATTATAGCCAGATGCACCACTTACGCCCTTGAATGTAGCATAAAGTGATTCTTGGTCTCCTTTAACGCTTTGGATTTGTACTCCTGAATTACTAGTAACTGTAGCTGCATCTAATACGATTTCGTTCTTTTTATCAGATGCAATACCTGATACTGTTAGTGCAGTAACTGTAGACGCTGCTACTAGTCCTGTAATTGCAAAAACTGCTGATACCTTTTTAATTTTCATTTTGTCCTCCCCTTTTAAATAAGTATCTTTTGTTAATACACTTCGGATTATACAATAAAACGCTTACATTGTAAACGCTTTCTTTAATAAAAATTAAAATATTTATAATTTTGTAATATTTATTACGTATTTTTACGTTTTTTAGGCTATTTTACATAATTTTCATTAAAAGGTATCTTTCAACTAGTTAATTTTTCCTTTTAGGCAAAAGAAAAAGGCAAAGCTGATGCTTTGCCTATTATTAATTACTTTCACTTCTTCTTTGATCAGTTATATTATCTATTGCTATAACTAATGAAACAAAGAATGGAATATCTTCTACATTATCATCAATTGTTAATACAAATGAATCACGTAAGCTAATTCTTCTTGCGACATGACCAATTTCTTTTCCATCTAATAATATATGATAATTAAATCCTAATATGTTTCCTGTTATTTCTACTTTACCATATTTACAATCAATGAAATAACGATCATGAACTGAGAAATATTTTCTTCTTATTGTTGCTGCAATTGTATTATCAGGATTAATAACAAATGCTTTATGAACAAAGAAAGTCCAAAATTTATTTCTTATAATATATAAATCCTTATCATCTAATGTTCTTAAGAATTTCTTTCTTGTAACGGTCCAAAATTTACCTTTAAGCTTATATACATCATTTTCATTTATATCCTTAATTACAGAAGATCCACTTAAAGATATCCATTTATTTCTAATACATAATTCCATTTTTTTACTACCTTAAGAACTATAACTTCTTCATTTTTACCTTTCCTGTTAATGATTTTGAGAATCTTGATGCAGCATCCTTGGCATCCTCGTTTCCATTTTGGGCAGATAGACGATACCACGTAAATGCTGATTCTAAATCAATTTGTGATACACCAATACCCTTTTCTAGACAGTCACCTAAACGATACATTGCATAAGCATCGCCTAATTCGGCTGCCTTTGTCCACCAGTTCTTTGCAGTAACTAGATCCTTATCGATTTGGTTATCAGATGGATCAGTTAAGTTTTCAGCTAAGTGAATCATAGCATCTACATTTCCACCTTGAGCGGCCTTTGTCCACCATTCAATAGCTAATAGGTCATTCTTAACAATACCATCACCTAAGTGGTAACATTCAGCTAAGGCATTTTGTGCTGTGGCGTTTCCAGCCTTTGCTGCCTTATCATATAAATCAATTGCTCTCTTCATATCAAGTCTTACACCTTCACCTAAGGCATATCTCTTACCTAATTTAAATTGAGCATTACCATTTCCATTATTTGCTGCTTCCTCATAATAGTGAATTGCTAAAGGAATAGATTGTAATGCACCCTTACCTTCAGCATAGCAGTCAGCTATTCTTTCTTGGCAATATGGATCACCATTTTCAGCACCTGCTAGGAATAATGTTGCTGCGCCCTTCATCTTGCCTAATATTTCATAACAAATACCAGCTTCTCTTTGAGCATCAACAATACCAGCCTTTGCTGCATGGACTAACCATTGAGCGGCTCTTGGGATATCTTTAGCGATACCTTCACCCTTTTCATAAGCTAATCCTAAATAATATTGGCTTAATGGATGGGCATACTTGGCAGCTTCAGTGAACCACGCAACGGCTTGAACTGAATCCTGTCCAATACCTTTTCCTTCAAGATAGCATAAACCAACCATGTATGATGCTTCAGAAACCTTATTAGTTGCTGCAGTCATATATAATTGGAAAGCTCTTCTAATATCTTTTTCTAAGCCTTTACCATAATATAGCATATCAGCTAAATAATAACATGCTGAATAATTTAATTGATCATTTTTAACAACCATTTCAAATAATGGTGCAGCTTCTTTGAACTTTTCTTCTCCATAAAGCTCAACTGCTCTTTTATATACACCTTTATACTGATTAATGACATACTCTGGCATAAACTATACCTCCGAAACGCATTCTATAGTATTATTTTACATTAATTAGCCTTCTAATACAAGAAAAAAGGATGTCATTTATAATGACACCCTTAATTGTAACTAGTCTAAATCAGAAGCTTCTTCGCTTGATAATGCGAAGTCTGCATCGAAGTCTGTGATTTCTTCTTCATCGATTTCATCAACATCTCCGTATTCTTCTTCAGTTGCTTTTTCTTCAGTTTCTTCAACTACTTCCTCAACTGGAGCATGCTCACACTCGAATGTATCTTCTTCAAGGATACCAGTACCAGCAGGGATTAAACCACCGATAATTGTATTTTCCTTAAGACCTTGTAATGAGTCACTCTTAGATTGGATAGCTGCTTGAGTTAATACTCTTGTAGTTTCCTGGAATGATGAAGCACTTAAGAATGAATCAGAAGCTAAGGCAGCCTTAGTAATACCTAATAATAATTGTTTAGCAACAGGTAGAGTTCCACCTTCTCTTAATACCTTATTAACAGCCTTCTTGAAGTCATTAACTGATACTTCATGACCTGGTAATAAATCAGTATCTCCTTCAGTGATAACTACAACCTTTCTCATCATTTGACGTACGATAATTTCGATATGCTTATCAGAAATTTCTACTTCTTGAGAACGGTATACCTTTTGAACTTCTTCAACAATGTACTTTTGTACTGCTTCAGCATCTAAGATACGGATTAATTCCTTTGGATGAATTGAACCCTTCATTAGCTTAGAACCACGCTTGATTTCATCGCCTTGAGAAACTAATAATTCAGAAGTTGCATCAATTGTATATGCCTTTTCCTCACCAGTTTCTTCATTAGAAACGATAATTTGCTTTCCAGCCTTTGTATTATTGATAGATTTAATTCTACCATCAATTTCAGAAATTGTTGCTTTACCTTTTGGCTTACGAGCTTCGAATAATTCTTGAACTCTTGGTAAACCTTGAGTGATATCTCCACCGGCAACACCACCATTATGGAAAGTACGCATTGTTAACTGTGTACCTGGCTCACCGATTGATTGAGCAGCGATTGTACCTACAGCTTCACCAACTTCAACAATCATATTTGTTGCTAGGTTTCTACCGTAGCACTTCATACAAACACCAGTCTTAGCAGCACATGTTAAGTTAGAACGAATACAAATTCTATTGATACCTGCATTCTTAATTTCTTCTGCAAGATCTTCAGTAATTAATTCATTTCTCTTAACGATGATTTCGCCTGTGTTAGGATTAACAATATCCTTTGCAGCGAATCTACCAATACTTCTTGTATATGCTTGAACGATAACCTTTGGCTTACCACCTTCAAGGTTATTTTCATCAATAATATCTTCTACATAGAATCCTTTTTCTGTACCACAGTCATCAGTAGAAATAACAACATTTTGTGATACATCTACTAAACGACGAGTTAAGTAACCAGATTCTGCTGTCTTTAAGGCTGTATCTGTAGAACCCTTTCTAGCACCGTGTGTAGAAATGAAGAATTCTGCAACAGATAGACCTTCACGGAAGTTAGCCTTTACTGGCACCTCGATAGTTTCACCGGCTGTATTAGCCATCAAACCACGCATACCTGCTAATTGGGCAAAGTTAGATGCAGATCCACGTGATCCTGAATCGGCCATCATGAAAATTGCATTGTTCTTTTGTTTTGATAATTCTTCCCATAGACCCTTTTGGATTTCAGAACGAGCATCTGTCCATTCCTTTTCAACTAGCTTCTTACGGTCTCTTTCAGAAATAGCACCCATATCATAGAAATCAGTGATTTCAGATATTCTCTTTTCAGCTTGGTTGATACGAACTTCCTTGCCCTTGTAATCCAATACATCAGCCATAGAGATAGATAGACCAGAAATAGTTGAATATTGGTAACCTAAATCCTTAATTCTATCTAGCATCTTAGATGTTTCAGTAATCTGGAATCTCTTGAATACTTGAGCAATAATCTTAGCAATGAATTTCTTCTTAAATGGAGCTACCTCATCATGGTTAAATAATTCATTCTTAGATTCTTCAAATCCCTTTGAAGGATTTAAGAAATACTTAGCTGGTGTAGCCTTAGTAAGATTATCATCAGTAGGTTCATTAATATATGGGAACTCAGGAGGTAAAATATTGTTGAAAATCATCTTACCAACTGTAGTGAATAAGTATCTTGAAGGTAGATTTTGACCAGCAAACTTATGTGCAGGTAAATATGAAATATCTACGAAGATACGTGTATGTAATGTAATTGCGCCATTCTTATAAGCCATATAAGCTTCATCGAAATCCTTATAGAAATGGCCTTCGTTTTCTTCACCCTTTCTCTCTAGTGATAGATAATAGTTACCTAAGATCATATCCTGAGAAGGTGTAACAACTGGTTTACCATCTCTTGGGTTTAGAATGTTGTTTGAAGCAAGCATTAATAATCTAGCTTCAGCTTGAGCTTCTAAAGATAGAGGTACGTGAATAGCCATCTGGTCACCATCGAAGTCAGCGTTGAATGGTGTACATACTAATGGGTGAAGACGGATAGCCTTACCTTCAATTAGAATTGGCTCGAATGCTTGAATACCTAATCTATGTAGTGTAGGGGCACGGTTTAATAGAACTGGATGCTCCTTAATTACAGATTCTAGAATATTCCATACTGAATCATCTTGATTATCAATCATTCTATTAGCAACAGCGATTGTAATCTTCTCTTTACTCTTATCAGTATTCTTTCTTGTTAATTCTCTTAATACGAATGGCTTGAATAATGTTAATGCCATTTCCTTAGGAATACCACATTGATACATCTTTAGGAATGGACCAACAACGATAACTGAACGTCCTGAATAGTCAACACGCTTACCAAGTAGGTTTTGACGGAAACGTCCTTGCTTACCTCTTAACATATCAGATAAGCTCTTTAGCTTATGAGCCTTATCTAATGCAGCCTTCTTACCATGCTTTGTATTATCAATTAAAGCATCAACTGCTTCTTGAAGCATACGCTTTTCATTTTTAATAATTAAATATGGTGCATTTTGCTCAATTTGCTTCTTTAAACGATTGTTACGGTTTAAAATACGACGATATAAATCATTTAAGTCAGTTGTAGCAAAACGTCCACCTTCAAGCTGAACCATTGGTCTTAAGCTTGGTGGAATAACTGGTAATACATCTAAAATCATCCATTCTGGCTTGTTATCAGAACGTAAGAATGATTCAACTATTTCTAGTCTCTTAATTACCTTATCACGCTTTTGCTTTGAAGATGAAGCAAGCTTTCTTCTTAAAGTCTTTCTTTCTTCTTCTAGATCAATACCCTTTAATAAAGTCTTGATAGCGTCTGCTCCTGTTAGGGCAGTGAATTGCTTTGGATATTGCTCACTTAATCTTGCATAATCACTTTCATTAAGGATTTGTTTCTTCTTTAAGCCAATATTCTTACCTGGATCAGTAACGATATAGCTTGCTAAATAAACAATTTCCTCTAAATCTCTAGTCTTTAATTCTAGAATTGTAGCTAATGGAGAAGGTGAATTCTTTAAGAACCAAGTATGAACAACTGGTGAAGCTAATTTAATGTGACCCATTCTTTCACGACGAACCTTAGATTCAGTGATTTCAACACCACACTTTTCACAAATTGTACCCTTGTCTGTAGATTTTCTAGACTTTCCACAAGCACATTGATAATCCTTAGATGGACCAAAAATCTTTTCACAGAATAATCCATCTGGTTCTGGTTTTAATGTACGATAGTTAATTGTTTCATGCTTTAAAACTTCACCATGTGACCATGATAAAATTTCTTCAGGAGAAGCTAGACCAATTTTAATATACTTATATTGTTTACTCATTCTAGTGCCCTCCTATTCCTCATCTAAGCCTTCAGCCTCTGGAGACTGAGTTAAGCTGTAGCTTGTTCTATTAGAAACAACTGGTTTAATCTTGAAGTCAACAATTGAACGGTTAACCTCATTTTCACCTTGTTCGTTAATTAATTCAACATGAATACCTAATGATTGTAATTCACGAGTTAATACTCTGAAAGACTCAGGGATTGATGAATCAGGGATAGGTCTACCATCAACGATTGCATCAAATGTTCTATCACGTGCAACTAAATCATCAGATTTTACAGTCATCATTTCTCTTAATGTATGTGCAGCACCATAAGCTTGTAGTGCCCAAACTTCCATTTCACCGAAACGTTGACCACCGTTTTGAGCCTTACCACCCATTGGTTGTTGAGTTACTAATGTATACTTACCAACGTTTCTAGCATGTAACTTATCATCAACCATGTGGCTTAACTTAACGAAGTACATAATACCAACAGTAATCTTATTTTCGAATGGTTCACCTGTACGACCATCGTATAATTGAACCTTTCCATCATAAGGCATTCCAGCCTCTTTCATAATTCTTTCGATATCTTCAATTGTAGCACCATCGAATACTGGTGTTGCAACCTTAAGTTCAGGAACAGCTGCTTCAATTTCAGCTTGAGTAGGCTTCTTACCTGTCTTTGCGACAA
>JAEEGL013161613.1_pt1 | contig 10885 bp, 4 predicted proteins | sample 9134231 | NCBI WGS metagenome assembly JAEEGL01 (sample SAMN16246548, study PRJNA631951) | gut metagenome | biome: gut microbiome; feature: rumen; material: fiber-attached | host: Bos | place: Iran: Karaj | collected 2018-10
AAATAAAAATCAATTTTAAAAATTACACTAAAATAGCTTTTTAATAATAATTAAAATTTTTATTAATCTATTAATTTGTAATCTAATTTAAAACATAAAATATTAAAACTTGATTATGATAATATTAAAATTATAAAAACCCTTAAATCTATATGATAAAACATATTATTTGAATAAAAAAAATCAAAAATAAAAAAAAACAAGTAAAAAAATTTAAATTATTGAATTATTTTAACCAACCCTCCATTTTTATAAACAACAAATTTAACAAAATTAGAATTATCAATACTTTCAACACCAAAACCATCTTTCCTATTATTTTTCCATTCTCCTTTATAAAAGCTTTTATCCGAATAAATTTCTTCCCCAAAACCATCTTTCCTAAAATTTTTCCACATTCCTCGATAAACTCTCCCATCATTATATTTAAAAATACCATAACCATGAGGTTGATCATTAACCCATTCACCTTCATAAACTTCCCCATCATCCCATTTATAAATACCATACCCATAAAATTTACCATTTTTAGCAAATCCTCTATAACTAGAACCATCAGTATTAAAACGAATATAATGTCCATTTCCAATTTGTTCATCTTTCCAATAACCAATCATTTTTAAATTTGGTTTATCTTGATAAATTCCAAATCCATCTCTATTATCATTATTTAAGTAACCTATATAAAATATGAATCCATCTGGAAAGTAACATATTCCAAAACCTGTTGATTTACCATTTTTCCAAAATCCATCATATTTTTTATTACCATCTGAATAATAATCTATTCCATATCCATTATATAAACCATTTTCATATTGTCCTTCATAATCTATTAAACCATTTTCGTTTATGTATATTCCTAAACCATGGAAATTATTACATTTGAATTCACCTTCATATTTATCTTTTGGGTTATTCCAACATAATCTTCCTATTCCTTCTTCACAATCATTTTTCCATTCACCTTCATATTGACTTCTAAATGTTGTTTTTATACCTATACCATTTTTATTACTGTATTTTACTTCTCCTTCATATTTTTCTCCATTTGATGAATATTTTATACAATAACCTTCACTTACATTATTTTTATATTCTTTAATTTCAATATCTCCATTTGGATAATATAATATATTAAAACCTTCTTTTAAACCATTTTTATAAAAATTTTTTATTTTTAAACCATCTGATGATTTATATAAATGAAATCCTTCATCTGCTCCATTTTTTTTATTTCCTTTATTTATACTTCCATCTTTATAATATATTATTGCATATCCATTCATAAAATTATCAAAGTAACCAAAATCTTTTCCACCATTTATATATAATTTTATTCCCCTTCCATATTTTTTAATATCACCATTTTTTCTTATTACTTCTCCATAGTAAAAATATCCATTTCCTTTATCATATTTGTCTATAAATTCTAAATTACCTTCATTTAATGGTTTGAATTGAGTTAATAAATACTTTTTTTCTTCTTTTGTTATTTTATAATCTTTATTTATCCAATTATTTGATTTTTCTAATATGCAATTATAACTATTATTCATAAAAGAAAAGTATTTTTGAATTTTTGCTATTATATGAAAACTTTTATCCATTTCATAATTTATTGATTTAAAATTTAAAATATTTTTTATATTATGAATAGTTTCATAATTTAAATTTTTTTTTTCATCCATTTTCTTGTATAATTCAATTAAATTATGACATAAAATGATTTGTGTTTGATTTACATTTTTAAAATTTTCAACTGCTTTTAAAAAATCAATTTGATAATTTATAAATTGTTCATAAATTCCTTTTACTTTTATTATAAAATTTTTATAATTAATTTCACTTTCTTTTAAATTATTTTCACATTTTTCAATTTCATTTTTATTTAATTTTATTGAATCTATTTCAATAATATCATGTTCTAAATGATTATTTTTACAATCTTCACATAAATTAATAGAACATTTTTTACAAAATGAAATTAATTTTTTATCATGTTCAGAACAATAATTATCTAATTTTGAATATAATATAGTTTGTTTATGTTCATGTTCATTTAAATGATTTGGACAAATAAATGTATTACATTCAGAACAATATGAAAAAGTATCTTCATATTGTTGTTTTTCATTTCCAATACAACATTCAATTGATGAAAAAGAATTTGATAAATTTCTATTATAAAAATCTTCTAATTTTTCAATATTATAATGTCCATTTTGACATCTTGATTCTATTTTAACTTCTAAATTTTCATATAATAATCCAAATAAAGGTATATTATAACAATCTTTACATCTAAATTGAAAATTATTATTATTTAATATTTCAAAATTAATATCAGGAAATTTTATATCTTGTAATTTATTTTCATTTTTAAAAAATGGATGATTAAAATAATCATTCCATGTAATTCTTTTTTTATAATCAATTATTAACATTTTTTTTATTAAATCATCTAATTGATTATTACCACTTAATTTTAATTCTTTTTGGGAATCGTTATTTAATTTAAATCCATTTTCTTTTTTATAAGGATATTCATTAAATAATAAATAATAAATTATAATTCCTAAATTCCAAATATCACTTTTATTTGGAATATATCCATATTCATTTATTTCTGGGGCATTTATTAAATCATTTTTGTCTTTTTCATTTGTTTTAATATTTAAATCATAACATGATAATTTTATTAATATTCTATTAATATTATTTATTGTTATAAAAATATCAGAAAGTTTTAAATCTCTTTTAATTATATTTTTTTCTTTTATTAATTTAAATACTTTATTTAATTGGATTAATATTTCATTTATTTCTTCTATTAATAATCCTTTATTTCTAATTTCCATATATTTATCTAAACTTATTAAACATAATTCCATAACTATATATAAATAATCTTTTGAATCAATTATTTCTATTATAGAAATAGAATTCTCTGAATTAATATATTTTATATTTTCTAATAAACATTGATTAGTATTATCATATTTTGATTTATTAATTTCTTTAATTGCTACATATTTTCCTGTAAATTTATTTTTTGCCTTAATAACTTTTCCATAATTTCCTGAACCAATTTTCTCAATTTCTATATATTTTTTATTTATTTCATTCATTTTAATATTTAAAAAAATTTGTTTTTCAATTTATAAAACTTTGATAATTTTAAATCATACAATTAAATATTAATTTTTATATAAAATATAAATTAATTAATTTATTAATGTAAAAATAAAATATAATAGATATATAAATAAAATTTTTTATATTATTTTTTTGTTTAGTGGACAAATTTGTTGAAATTCAAAATCATAAAAAATATAAATATTTAAATAAGATGAAAATGATTAAAGAAAGTATATTTTAAAAGTATATTGATAATAAGATTTTTAAACTTTTTTATACATACATTCTAAAATAAATTTATTTTTAAAAAATAGATAAAAAATTAACTATTAAATTTAAAATGAAATTATTAAAAATTAAATCATCATTTATATTTCATGAACTTTTCTCTTTTATTTCTGAAAAGAAAAAATATAAGCTTATTAAATATAATACTTTCCTTAACAAAAAATTAGAATTATCAGTTATTGATTACAAATTTTTCTTTTTACAAACAAAGTTAAAAAAATATAATTATAATAAAATTAATTTTTTTTGGATTCAATTTAAAAATGATTTCAAAGAAATTTTTGAAACAAAAGAAAATTTATATGAGTTATTTTTAAATATTTTATCAAAAAAAAAAGATTTTATTTTAAAATTGACTGATGTAAACTTTAATTCAATGATTAATAATGCATATTTTAACAAAAATATTAGGGTTGAAATTGAAGGATTGAATACAATAAATTTTGAAGATATGAAAATTTCATTTGTAAAAAATAAAAAATTCACAGAAAAAGCAACTAAAACAATAAAAGAAATATTCAATTTATTTTCAAAAAATGGAAAAATATCAAATGATGAATCATTTGAATTTATGAATCTAATAAATGAGGAAAATGATGATGAAATTTCTAATTTATTTTATAATAATATTAATCAAGAAGGAAACTTGTTATTTGAAGGGTTTTTAAATTTTTATTTCAATTTATTCATAATTAAACCAAATGTTATATGGGAAAATTTATATTCATTGGGATATAATAATTTTTTAGAAAAAAATAATCTCATTGATTTAAACTATATAGAAACCCATTTAAATGAAGTAGAGAATTTAAACCCTATTTTATCTAATTTTCTCCAATTAATAAATAAAAAAATATATCATCTATGCTTAAATGAAAAAATTAATTATATATTTATCGATTTTATAAATCAGAAAAAAATTTTTGAAAATTTAAAACAAATAGAAATAAATATTTCGAATTTGAAAATGTTAGTAGAATTTAATATTATTTGTAAAAATGTTGAAAAATTAAATTTTTATATTGATGAAGATGATTATTGTTTTATCAAAAATTATAATAATAATCAAGGAATTGCTAATAATGAAAATATAATAGAAAATAACCAAGATACCAATAATGAAAATATTGGAGACAATAATCAAGAGATAAATAATGATAATATAGAAGAAAATAATCTAGTTATAAATAATGAAAATATAATAGAAAATAACCAAGATATGGATAAAGAAAATATAGAAGAAAATAACCAAAATATAAACAATGAGAATGAAAATTTTGAAGAAAATATTAATAATAATAATAATGAAAATTTTGTAGAAAATATTAATAATAATAATAATGAAAATTTTGTAGAAAATATTAATAATAGTAATGATGGGGGTTTTGGAGAAAATATTAATAATAGTAATGATGAGGGTTTTGGAGAAAATTATCAAAATAATAATAATGGAAATTTTGAAGAAAATTATATATTTGATATTAAAAAAATATTTTATACATTTCCAAATATTTCATATTTAAAACTTATTTTGTTAAATAATATAAATTTGGGGAATTTAATAATAAATTTAGAGGATTTAAATCTTCAAACATTACAAATTTTTGAAAAAAATTCTATTAATTTATATTTTAAAATAGAATCTAAAATACATTTAATAACTCTGAAAATTTTGAAAATAGATGTTAATTATAATACTTTCTTTAAATTCATTAATATTATTCAATTACCAAATTTAGAAAAATATCAAATAAATTTAAACGTATTGAATATTAATGAAATTTTTGAAGAAAATATTTCCGAATTCAAAAAATTTTATAGTGATTTTGATTTTATTAATTCATTTTTAATTAAATTTTTAAAAAATAAACAATATTTTTCTTTCAAAAAATTATTTAACATGCCATTTAAATTAAAAAAAATAAAATATCTTAAAATCAATGTAGGTATATATTCATTTATTTATAATAAAAAAAAGATTACAAAAGATTATTTTGAATTTAATTTATATGATGAAAACAAATTTAAAGAATATTATTTAAATTATGATTTATCAATTGATGAATCATTATTTAAGTATAATTCAATTAAAATTAAAGGATTAAATAAATTGAATAAAATTACAAATGAAAATATAGAAATAATAGAAAATAAAAATATAAATCTTTGTGATATTAATTTAAGCTTAAATCAAAATAAATATTTTATCAAATCTTTAAAAGATATTAGAACAATTTATTGTGAGAATGAAATTCAAAAGACTAATTTTTTCAATATTGAGAAAATAAAAAATATAATAAATCAAAATGGATTTAAAAAATTAAAATATATAAATTTAACAATTGATTATATTAAAGAATCTCCTAAGGATAAAAATTTATCTGAAAATCATATTTATAATTATTTAATTAAATTAATAAAAAATTCAAGAAATTTAAAATCTTTAATTTTAAGATTACATCCTAATAATTATAAAGATAACGTTATTTTCTTTTTATCATTAATTGAAAATTTAAAAAAATTAAAAATATTAAAAATTATTCAAAATTGTAATAATCCAAAATATAATTTTAGTGAAGAAATATTATTAGAACAATTTCCTAAATTAAAAGAAAGAAAATATTGTTTTGATAAATTTATAATTAAAAATAATTATATAAAATGCATATATGAGATAAATCAGAATCAAATAGAAAAACCAATAAAATTATTTAATTTTGTTAAACAAGATTATAAAGATTATTTTTTATATCATAACCAAAATGAAGAAATGAAAAAATATTTTGATATATTTATTGAAAATAATAAAATAGATATTTTTTTTGATTATAAATTTCAAAAAGAAGGAAAATATAAAGTAATAATTAAATGCAAAAAACCTTTAACTAACATGAATAATTTGTTCCAAAATTGTTTTTCGTTGACTTTTTTAAATTTATCAAATTTTACATTTAACACTTTTTCTACATTAACTGGAATATTTAATAGATGTACTTCATTAATTTTTTTAAATTTATCAAATTTTAATACCAAAAATGTTATAGATATGAGAAGTATGTTTAATAATTGTTGTTCTTTAAAATCATTAAATTTATCAAATTTTAACACCCAAAATGTTATAAATATGAGCAGTATGTTTAATAAATGTTCTTCTTTAATATCTTTAAATTTATTTAATTTTAATACAGTTAATGTAAAAGATATGAGCTATATGTTTAATAATTGTTATTCATTAATTTCTTTAAATTTATCAAATTTTGACACAAAAAATGTGATTGATATGAATGGAATGTTTTCTTATTGTTCTTCATTGAAATCTTTAAATTTATCTAATTTTAATACAAAAAAAGTAACTGATATGAGTTATATGTTTTCTGATTGTTCATCTTTAAAAACATTAAATTTAACTAATTTTAATACTAGAAATGTTAAAGATTTTAGTTGCATATTTAGTGAATTGAATAAAAATTGTAATGTAATAGCTTTAGATAAACGATTATTAAATGAATTACATTAATTTGCATTTCACTTTTTTTACTATTAAAAATTATTAATATTTAATAAAAAAATATTAATTAATTTCCCTTAAATATAATATGATTTTTAAAAAAGAAGAAAATAGATAAAATTTGAAAAGGAATAAAAATAAAAATCAAAACATATCATTTTTTTTGATTTTACAATTAAAGATATTAATTAAATGATAAAATCTTGAAGAATTAAAAATAAAAATTTTTATATAAATTATTGATTGAAGGAATTTATTATTTATTTTATAATTTTACATATGAAAGAATGATAAATCAAATTATCAATAAAAATTTATTAATTTCTATATATTTTTACTTAATTAAGGAATAATAAAATATTTTATTAAATTAAATATTTTGATTTTTTATATTATAATAAAAATATATAAAACTCTTAGATAAAATGTAAACTTATTAATAATATTGAAAAAAAAATTAAAATATTTTCTAAATATCTAATTGTAATACAATTTTCAATTAAAAATAAAATTTTAATATTTAATTTATTATTCAAACATATTATAAAAAAAAAACAAAAAAAAAATTTCACAATAAAAATATTATTAAAAAAAAAGAAAAACAAAACCTATTTCAAACCTTTAAAAAAAAATAAAAATAAAATATCTCATACAAAAAAAAAATATAAAAGAATTATTAAAAATATTAAAAAATTAACCCAAATAAAAACCCTTAATTATCACCATCCATAACACCACCACCTTTCATAATACTAATAGAACTTCTCTTACTATCACCATCCATAACACCACCACCTTTCATAATACTAATAGAACTTCTCTTACTATCACCTTCCATAATACCACCTCCTTTCATAATACTCATAGTACTTCCTTTACTATCACCTTCCATAATACCACCTCCTTTCATAATACTTAAACTACTAATACTACTTCTTTTACTTCCCATTTCACCTCCACCAACCATTTGAATATTACTTAAACTTTTATTAAAACTACTTTGAGTTAAACTTTTCATTGTACCTCCGCCTTCCATTATTTCTATTTCATCATCTGGTTCAATTATTTCTCCTCCTCCTTTCATTAAATTATCACTTTTTGTTGATCTTGCACTTTGAATTGTTGTGTTTCTATTTGTTTCATATATTGATGTTTCTTGAGTTTTTTTATCCATTGTTGGTATTCTTGGTATTCTTGGCTTGTAATCACATGGTATGTTTTGACCTTTATCTGGGTAGTCTAATATTGTTTTTTCTTCTAAACATTTAAAGTAGTTTATTGCAAAATCTATTATGTCTTTTGGTTGATTTCTGAGAATTTCACCTGTGAAAGATGATAATATATTGGAAAATGATTCTAATGATGATGCTTTTTTCATGTATTTTGATGACATTTTTATTTTTTTTAATATGTTTTCTTTTTATAATATTTTTTTTTTATATATGATATGATAATGGAGTTAAATTCTTAAATAAATTATAAATTGATGTTTTAAAAAAATATTTTTTATTGTTTTTTTATAAAATATTCTTTTAATTTAATTTATATTTTAATAATCTTTATAAATTTTTTATATTTAATATGTTTTTTTATAAAAGATTGATTAGATTATAATTTTTCTTTGTTATATTTTTTTATTAATTATAATTTAATTTAAACTAATTAAAAAGAATATTATTTTTATTTTCTAATCAATAGCACTTTTTCTCTTCCATAGATAAAAATTAAGTCTTAATATTTTTTATTCATTAAATATAAAAAAATTATTACTTTCTTTATTAATATTTTATAAATTTAATATTATAACCTTTATTTTTCATATAAAAGCTTTAATAATATAAAAACTAAAATTTATAAAATTTAAAGAATTTATCATTTTAAATAATATTGTTCCTGAATAAGTTTTCAAAAACTTAATAAAACTTTTTTTACATCAATAATTTATAATAAATTTGAATATTTTTAAAACAAAATTGTTTCAATGAAAAAAAATTATTTATTAACTATTTCCAGTATATCATTATTTTTATTTTCTTTCATTAAAACATTAGAATTAGCTAAAACAGTTGAATTAATTGCCATTTGAACTAAATCATTTTCTTCATCCTTATCAATAAGTATGGGAATTAATTTTTTTTCAGATATCCATTTATCACATATACCCTGTGATTTCATGATTGTTTTAATTTTTTCAATATCCATAAAAAATTTTGAAACTTGTATATAATCAATATATTTTAATAATTCTCTCATAACAAAAGAATATTCTTTTCTATTATATTGTACTTTAGACTTCCAAAAACAAAATATTAATTTAAAACTATTTACAATTCCTAAATCAATTTTATAATAATGCATTTTTTGAAATTTTACATCATTAATGTGAATTACAGGTATATTAAATATACTACTTTTATCTTTTGAAAATTTTTGATTTTGAAAAGTTGTAATTTTATTATCTTTTTTTGTCTCAAGATTTTCAAAATGTAAACCTAAATTTGAAATACTTTGAGATTTAAAAATAGAATTTTTTTCATTAATTATTTTTTCACTTCCAAAAGCAAATAATTCATTAATAATAGTCATTTCAGTAAATCTAAATCTTGAATTTGAAGAAAGAATAACTGAAATTATATTTAAAACTGAATAAAATCCTCCAATTGATGCACCAATTTCTTGTATTTTAATATATCTTCTATAATATTTATCAATATTAAAAGAAGGACATACCATTACTGAACTAATTATTCCATCATCTAAAACTGAAACTATATCAGTAAAAGTATAATCATGTTTAGTAGAAGATTCAGATATTTTACTAGAAAAAATTAAATCTTTTTCACTATTAATTTCCAAAGAAGAAAAATAAATATATAATTGTTTATTCATATTAACATCAAAATTAATATATGAATCATCAGTAATATATTGAATAGGAGATGAAAAATTGTTAAAATCAACATAAGATGAAACATAAGTTATTTGAAGCCAACCATTTTGCATTAATGAATTTATTTCTTCTTCACTTTTACAAATAATATTTGAATTTGATGAATTTCTACATTTAACTATATAAAAACCTAAATTTGCATAAAAATCTGTACCATATTTTCCACCAATTATAATAGGTTCAGTAAAATTATAACAATTATAATCAATTAAACCAGTAGATTCAAATCTATCATCAACACCTAATTCTTTAAATAAAGGATATATATTACTACAATTCATAAATGTTAAATCATTCATTTCAAAAGAAAATTCTCCATTAATTGTTGATGTTATTTCATATGTTGCTTTTATTGAACCAATTGATGGATCATTTATTAATTTATAAGATTGATCTCTTATTGCAATTGTAAATAATAATTTTTCTGTATTTAATGTCATATTTTTAGTCATTGATGTATGAAATTTTGCATAATTTACTGTTGGTTTTGAATGATTAATTAATTCTAATATCAATGTTACTGCTAAACATAAACTTATTACATTATTTATAAAAGAAAAAAACATTCCTAATGGGAAATGAATATTTCTTTTTCCTTGAAAAAGAAATTGAAATGGACTTTTGGAAGTATCTTGAATTTCTAAGAATTTATATAATTTCCCTTTCATTTTCTTATTATGAAAAATAATAGTTTATATTTATTAATCATTGTTTTTAATTCATTTCAATAAATAAAAAATATAATTATAACCCCACTGCATCTTTATAAAGTTGTTATTTAAATAAATAACAACAATCATATATTATAAAAATTAAGTAAAATATCATATATTGGAAGACAACAATATTAGTATTAAAATATATAATTAATTTTTGGTTTTTAAATAAATTTTTAATATTATTTATTTAATTAATTTAATAAAAAATTTATTTTTTCAAATTATATTAATCATTTACATTTTATAAAGACATTTTACTATATTTATAAATAATAATTA
>JAEEGL014388526.1_pt1 | contig 10885 bp, 9 predicted proteins | sample 9134231 | NCBI WGS metagenome assembly JAEEGL01 (sample SAMN16246548, study PRJNA631951) | gut metagenome | biome: gut microbiome; feature: rumen; material: fiber-attached | host: Bos | place: Iran: Karaj | collected 2018-10
CAAGGGCTCCAACGATGTATGGCGCAATTCTGGCCGCAAAGATTGTCTTGTTTTTATTGGGTATCAGTATTAAGTGGTGTCTGCGTAAATTCCGCCTTTGCGCCAGCCCCAAGCCTTCCCCTTTGGGGAAGGGGGACCGCGTCAGCGGTGGATGAGGGAATTCCGGCTTTTCGCCGCCGGGGCGGATGAAGCAAAGCCGGAATTTACGCATCCGCGCCGCTTTGCGGTGCGAACCTTTAGTCGAGCGCCGGAAACGGCAATCGCGGCAAGGTGTGATTCCGCCCTTGGGGCATAATGCCCGTAGCCTCCGCCGCACAGCTGTGTTATAATGATCCCAACGAATCTGTATTTGTGGAGGAGTTCTATGAAACTGGTGTTTATACTCGGTGATGCTGCTGTCGGAAAAATGACAGTTGGCCAGGAGCTGATGAAAATAACCGAATTGAGGCTCTTCCATAATCATATGACCATCGAACCTGTGATAGAGATTTTCGGCAGATTCGATGGGAAAACAATCTCCGAAATGCGGGACGTTATTTTCAAAAACTATGCGGCTTCTGATAATTACGGGATGATTTTCACAATGATGATGGATTTCGATTTGCCTTCAGAATGGGAATATCTGGAGCATGTCAAAAGCATATTTGAACCCTATGGAACAGATTTCTATTACGTTGAATTGATCGCTCCGCAGGAAATCCGGCTGAAAAGAAATGCTTCGGAGAACAGGCTGAAAAACAAGCCATCCAAAAGAGACATAGAGACTTCATACCAGCGTTTGATCAACGATGATAACCATCATAGGTGCGTCAGTTATGAAGGCGAGATTGTTTTTGATAACTATCTCAGGATCGATAATGCCGATAAAGGCCCTGACGAAGTTGCAAAATTGATCAAAGAGGCCTTTCATCTATAAATCCCGTTCATCCGGCTGCCGGACCGGGTACAAAAGCCTGGCCCTGCCCCTCCTGTCGGAAGATGCGAAAGAGGATGGAGAGAGTATCACGGTCTCTCCATCCTCTTTTCCTGTCCCCGCACTCCCCTGTCCCTTTGCCGCAACCGAGCACCAAACATCACTTTGTCATGATTTCGCGCAGCGCAGGCTCTTAAATCACAGTGAAATTGAGTAATTTTGAATCTTCGTCGCTGCGCTCCTCAGAATGACAAATTGGGTGCCTTTGTCGCACACCCCCAAGCCTACTCCATTGGAGAATTGCGGCTTTGCGCCGCCTTTGGGGCATAATGACCGTAGCCGCCGCAGCGCGGATGTGATATAATAGAAAATAGGAAAACGATTCGGAAAGGCGGGGACGCGGATGAACGACAAGACCTATATTGCCATCGATCTGAAAAGCTTTTACGCCTCCGTCGAATGTCGGGAGCTGGGCCTTGACCCGCTGACCACCAATCTGGTGGTGGCGGATAAGAGCCGCACCGACAAGACCATCTGTCTGGCGGTCTCCCCCTCGCTCAAGGCCCACGGGATTTCGGGCCGCGCCCGGCTCTTCGAGGTGGTGCAGCGCGTGGCCCAAGTCAACGCCCGCCGTCTGGCCGCGGCTCCCGGCCGCCGCTTCAACGGCAAATCCGCTGACGCCCTGGCGCTGCGGCGCGACCCCTCGCTGGAGCTGGACTATCTGGTGGCCACGCCCCGGATGTCCTACTACATGGATTACAGCACCCGGATCTATCAGATCTATCTGAAATACGCCGCGCCTGAGGATATCCACGTCTATTCCATTGACGAGGTGTTCATCGACGCCACGGCCTATCTGAAAACCACCGCTCTCAGCGCCCGGGAGTTTGCCATGCGGATGATCCGCGAGGTGCTCGCCTCCACCGGCATCACCGCCACCGCCGGGATCGGCCCCAATCTGTATCTCTGCAAGGTGGCCATGGACATCTGGGCCAAGCACATCCAGCCGGATGCCGACGGCGTGCGCATCGCCGAGCTGGACGAGATGACCTATCGCCGCTATCTCTGGGCCCATCAGCCCATCACGGACTTCTGGCGCGTGGGGCGGGGCATTGCCAAAAAGCTTGCCGAATACGGTATGCACACCATGGGCGACGTGGCCCGCTGTTCGCTGGGCGCTGAGAATGAGGCCCACAACGAGGCCCTGCTCTACCGTCTTTTCGGCGTGAACGCCGAGCTTCTGATCGACCACGCCTGGGGCTGGGAGCCCTGCGAGATCCGCCATATCAAGGCCTTCCGGCCCGAGAGCAACAGCCTCAGCGTCGGTCAGGTGCTCCAGCGTCCCTACTCCTTTGACGAGGGCCGCATCATCCTGCGGGAGATGACCGACGGTCTTGTGCTGGAGCTGGTGGACAAGGGACTTCTGACGGACCAGGTGGTGCTGACTGTGGGCTATGACCGTCAAAGTCTCACCACCGACTACCGCGGCCCGGTGGAGCTGGGCCGTTATGGCCGTGAGGCGCCGAAAATGGCCCACGGCAGCGAGAATCTCGGCGCCATGAGCTCCTCCACCCGTCAGATCATGGACGCGGCCCTGCGCCTGTACGACCGTATCGTGGACCGCGGCCTGCTTGTCCGGCGGCTGTATCTGGTGGTCAGCCACATCACGCCGGCCGCCGAAGCCTCCGCCGCGCCGGTCTATGAGCAGCTGGATCTGTTCTCCGATTCCCCCGACGAGCAGGCCCGGAAGCAGCAGGACGCGGAGGCGCGCAAGAAAGAAGAGCGGCTGCAGCAGGCCATGCTGTCCATCAAAAAACGCTATGGCAAAAACGCCATTCTCCACGCCACCAGCTACCAGGAGGCCGCCACAGGCCGCGACAGGAATAAACAGATCGGAGGGCACAAGGCATAATGGAACCGTCACACGCTTACGACGACATCATCGATCTGCCCCACCACGTCTCGAAGGTACATCCGCAGATGCCCATGCTGGACCGCGCGGCCCAGTTTTCGCCCTTTGCCGCTCTCACGGGCTATGACGCTGCCATTGTGGAGACGGCCCGGCTGACGGATGAAAAGCGCGAGCTCACAGAGGAGCAGCAGCTTCTTCTGAACGAAAAGCTCTCCCTGCTGCAGCAGCGCAGCAAAACCGGCGTTGAGATCAGCGCGGTCTACTTCGAGCCGGACAGCCGAAAAGAGGGCGGGGCCTATCGCAGCGTGCGCTCCGCCGTCAAAAAGGTGGACGCACAGCGCGGCGTGCTGGAGCTTCAGGGCGGTCTCGCCCTCCCCTTCGACGCCATCTGGAGTCTGGAAATCATCTGAGAGAAGGAGTCTGCTTATGAATACGATTTTTTCGCGCGTCAGCATCCGCCGCTACCAGGACCGGCCCGTGGAGGAGGAGAAAACCATGGCCATCCTCCGGGCGGCCATGCAGGCCCCCTCGGCCGTCAACCAGCAGCCCTGGGAATTCTATGTGGTGCGTGACCGCGCCACGCTCGAGGCACTGTCCCGGGTCAGCCCCTACGCGGGCATGACGGCCTCCGCTCCCGCTGCCATCGTCTCGGCCTACCGGACGGATTGCCGCGTCCCCGCCTTTGCCCAGATCGACCTGTCCATCGCCATGGAGAACCTGTGGCTGGAGACCGTGGACCAGGGTCTGGGCGGCGTGTGGCTGGGCATTGCCCCGGCGGAGGACCGCATGCGCGCCGTGGAGGAGATCCTCCGCATGCCCGCCAGCCTGCGTGCCTTTGCCATCTTTCCCTACGGTTATCCCGCCGAGACAAGAGCGCAGCAGGACCGTTTTGATGAAAGCCGCATCCACTACGTGAATTGACGGTAATTAAATTATGTAAACCGTACTAGACAGTTATCCATTCGCCGCCAGCCGGGATGAAAGGCTCGGCGCTGTGCCGGCGCATCAAGGGAGGCTTTGCCGATGATCGACGTTCTTCTGCTGGGCTGCGGCGCCACCATGCCCGCCCCCGATCGGGCCCTGAGCGCGGCGGTCCTGCGCTGCGGTGGGCGCTGTATCCTCTTCGACTGCGGCGAGGGTACCCAGGTAGCCCTGCGCCGCGAAAAAATCAGCCCGATGAAAATCGATCTCATCGCGCTGACCCATTACCACGGCGATCATATCTTCGGTCTGCCCGGCCTGCTCCAGACCATGAGCTGTCTCGGCCGCACCGAGCCGCTGTTTCTCACGGGTCCGGAGGCTCTGGCGGAGGCCATGGCGCCGATTCTGAGCCTTGCCGGGGAGCTGAGCTTTCCCGTCGTGCCTGTTTCCCTCTCCCCCGAGGGGTAGCCGCTGCGCCGCTTTTTCCCGCTCTGGAGCGAGTCGGCGCGTCTGCTTGCCGTACCGACGGCGCATCGTGTCCCCAGCCAGGGCTATGTGTTTTCCCTCTCGCGCCCGCCGCGCTTTCTGCCGGAACGGGCTCAGGCGCTGGGCGTTCCCGTCCGGCTGTGGAAATCCCTTGTCGGCCAGGCCGCCGAATCGTCTGTTTTGGTCCAGGGACACGTGCTTTTGGATGAAAATGGCATTCCCGTCCGGGTCGGCCAGCTTTTCGGCCAGCCGCGACCGGGGCTGAAGGTCGCTTTTTCCGGTGATACGGCCCCCTGCGAGGCCTTTACAGAGGCGGCCGCGGGGGCGGATCTGCTGATCCACGACGCCACCTACGCCCTGGATGAGGAGGCGCCGGAGGCGGCCCTCTGGGGTCATTCCACCTTCTCCCAGGCTGCCGCCGTCGCCGCAAGCGCTTGCTGCGCAAGGCTTTGGCTCACCCACTATTCTCAGGCGCTGACCCAGCCCGAGCTGTCACTTCCGATCGCTGCCGCCGTTTTTCCCGCCGCTGAATGCGGCTATGACGGCAAGCGCATCTCCCTTGCATTCCGAGAATGATGCGTCCTTAATATAGTGTACTTATAACATTCCCTTATAATAAAGTGCCCATAAGCAGAAACACCCCGCCTTTTCGGTGGGGTGCTTTCCTATGTCTCGATTTTTCTGATTTCATCCATGATCCGGCCCACCAGGCCCGTGCGGCCAAAGGGTGTAATGATGTAATACCCATCCACATAGGGACGCATTCGCCGCGCCATCTCCACGGAGATCTCCACAGCCAGTTCCTCGCCCCGCTCCCGGTCTGCGCCGCGATAGCGCTCAATGGTCTCGCGGTCCACCTCGATCCCGGCGATTTCACTGTTGAGGAAGAGGGCGTTTTTCTCGCTGACGATGGGCATGATTCCGCCGAGGAGACGCCCTTTCAGATGCGAGCGCGCCAGGATCAGATTGTCCAGCGCCTGCTGGGTCAGCACAGGCTGGGTAAAAAAGCCCTCGGCGCCGTTCTGCTCTTTTTTTGACGCCAGATCCAATTGGATGGCGAAGTTCCGGGCGTTGACGTTGAGCGCGGCAAAGATGTGAAAGGGCTCGCCCAGTACGGCCCGGTTCAAGCCGTCCACAAACTTGATCAGCTTGCGGGAGTTGAAGTTGTAGACGCTCTTGACCTCGTCGCGGCTGGCGGCCGGGACAGGATCGCCCGTCACCAGCAGCACGTTTGATACGCCCTCGGCACTCAGTCCCAGCAGCAGCGCCTGGGTGGCATTCAGATTGCGGTCTCGGCAGGTCATATGGGGGATGGCCTCGATGCCAAGCTCGCGCTTGAGCTTGCAGGCCATCAGACTGGAATCCATCCGCGCCCGTGCCACCGGGCAGTCGGCCACGGTCACCACATCCGCGCCGCGGTCCCGCAGCTCACGGGCGCCGGCCATAAAACGGCCCACATCGGTCTGGGCGGGCGGGTCCAGCTCCACGGCAAAGGGGCGGCGCTTTTCGTCCCGCAGCGCGTCCCAGAAGGGATCATAGCGCGCGGGCCGCTCCAGACGGGCGGCGGGGGCGGGATAGCTGACGACAGCGGGGGCAGGGCCGCGCAGAGCGCGCAGCGCGGCGGCGATATGCTCCGGCGTCGTGCCGCAGCAGCCGCCCACGATGCGTGCGCCAAGGCTGTGGAGCAGGGCGATCTGCCCGGCAAAATACTCCGGATCGCCGTCATAGTAGGTCCGGTTGCCGCGCACGGTGGGATAGCCCGCGTTGGGCATAACAGAGAAAAGTGCGTCGATCTGCCCGATGCGGCGCTTGAGTTCCACCATCTGTCTGCCGCCGGACACGCAGTTAAGTCCCACGGCGTCGATATAGGCGTCCTCCGCCGCGTTGCGGATCAACTCGCCGATCAGGCGGCCGTCCCGGGTAAAGCCGTCCGGCTGGGCGGCAAAGGAGACCAGGATGAAGGCCTCCGGGTCGGCGTTTTTGATATATTGGGCGATCTCGTGCAGATACAGCTCGCTGCCGATGGTCTCAAACAGAAAGTGCCGGGCACCCAGGGCCAGGAACTGCTTGACGATGAAGTAGTACTCCTCCAGCAGGTCGGTATCGTCCCGGGCATCGATGGGGCCGATGTCGGCAAAGACAAAGGCCCTGTCCGAAGCGGCGCGGCGCGCGATCAGCCAGCCCTCCCGCACAATGGCCTCGCAGTCCTTTTCGGCAAAATTCTGGCGGTTGGCGCCGTAAGTGTTGGTCTTGATGGCGTTGCAGCCCACGTCCAGATAAGCGCGGTGGATGGCCTCGATCTCGCCGGGAGCGGTGAGGTTGGCCCATTCGCAGTCCCGGTGGCTGGTGCGGTTGCGCGAGGCGTAGTAAGTACCCATGCCGCCGTCGAAAAGCAGCAGCCCCGTCTCCCGGATCGTTGTTCTGATATCTTTCATCCCAGCACCTGCTTTGCAATGTCTGCGCCAGCCTTGGCATCGCGGGCGTAATAATCCGCGCCGATCTGAGCGGCGTAGGCTTCAGTCAGCACCGCGCCGCCCACCATGATTTTGCCCGTATAGCCGCTTTGGCGCAGGGCGGCAATGGTCTCGGCCATGCTGCCCACGGTGGTGGTCATCAGCGCCGACAGCCCCACAAGCCCTACCTTTTCCCGCAGTGCGGCGCTGACCACCGTCTCGGCCGGGACGTCGCGGCCCAGGTCTATAACCGTGTAGCCGTAATTTTCCAGCACCACGCGCACGATGTTCTTGCCGATGTCGTGTATGTCGCCGTGTACCGTGGCCAGCAGGATCTTGCCCTTGGACACGCTGCCGCCTCCGCGGCGGGCGATACTCTGCTTGACCAGCTCGAAGCCGGCGCAGGCGGCGTTGGCCGCGTTGATCAGCTGGGGCAGGAACAGCTCCTGGCGCTCATAACGCTCCCCCACCGCGTCCAGGGCGGGGATCAAAAGCTCGTTCACCACGTCCAGCTCGCTTATCGTCTGCAGCGCTTTCGCGGTCAGAGCCGCGGTCTCGGCCCCCAGGCCGCGCATAACGCTCTGGGCAATGGTCATGTCCGGGGTCTCGTGCTTCTCCGCGGCGTTGTTTCCGGCGGCGGCAAAGCGTCGGATATAGGCATCGCTGCCCGCATCTTCGCCCGAGAGTACCCGGCAGGCGGCCACCGCGTCCATGACGGCGCGCGTGTTGGGATTGAGGATCGGCAGATCCAGCCCCGCGCCAAGCGCCTGGGTCAGGAATGCCGCTGTGATGGTCTCGCGTGCGGGCAGACCGAATGAAATATTGCTGACGCCCAGCGTGGTGTGGACGCCCAGCTCCTGCCGGACGGTCCGCAGTGCGGAGAGCGTCTCGGCAGCCTGGTCCTGCTCGGCGGACACCGTCAGCGTCAGGCAGTCGATGATCACGTCCTCGCGTGCCAAACCGTTGGCCAGAGCGGCGTCCAGGATGCGGCGCGCGATGGCCGCGCGGCCCTCGGCGGTCTTCGGGATGCCGTTTTCGTCCATACACAGGCCGACCACGGCGGCGCCGTACTTTTTGCACAGCGGCAGTACCCGCTCCAGCACCTCCCGGCGGCCGTTGACCGAGTTGACAATGGCCCGGCCGTGGCAGGCGCGCAGGCCCGCCTCGATGGCCGCGGGGTCGGAGGAGTCGATCTGCAGCGGCAGATCCACCGCCGCCTGCACCGCCTTGACAACGCGGCGCATCAGCGCGCTCTCATCCAAGCCGGGCAGCCCCACGTTGATATCCAGAATGTCGGCGCCGGACTCCTGCTGCTCTACAGCGCGCGCCACGATATAGTCGATATCCCCTTCGCGCAGCGCCTGCTGGAAGCGGGGCTTGCCGGTGGGGTTGATGCGCTCGCCGATAACACGAACGCCGTTGAGGGGCACCGCATGTGCGGCACAGCACACGCCGCGGCACCCATTTCCTGCGGCCGCCGCGGGACGCAGTCCCTCCACAGCTCGGCACAGCGCGCGGATATAATCCGGTGTGGTGCCGCAGCAGCCGCCCAGCATAACAGCGCCCAGAGCGGGCGCCCTGCGCATGGCGGCGGCGAACTCCTCCGCCGAGACGTTGTAGGCTCCTGTGGCAGGGTCCGGCAGTCCGGCGTTGGGCTTGACGATCAACGGCAGGTCCGTCCACCGTCTCAGTTCGGCCAGAAGGTCCAGCAGTTCGGCCGGCCCCAGGCTGCAGTTGAAGCCGATCGCGTCCACGCCCAGGCCGCTGAGCGTCAGTGCCATGGAGGGCACCGTCACACCCACAAAGCTTCTGCCGCCGGCCTCAAAGGTCATTGTGACCCAGATGGGCAGATCGCTGTGCTCCTTGGCGGCCAGAACGGCGGCGCGGGTTTCGCCCAGGTCGCTCATGGTCTCGATGACGATGAGGTCGGCTCCGGCGTCTTTTCCGGCCTCCACCATCTCGGCAAAGGTCTCGTAAGCCTCCTCAAAGGACAGATCGCCCAGCGGTTCCATCATACGGCCGATAGGCCCGATGTCCAGCGCGACAAGCGTCTGCCCGGTCCCCGCGGCGCGGGCACAGCGCACACCGGCCCGACAGACCGCGGCGGCGGAGACGCCGCTGCGTGAAAGCTTATGGCGGTTGGCGCCGAAGGTGTTGGTGTACAGCACTCGGCTGCCCGCCCGGACATATTGGCGGTGAATGGCCGTCACAGCCTCGGCGTGGCTCAGGTTCCAGGTTTCCGGAAGCTCGCCCAGCGGCAGTCCGGCGGCCTGGAGCATGGTACCCATGGCACCGTCGAGAATATACAGCTCAGAATAATCCACAGCTTTTTCCTCCCTTGCGAAACACGCAGTCATCGGCGCGCGGGCAGCTTGCGCAGCCCCGGCCACGCCGCGGCTGCGGCTTGTCGGACACGCCGATGAGCGCGGTCACGGACTTTTGCGGGATCATGAGACAGCTCTCCGTCAACGTGACGCCGATGCGGCGGCTGACGGACAGGGCGTCGAAAAAGGGACGCTGATCGCTCAGCGGCATGTCCCCGTAACCGGGGCTGAAGCGCTCGGTCAGATAACAGGGCGCCAGTTCCCGCTCCAGATCCGCGCAGAAATTGTCGCAGACATTTTCGATGGCGGCGCTGCCCGCGGCGTCCAGGATGACAGCGTCGGCCATACTTTTTGCCGCCGTGCGGCGGATCAGCTGCTCCACCTCGGTGCCCAGCGTGGCCGCCAGCAGCACCACATGAGCGCTGTCGCGGAGCAGCAGCCGGATATCCTCGCCGCCGGGCCGGTAGGCACAGCCATTGAGCGAATAATCCGCGCTGTGCTCAAAGAGCTTCCAGACCAGACGGGGCCGCGCCGTTTGCATCAGCAGCGCTTCACAGCGCGCCAGATCCTCCTCGGCGGCGGCGCCGACGCGCTCGCCACGGTAGCCCAGATAGCGCAGCACCTCGCCGCGGTCGATATGGCTCAGTCTGGCCTCCATGGCGCTTCCCCTCCGTTCTTTGATACAGTAGATGATTTTATTATTATAAAAAAAGCGCGGAGGCTTGTCAATTCCTCCGCGCCGTGCAGGACGATTTCAGTTCTCGAATTCCTCTGCCGCCGCGGCGAGAAGCTCGCGGATCGGCAGCTGCTGGGGACAGATGGACTCGCACTGGCCGCAGCGCACACAGTCGGACGCCCGGCTGCCCGCCTTGTCGCAGACCACGTTGTAGTAGAAGCGGCTGTTCCAATCCTTGTGCAGCTTTTTGGCGTTGACGGTGGCGAAGATGTCCGGAATGGCGATGCCCATGGGGCAGCCCGCCGTGCAATAGCGGCAGGCCGTGCAAGGGATGAAATGGCGGGTGCGGAAGATGCGCTGGACCTCCTCAACGGCGGCGCGCTCACGCTCATCCAGCGGGTGAAAATCCTCCATGAAGGAGGTGTTGTCCTCCATCTGGGCCATATCGCTCATACCCGAGAGCACCATCATCACGCCCTCAAAACCTGCGGCGAAGCGGATGGCATAGCTGGCGTTGCTGCCTCCGTGGAGATCGTCGAAGACCTTCTGGGCCTCCTCCGGCAGATTGACCAGCCGTCCGCCCTTGACCGGCTCCATGATGATCAGGGGCTTGCCGTGGCGGCGCGCAGTCTCGTAGACGGCGCGGCTCTGCACGGCGGGATCCTCAAAGTCCAGATAGTTGAACTGGATCTGGACCGCCTCGATCTCCGGGTAATCCGTCAGGATCTGATCCAGCATCTCCGGGCTGTCATGGAAGGAGATGCCCACATGACGGACCTTTCCCTCCCGCTTGAGGGCAAAGGCCGTCTCATAGGCGCGGCATTCCCGATAGTGGGGGTAGTTGCGCTTGCTCTGGGCGTGCATCAGGTAGAAATCAAAATAGTCCACGCCGCAGGCCCGGAGTTGCTGCTCAAAAAGGGGCCGAATGTCCTCTTCCTTTTCGAAGAAGTTGGACGAGAGCTTGTTGGTCAGCACATAGTTCTCCCGCGGATAGCGGCTGGAAAGGCATTCACGGATCGCCAGTTCGCTCTTGCCGTCGATATAACCGTGGGCCGTGTCGAAATAGTTAAAGCCTTTTTCCAGAAACCGATCCACCATTTTCTTTACCTGCTCCAGATCGACCTGGTCGCCGATCATGGGCAGACGCATGCAGCCGAAACCGAAATTGCGTTTAATTGTGTTCATGATCATCACTCCCTC
>JAEEGL015632202.1_pt1 | contig 10885 bp, 11 predicted proteins | sample 9134231 | NCBI WGS metagenome assembly JAEEGL01 (sample SAMN16246548, study PRJNA631951) | gut metagenome | biome: gut microbiome; feature: rumen; material: fiber-attached | host: Bos | place: Iran: Karaj | collected 2018-10
AGGGGCGGGCATGACCGCCCGCAAGTCTATAATTTCGCGATGTTCAATAAAAAGCGGAAAACATACCGCTACGCTTACAAACGGCAATTCTTAATGCTTGGTTTTTACGGGCGGTCATGCCCGCCCCTACGAATAAACCGAAAACACCTTCAAATCCGGCGCGTGAATCGGTACGACGGTATGTTCCGGTGTCGTTTAACTCCGCGACAAATTCCAATTTGACCGTCCTTCAGATCATGAAGGCTGAGAATTGCAAATAAGTATTTGACAACACATTTGTATGGTGTTAAAATAATCTTTAGGGAAAAATCCGTTATAATTCCCGCGTCAGTTCGGAACCATCCTGACGGTAAACAAAACTAGGGAGACAAAAAAACATGAACAAGAGAACGCTTTACCTCACCAAAGCGGCGACGATCGCGGCCATATATACCGTGCTCACCTACGCCGCCGCCGCGCTGAACCTGGCCTACGGCGAAGTACAGTTCCGTTTTTCGGAAGCCCTTACCATTCTGCCCATCTTCTGCCCCGCAGCGATCCCCGGCCTCACCGTGGGATGCCTGCTCTCAAACATTCTGAGCACCGTAAACCCTCTGGATATGGTGATCGGCACCCTCGCCACCCTTCTGGCAGCCCTTTGCACCCGCGCTCTTCGGGGCGTTACGATCAAGGGCTACCCGCTGCTCTCGATGCTGATGCCCGTACTTTTCAACGGCGTGCTCGTGGGCGCGGAGATCGCCTGGTTCGCCGGTGAAAACACCTTCTGGCAGGCGTTCGTACCCGCCTCGCTCAGCGTTGCCGCGGGCGAAGCCGCCGTGGTGCTGGTGCTGGGCACACTGCTGTTTGTATTGATCAAGAAGAATTCAAAGCTGCAAAGCATTATTTCATAAACCGTGCTCTTCCGGCGGAACGCCGCCGGTACAAATATTTGCGGAACACCGCAGAACAGGATGATATTTATGAAAAAAATCATCGTTGCCGACGATGAGGAACTGATCCGCCGCCTGGTAAGCGATTACCTGACAGCGGAGGGGTACGAGGCGCTGGCCGCCGACGACGGCGATACCGCGCTGCGCCTGTACCAGGAAAACCCCGACACCGCGCTGCTGATCCTCGACATTATGATGCCGAACATGGACGGTTGGGAGGTTTGCCGCAGAGTGAGAGAGACCTCGGACGTGCCGATCATCATGCTCACCGCGCGCAGCCAGGAGTACGACCAGCTCACCTCCTTCGACGCGGGCGCGGACGACTACGTGACCAAGCCCTGCAGCCCCAGCGTGCTGATGAAGCGCGTGGCGGCGGTGCTCAGGCGCAGAGATGGCGGCGTGAACAACTCGAAGGTGCTGAGCATCGACGAGCTGAAGCTGGATTCCTTCGCCCACGAGGTGTGGCTTGAGGGCCGCAGCATCTCGCTGACGCTGAAGGAGTATTCGATACTGCAGAAGCTGCTGTCCGCGCCCGGCAGGGTGTTCACCCGCGAGCAGATGCTGGACGACATCTGGGGCTTCGATTTTGAGGGCGACGTACGCACCGTGGATTCGCACGTGGCAAGGCTGCGCACCAAGCTGGGCAACTGGGGCGTGAACCACATCAAAACCATCTACGGCACCGGCTATAAACTTGAGGTGACCCGCGATGCCGCGCAGTAAACCGCTTCGCCGCCCGCGCAAAGAAAGAAAAATAGGGGCAAGACTGATGAGAGGCATTATTTTTATAATGCTTCTCACGGTTCTTATTCCCGTAATCGCATACAACAATCTGCCGGAGTGGGTATATTACCTCACCCCGGCTACGCGTTTATGGATCATTACCGAAGAGATCAACGCCGCCTACGAAGAGGGCGACCTGCTGCAGACGCTGAAGGATTCCGAGACCCATTACGATACCATTATTGAGATCACCAACGCCGACGGGCGCTTCATTTATTCCTCAAGAGCGCTGCTGCAAGCGCTGCCGGACGACCTATCAAAAGCGCTGCCGGTGGACGACTCGTATCTATTGGATTACAAAACGAAATTCGGCAGCAAAAACACGAGCGGGAAGGGATACCTGATCAAGGAATTCGAGGGCAAGAACTACACCGTTACGTTTCTGGACTGCTACGTGTACCTCTCTTCGGGCGACTGCGTTGACGTGAACATGCAGGTGAGCCAGATGAGCTCCACCACGAAGATCAGTATGATCGTGAGCTTTCTTGCGATCATGATCAGTATCATACTGGCTTTATTGGTGATCTACAAATACATCAAGCGCATCACCAAGCCGGTGGACGACATGGTGAAAACCACCGAAAACATGGCGCGGCTGGACTTCTCCCAAAAATGCCCGCGCGGCACGATCACGGAGCTCAACAGCCTTGCCGACAGTATCAACGAGCTTTCTTCCGCCCTGGATACGGCGCTCACGGATCTGAAAGAGAAGAACCGGCAGCTGGAAAAAGATATCGAAAACGAGCGCACCATCGATAACCTCCGCCAGACCTTTATCTCGGGCATCTCGCACGAGCTGAAGACCCCCATCGCGATCATTCAGGGCTACGCCGAGGGCGCGAAGATGTTCTACGCCGCGGGCAACACCGAAACGGCGGACAGCTACTGCGACACCATTATGCAGGAATCGGTGCGCATGAACGAGATGATCATGAAGCTTCTGGAGATCACCAAGTATTCCTCCGGCGCCTACGAGCCCGAGAGGGAAGACTTTGACCTTCGTGAATTTACCCAGGAGTGGTTCGACCGCAACGAGGGCGTTCTGAGCGAAAAAGGGATCACCTACGAAAACACCGTGCCTGCGGGGACCTTCGGCAACGGCGACAAGCTGATCCTTGAAAGCGTGCTCAACAACTACCTTTCCAACGCCGTTTCCCACGCGGAGGGCGAAAAGAAACTGAAGGTATACTGCAAAGAGACCGAAACCGCCTGGCGCATATGCGTGTTCAACACGGGCAAGCCCATCGCCGACAAGGATATCGACAAGATCTGGGATTCCTTCTACCGGGCGGATAAATCGCTTTCCCGCTCCCAGGGGCGCTTCGGGCTGGGCCTCTCCATCGTGGCAGCCATTCAGGACCTGCACGAAGAGGATTACGGCGTGGAGAACAAGCCGGACGGCGTGGAATTCTGGTTCGACGTGAAGAAATCCGGAACGGAACTAAAACAAGTTAGGAGTTAGGAGTGAGGAGTTAGGAGTGATGTGATCTCAGGCTCTTTTCTCAAAAAGAAAAAAGTGAACTGTGCTCTTCTGATTTTCCGTACAATCTCTCTGTATAACCACCTTGTTTCTTTATAAAATCAAAACACGAAGTGTTTTCCGAAATTGTTCATCGTTCATTGTTCATTGTTCATTGTTCATTGTTTCATTTTTCATCATTCATCATTCATCTGAGTATTAGGGGCCTTATGAACGAAAAAACCTTTGAAATGTACGAAAAGCTGGGCGTAAGCCGGGCGGTAGCCGCGCTGGGCGAAGAGACCCTGCGGGGGCTTAACGAGCGGTTCCTTGAAATCGACGAGACCGCCGGTTACAATCAGGCCAAGGTGCTGTACGCGATGCAGAAGAACCGCGTGGACGCGGCCTGCCTCACCGGCACCACCGGCTACGGGCACGACGACAAGGGCAGAGATACGCTGGAGCAGGTGTACTCGGACGTGTTCCACACCGAGGCGGCCCTGGTGCGCCCCGCGCTGACCTGCGGCACCCACGCCCTCGCCACCGCACTCTCGGCAAATTTACTGCCGGGGGACGAGCTTCTGAGCCCCGTGGGCAAGCCCTACGATACGCTCGAAGAGGTGATCGGCATCCGCGAAAGCCCCTGCTCGTTAAAGGAAATGGGCATAACCTACCGGCAGGTCGACCTTTTGCCGGACGGCTCCTTCGATTATGAGAGCATCAAAAACGCGATCAGCGAAAAAACGAAGCTGGTAACGATACAGCGATCCAAGGGCTACCAGATGCGCCCCACGTTTTCGGTGAATGAGATCGGCGAGCTGATCGCCTTTATCAAGAGCGTGAAGCCGGGCCTTGCCGTGATGGTGGATAACTGCTACGGCGAATTCACCGAAGAGACCGAACCCTCGGACGTAGGCGCGGATATGACGGTGGGTTCTCTCATCAAGAACCCCGGCGGCGGGCTTGCCCCCATCGGCGGCTACATCGCCGGTACGAAAAAATGCATCGACCGCTGCCATTACCGGCTCACCGCCCCCGGCGTGGGGCAGGACGTAGGCGCGAGCCTGGACGTGACGCGCAGCCTGTATCAGGGCTTTTTCCTCTCCCCCACCGTAACGGCGGGAGCGCTCAAGGGCGCGATCTTCGCCGCGAACCTTTACGAAAAGCTCGGCTTTTACTGCGTGCCGAACGGGAAGGAGCCCCGGCACGACATCATACAGAGCATCGCATTGGGCAGCAAAGAGGCGATGGAGGCCTTCTGCGCCGGTATTCAGGCTGCCGCGCCGGTGGACAGCTACGTCACCCCCGTGCCCTGCCCGATCCCCGGGTACAACGACGACGTGATCATGGCGGCGGGCGCGTTCATTCAGGGCGCGAGCATCGAGCTCTCCGCCGACGGGCCGATCCGCCCGCCCTACGCGGTCTATTTCCAAGGGGGGCTTACCTGGCAGCACGCGAAGCTCGGCATACTGATGAGCCTGCAGAAGCTGTACGAAAGAGGTCTTGCAAAACTGTAAACATAAAACAGGGGTAAAGAGAACATGAAAAAGAAGGAATTTATGGAGTCAACCGCCGCAAAACGCATAAAAGCCGTTTTTGCCGTAGTGCTGGCGGCCGCATTTCTGTGGCTGCTGGGTTCGGCGGTTTTGAAGGTTGCGAAGAACACCGCCGTGCCGGCAGAGCCCTATCTTGCCGGTACGTTTACGCGCGCGCCGGAAGAAGAAGAGGAAGACGAAGACGCCAAATACTGCACGGCCGTATACCGTTACAACAGCGCCGACGGCGCCGTATACCTGCTGGAGGTGGATTACACGCCCGAAGAATACGAAGCGCTGCCCGAAGACGCAGCCGTAGAGGGCTCCGTTTATTCCGACGGCGAGAACCGGTTCACGTTTGAAGGCACGCCCACCGAGAAGGAACTGAAAAAAGAACAGCGCTCCTTCTACGCCGGGCAGCAGGAGCGGTTATTCGGCTTTGCCATGGCCTGCGCTCTGACCGCGATTGGCCTTGCCGTGATGATTTTTTTCGGCAAACACTTTACCGATTACGAGCAGATCTGGTTCATCTCGATCCTCGCGCTGGCAGCGGTTTTTTCGATATTGTTTCCCGAAGAGGAGGCAAACGGCGTAAACGGCCTTGTGATCATGGCGCTGTATCTGCTGGATACCTTCTTAAACATCCTGTGCGAGCTGCTGATCTCGAAGCAGAGCAAGTGGAACTTTATCATTTCCGTGTTTGTGGAGATCACCGAGATCGTGATCTGCCTCGTGCTGATGTACCGCTTTGCCACCATGGCCACCACGCTGTTCTTCTGGCTGCCCTGCGATATCATCAGCTTTGTGAACTGGCACAAGCACCCCGACAAGCAGGAAGAGGATCTCACCGTGGTGCGCACCCTCAAGGGCTGGCAGGAGGCTGCCATCATCGCAGGCATCGTGGTATGGACCGTGGTGGTGGGGTACTTCCTCTCGCATCTCGATTTTCTCTCCGACTTCATTCAGAACCGCACCCTTGAGGTGGCGATCGCCTATATGGACGCCTGCGCCTCCGCCGTGGGCGTGGTGAACGGCGTGTTCATCCTGCTGCGCCTCAGGGAGCAGTGGATCGCGTGGTACATCTGCGCTGCCCTCGAAGCCGTGATCAACGTTCTCTCGGGCCAGTTCGTGCTGCTCATCCTCAAACTCGGCTACTTCACCAACACAACTTACGGGTATATTAAGTGGACGAAGTATATTAAGGCGGCGAAGGAACGGGAAGGAAGTTCAGAAAGAGCGGAGATATGAGAGCGGAGAGCGGAGATTCAAATGATTCGGAATTCGGAATGCGCAATTCGGAATTAATTGTTAATTTTTCATTTCTCATTTACATAATGCTATGAATATAACCGAATTTATATGGGATTTCGACGGCATGCTGTTCGATACCTATCCGCATACGATTGCGGCGTTCTGCGAATGCTGCCGCCGTTTCGGGATCCCCGCAGAAGAAAAAGAGGCCTACGCGCTGTTCAAGGTAACGATGCGGCACGCCTTTCAGCATTACGGCTTCACGCCCGCGCACGTCGAGGCTTTTTACGAGATCGAAAACGACCTTGATTTTCTGCCCCGGGGCGTGCCATACCCCCATATCCCGGCGCTGCTGCGATATATCACCGAACACGGCGGGCGCAATTATCTGTATACCCACCGCGACAGGGTGGCGCTGCAGTATCTCGAAATGTACGGCCTTACCGGCCTGTTTACGGACTTCGTAACCGGGGAGGACGGTTTTCCCCTCAAACCCGCGCCGGATGCGCTGAACGCGCTCATAGAGCGCAACGGGTTAAAAAAAGACGCCTGCCTGATGCTGGGCGACCGGGATATCGATATCGGCGCCGGTGTGAACGCCGGTATCCGCACGCTGCTGTATGACGACGAGAACCGCTATCCCGAGGGCGTGGGCGAAACGTGGCGCTGCACGGACGCGGGGTCGCTGGAAGCGGCGATCAGGGCGATATTGGAAGAAAATAGGTAAATTACAGTTTAGCGAGATGTTCAAGATACCTCCGTAGGGGGCGGCGTCCCGGTCTCACCTGCCGGTTCAGTCAGTGCTTCTGTGGCTTGCGCCACAGAGATCGCCCCCGGCGATCCGCACCGCCCCGCAAACCAAAAGAATCAATATATGTTAATTTGCAAACGATTATGTTGGTAATTCCTTTTCAGATAATAGTTTTAAAGAATATATGTGGCGGGGCGTCGGGACGCCGCCCCCTACGGAAATAATCAAAACGCGCAAGCGTTTTCCGAAATTGTTAATTGTTCATTGTTAATTGTTAATTAAACAGCGCGATAAACTGAAGTTTGAACGCAAAAAAAACGCCTTCCGGCGTTTTTTTCGTTTGTACGTTATTTTTTCAGCATCCGCATGGAATTGAGTATACACAGTATCGCCACGCCCACGTCGGCGAGAACGCCGATCCACATATTGGCAAGGCCGATGGACGCCAGCAGCAGCACGGCGAACTTCACGCCCAGCGCGAATATCACGTTCTGCATCACGATGCGGCGGGTGGCCTTGGCGATGCCCACAAGTTCGGGGAGCTTTGCGATATCGTCGTCCATAATCACGATATCCGCCGCTTCAATGGCGGCGTCGCTGCCCAGCGCGCCCATTGCGATGCCCACGTCCGCAAGCCGCAGCACCGGCGCGTCGTTGATGCCGTCCCCCACGTAAAACAGGGGGGCTTTTTTGTTCAGCAGCGACTGAAGCTTCTCCACCTTTTCCTGGGGGAGCAGGCTGCAGTACACTTCGTCGATGCCCACCGCGTCGCCGATCTTCTGGGCTGCCGCGCGGCGGTCACCGGTGAGAAGCACCGTTTTGGTCACGCCGATCTTTTTGAGCGCATCCAGCGCCTTGGCGGCGCCTTTCTTCGGCATATCCTCAAGCTTAACAGCGCCGGCGTATTTCTCGCCCACCGCCACGTATACCACGGTGGCGTCGTCCTTTTCGGCTTCAAAATCAACGCCCACGTCGCGCAGCAGGGCGGCGTTGCCCGCCCAAACGATATTGCCGCCGCCGAAATCGGCCTTCACGCCGCGCCCGGCGAGCTCCGTGACGCCCACGGGCTTTGCAACGTTCATATCCTTCGCCGCTTCCCGGATCGAAACGGCGAGCGGGTGGTTGGAGTAGGTCTCCGCACCGGCGGCGAGGGTGAGCAGCTGCTTTTCGGTAAGCCCCCCGGCGGGGCACAGCTCCGTTACCGTGAACCTGCCGCTCGTGAGCGTGCCGGTTTTATCAAACACCGCAACCTTCGCCCCGGCAACGGTCTCAAGATAGTTGCCGCCCTTTACCAGCAGCCCGCGGCGGCTGGCGCAGCCGATCCCGGCGAAGAACGCCAGCGGCACGCTGATCACCACGGCGCACGGGCACGACACCACAAGGAAAATGAGCGCTCTGTATACCCACGTGGCGGGATCCTTCGTGATAAGAGATGGGATCAGCGCCAGCAGCACGGCGGCGATCACCACCGCGGGGGTATAGAATTTGGCGAATTTCGTAATGAACTGCTCGCTCTTTGCCTTGTTGAAGCCCGCGTTCTCCACGAGCTCCAGCACGCGCGCCACGGCGCTGTCTTCATATTCGCACAGCGCTTCGAGCCGCAGCACGCCGGTGAGGTTCACGCAGCCCGAAACCGCTTTGCTGCCCACGGAAACGTCCACCGGCGCGCTTTCGCCGGTGAGAGCCGCGGTGTTCAGCGAGGAAGCGCCCTCGATCACGCGGCAGTCCACCGGGATCTTCTCGCCGGGGCGCACCAGCAGGATATCGCCCACGCACACCTCCTCGGGGGAGATCTCTTCTTCCTCCCCGTTCACGATGCGGGTGGCGCGCTCGGGGCAGATATCCATCAGGTCTTTGATGGAGCGGCGGCTCTTTTCCACCGCCAGGTTCTGGAACAGCTCGCCGATCTGGTAAAACACCATCACGAACACGGCCTCGGGGTATTCCCCGATCACCAGCGCGCCCACGGTGGCCAGCGACATCAGAAAGCACTCGTCGAACACCTGCCCGCGGGAAATATTGCGCACCGATTTCCACAACACGTCGTACCCCGCCGTGAAATACGGCAGCAGATACAGCGCGAGATACACGAGCTTATGCCATTGTGTGAGCTTCTCTACGGTGAAAACGGCGGCAAAGAGCACCACCGCCAGCGCGATGCGCAGAAGGAGCTTACGCTGCTTCACCGTAAGGCTGAAATACCACTTTTTCATTTGATCACGATCCTGCAGTCCGGTTCCACTTTTCTGATGCACTCCTGCGCCGCGGCAAGAACCGCCTCAAAGCGGTCATCCGGCGCTTCCAGCACCAGCTTCTGCGCCATAAAGCTCACCGTAACGCGCGTAACGTCCGGCAGCGCGGCGATGGCGCGCTCCATTTTGGCGGCGCAGTTCGCGCAGTCCAGTTCTTCCAGCTTGAATGATTTTTTCATATCGGTAATCCTCCTGTGGTCATTCCGTAATGTGTTCCATGCCCTGCTCAAGGATCGAATGCACGTGTTCGTCCGCCAGCGAATAGAACACGCTCTTGCCCTCTTTGCGGAACTTGATGAGCTTGGCGCCCTTTAAGATGCGCAGCTGATGCGAAATGGCCGAAACCGTCATTTTCAGCGTATCGGCAATGTCGCACACGCACATCTCTTCTTCCAGCAGCAGATACAAAATCTTGATGCGCGTGGAATCGCCGAAGATCTTGTAAAGCTCCGCCAGATCGATCAGAAGATCGTCCCCGGGGAGCTTCTGCAGCGCCCGGGCGGTTTTATCGCCGTGCACGAAGAGCTCTTCGCACAGGCGGACTTCGGTATCCTGCACGGTACCCACCTCCAAAAAGAAATAACACTTGAATAACTGTTCAAGTGTTATTATATTCCATTGATCCGGATTTGTCAAGGGGTTTTTTGATGTTTAGTGGCTAGTGGCCAGTGGTTAGTGGCCAGTGGCCAGTGGCTAGTGGCTAGTGGCTACTGGCCACCGGCACCGGTCACCGGTCACTGGCCACCGGTCATTGCTCACTGGTCACTGGCCACTGGTCACTGGTCACTGCTCACCCAAGGTATTTGATTGCTGCCACGGCGGCTACGGCGCCGTCGGCGGCTGCGGTGGAAACCTGCCGCACGCTCTTTACGCGGCAATCCCCCGCCGTAAAGATGCCCGGCACGTTGGTAAGGCAGCTTTCGTCCGCCGCCACGTAGCCCCACGTATCAAGGTTGATGAGGCCCCTGAAGGGTTCGGTATCGGGCGAAAGGCCCACCGCCACGAAGAGCCCGCAGGTGGGGATCCGGGTTTTTACGCCGGTATCGGTGTTTTCGATCTCGATGCCGGTAAGGCCGTTATCGTTATATGAAAGACCGGTGACCACGCTGCTGTAGATCACGCTGATGTTCTCTTTTTCGGCGACCTTTTCTTTTAACGTCTCTTCGCCCGTTAAAAAGGAGAGGTTCTGCACCATCGTTACGCTTTTGCAGTTTTCGCTGAGCAGAAGCGCCTCCTGCATGGCGGAGTTGCCGCCGCCCGCGACGCAGATATCCTGATCGTTGAAGAAGGCCGCGTCGCACACCGCGCAGAACGAGATGCCGCTGCCGATCAGCTCCTCTTCATGGGGGAGCCCCAACCGGCGGTGCGCCGCGCCGGAGGCCACGATCACCGCGCGGGAAACGAAACTGTCGCCCTCGGTGAACACGGTTTTGGTAGCGCCGTCGTCCCGGATGCCGGTAACGGCGTCGATCTCCACGTCCGCGCCCAGGGCAAGGGCCTGCTCCACCATTTTATCGGCGAGCTCGTTGCCGGAGAGCTCGATAAAGCCCGGGTAATTCTCGATTTTGGGCGAATAGGTCATCTGCCCGCCGAGCGCCCCTTTTTCGATCAGAAGCACGCTCTTTTTGGCGCGCAGCGCATAGATGGCGGCGGTGAGCCCCGCAGGCCCCGCGCCGACAATGATGATATCGTAAACCATTCGTTGATCCTCCCCTTTTATTTGATAAAATTATACATTGTATGCAGGGGAAAGTCAATGAAAAACGGCAAATTGGAGTTTAGCGAGATGTTTATTTTATCCGAAAAAATGCCTCTGTAAGAATAGCATTTCACTACGATAAAGTGCAGGAGGTTCCTGTTTATTTGTAGGGGCGGGCATGACCGCCCGAAGAAAACCATCCATTACAGTTTACCTTATGTAAGCG
>JAEEGL015873579.1_pt1 | contig 10885 bp, 10 predicted proteins | sample 9134231 | NCBI WGS metagenome assembly JAEEGL01 (sample SAMN16246548, study PRJNA631951) | gut metagenome | biome: gut microbiome; feature: rumen; material: fiber-attached | host: Bos | place: Iran: Karaj | collected 2018-10
ATAACGGAAAAATTCCGGAATATATTGTTGAACGATATGCAAAATCAAATTCCGTTCCGGTAAAAATAGATAAATTAAAATATAAAAATATAAAAGTAATCAAAAAGAATTTTGTATCAAAAAGTCAGTATGCTCATCATGATTTTGTAAAACTTTCAAGAGCAATATTTAATTTTTTGAGAGGTGAAATAAAATGATAAATATTTTAATACTTTCTCACTGTGAATTAACCAAGGAACTTATAAAAACAGCCGAGGTTATCGCAGGCAAACAGGAAAATTTATTTTATATTGACCAGGATATAAAAAATGAAAATCTTGCAAGTTTACAGGAAAAGATAAGCGAAATTCTCATAAAAATAAATAATGAAAAAGGTACACTTATTTTAACGGATATGCTTGGCGGAACACCGTGCAATGCTTCTGTTTTACTTACTAAAGATTTTAACATAGAGGTTTTAACCGGTGTTAATTTACCGATGATATTATCTGCTATTTTTGCAAGCAGATCAGCTCAAAATGCAAAAGAATTAGCTGATAAAGTTTTATCTGACGGTAAAAAAAGTATGGTAAATGCAAAACAATTACTGTTGGAAAGAATGAACAAATAAGGAGCTAAAAAAGTGAGTATTAAAATTGTAAGAATAGATGACAGACTTATTCACGGGCAAATAGTTCAGGGATGGCTGAAAACCGTAGATGTAGATAAAATTCTTATAGTGTCGGATGAAGTTGCCAACGATGAAATGCAAAAAATTTTGTTGTCTATGGCTGTTCCGAGTTCCGTAAAACTCGTTATAAAAAATATAAAAGATGCAACTTATGAAATTACAAACGAAGTTTACGATAATGATAAACTTATGATTTTATTTTCAAATCCGCAGGATATAGTAAGAATGATAGATAACGGTATAAAATTTCAATCTGTTAATATAGGCGGAATGCACTATGCTCACGGTAAAAAACAATTGTTAACAAATTTGTCGGTCGATAAAAATGATATTGTTGCTTTTTTGAAACTTATAGAAAACGGAATAGAGTTGGAAACAAGAGCACTGCCTCAGGATGAAAGATATAATGCCGTAATGGATATTCAAAAAGAAGCAAAACTTTTAGGAATAAAATAGGTAAGGTATATAATAAAATGAAAAAAATTAAATTTGTGTTGGGAATTCATAATCATCAACCCATAGGAAATTTTAAATGGGTATTTGAAAAAGGTTATGAGATTGCGTATAAACCTTTTTTGGAAGTAATGTTAAAACATAAAGACATAAAATGGAATTTGCATTCAAGCGGTATGTTGTGGGAGTTTATGTTGGAAGAACATCCCGAATATATCAAAGATATTAAAAGTTTAATTTCCAAAGGAAAATTGGAAATTATTTCCGGCGGGTATTATGAACCTATTTTATCCGTAATTCCGGATGCAGACAGAAACGGTCAAATAAAACAATTATCCGATTTTATAAAAAATACGTTAGGCTATGATTGTAAAGGTGCATGGGTTGCAGAAAGAGTTTGGGAACCTTCATTGGTGAAATCACTTGTCGATACAGGTATAAAATATACCATACTTGACGATGTTCATTTTATGGCTGCGGGATTAAAAGAAAACGATTTAAAAGGTTTTTATACAACCGAAGATCAAGGTAAAGTGTTAACAGTTTTTCCTATAAGTCAAAAATTAAGATACTTAATTCCTTTCCAGGATGTATCTGTTTGTATGGACTATTTCAGACAGCTTGCAAATGAAGATAAAGATATTGTGGTTGTAATGGCTGATGACGGAGAAAAGTTCGGTATGTGGCCCGGAACAAATAAACATGTTTACGAAAACGGTTGGCTGGATAAATTCTTAACTGCAATAGAAGAAAATTCCGATATTGTTGAAACAGCAACTTTTTGTGAAGTTCTTGAAACGATGAAACCGTCGGGAAGAATTTATTTGCCTACAAATTCTTATTTTGAAATGTCCGAATGGACTTTACCGTCAACAGTTCAAAACAGTTTTGATAACTTTATTAAACAAAATGAACATAACAGTGAAGTAAAACCTTTTATCAGAGGCGGCTTTTGGAGAAATTTTTTAAACAAATACGACGAATCTAATAATATGCACAAAAAAATGATCAGGTTAAGCAATAAAATTTCCGATAAAAAAGTTTCATACGACAGTGAAATAAAAAAAGCTTTGTTTGCGGGACAGTGTAATTGTGCATATTGGCACGGAGTTTTCGGAGGTTTGTATTTGCCGCATTTAAGAAATGCAATATATGAATATTTGTTGGAAGCCGAAAACAAATATAATAAGAAATTCGGAATTAAGAGTTCTTGGTCTAAAGATGATTTTGATTGTGACGGATCAGACGAATATTTATATGAAAGTTTACAACAGGATATTTATGTCGATGCACAAAACGGCGGCAGTATTTTTGAGTTTGATATATTGGATAAAAAATATAATTTTTCCAATGTTTTAACAAGAAAATACGAAGGTTATCATAAAAAATTGAAAGAAGCTATAGAAAACAATAATGTAACAGATTCTCAAGAGTTAACATCTATTCATACGGATGCTGTTAAAGTAAAAGAAATAGGTTTGGAAAAACATTTGGTTTATGATTGGTACAGAAAGGCTTCTTTGCTTGACCATTTTTTTAATAATGATACAAAATATGAACAATTATACGGTGTAGGATTTAGAGAAGAAGGTGATTTCGTTTTAGGCAAATACGATGCAAAAGTTATTTCAGGCAGTCTCGAATTAAAAAGAAAAGGACATGTTTGGTATAACGGTTCACATTTGCCGATAGAAGTTACAAAAACAATAAAACCCTTAAAAAAAGACGGATATGAAGCAGATTATAAAATAAAAAATATTTCGGATGTTAGTATAGATTTTACATTAGGTGTAGAACAGGTTTTTGCTTTTTCGGAAATAACTCCCGATGATATGAGAGAAATTAAAAGCAAGAAAGTTTGGGTAAGAAAAGATAAGAATTTAGGTGTCAGTATAAAAATAACAAGTTCAAAAACATGTGATTATTGGGTTGTTCCGATAAATACGGTTTCCACTTCGGAAAACGGTTACGAGAAAACTTATCAGGGAACTACGGCAGTTAATGTATATAAATTTAATTTAGATAAAAACGGAAGTTTTTCTTTTAAAATAAAAACCGAAGTTTTAAAGAATAAATAATTATGGACCATATAATATTATTTTCAATAATAGGTGCTGTTTTAAGTGCCGATATAACTATGTTCGGTCAATTTATGATTTCAAGACCGATATTTTGCGGACCTCTGTTCGGATATATTTTAGGTGATATTCATACAGGGTTATGGCTTGGTATGATTGTTGAAATGATGTGGATAAATGCAATTCCTATGGGTGTGTCTGTTCCCGTAGATTTAACAATGATGACAAGTTTGGCGGTTATATGGTCATGTTCATTCTTTCAAGGAAATCAGGAGGGTGCGATTTTTGCATTGTCATTAGCTATTCCTTTTGCTTATTTATATAAAGAGGTTGATTTGGCCGGACGATTATTTAACACTAAAATTATGCATTGGGTTGAAAAAGGACTTGAGCAGGGATACGAGGGGAGAATACAAAAAGGAATTTATTTGGGCTTGATGTTTTTCTTTATAAGAACATCAGTTATGTATGGAATATTATTGTTCTTGGGCGGATTATTGTATAAAGAAATGTATTCATATCTGCCTGTGCCGGTGATAATAGCATTTAAAAAAGCATGGTATTATTTACCTGTTTTCGGTTTTGGTGCAGTATTATATAATTTTAGGAATATAAAAATACCTTTTATTAATACAAAAAAACAAAATGATTAAAAATTTTATTTTTTTAAGAACATTCTTTTTACAGGCTTTATGGAATTTTGAAAGGTTACAAAATATAGGTTTTCTGTATATTTTGTATCCCGTATTTAAAAGTTTGTATAAAGATAAAGAACAAAGAAAACAAGCGTTATTAAGGCATATTGGTTTTTTCAATACTAATCCGTATATGGTAAGTATGATAGTCGCAATGGTTATTAATTCTGAAATAGATATTGCCTCGGGTAAAGAAACAAATATAAGAAAACCGGAAATGATAAAATCGATTATGGCAGGGCCGACCGCAGCAATAGGAGATTCTTTCTTTTGGGGAACGTGGAGACCGTTTGTTTCTTTTGTGGCAATATTGATGATTATTCTTTCAATGAATATGTTCAGTGTCAGTTTGTTATGGATAGCGCCGATAATATTTATTGTGTTATATAACATAGTTCATTTGTCGTTCAGATATTGGGCTTTTATTGTAAGTTTCAAGTTAAACGAGAAATTGATAAAGTTAATTTCAAAATTGGAAATAAAGTATATTGTTGATACTTTCAGATTAATAGGTTTGGTAATAATTACGCTTGCAATATTTTTTTATTTTAAAACTTTTGGAATGGTTCCCGTTATTGATGCCGATTTACATAAGTTAATTTATCCGGATGTATTGATATACGGAGCAATATTCGGAATAAGCTTTTTATTGGGCAGAATAAGACCGGTTATAATGTTTTATTCCGCGATAATTTTTAGTTTTATATTAGGATATTTGGGGATATAAAAATGAAAGAAAAAAATGTAAAGATTGTTAACAAGTTGGGGTTACATGCAAGACCAGCTTCTTTAATTGTTCAAACAGCTATGGCTTTTTCTTCCAATATATATATAATTAAAGATGAAATAAAGGTTGATGCAAAAAGTATTATGGGAATTTTGATGCTTGCTGCCGCCTGCGGTACAGAACTTACACTCAGAACAGAAGGCCCCGACGAGGAACAAGCATTGGAAAAGATGGTGGAAGTGTTTAATAACGGTTTTGGAGAGGAAATATAATGAAACAAAATAACATTATTTTAAACGGTATTGCAGCTTCTTCCGGAGTTGCGATAGGTAAAGTTTTTGTTTTGGAAGAAGATGAATTTCTTATAACGAAAAAAGAAATTTCCGGTGCTCAAATAAAACAGGAACTTTCCCGTTTAAAAAATGCTATGGAAAAAACAAGGTTAGAGTTGGTAGACAATCAAAAAGAATTAAATAAAATGTTGGGTGAAAATTATGCGAAAATTGCCGATGCTCATTTGCTCATTTTAAATGATCCTATGATTAAAGACGAAATTGAAAAATTGGTAAATAAAGGTGTAAATGCCGAATACGCAATACATAAAGTTGTAGATAATTTTTCCAAAACATTTGATTTAATAGACAATGAATATTTCAGGGAAAGAAAGCATGACCTTTTGGATGTTGCAAAAAAAGTAATGAGAAACCTTTTAGGTAAAACAAAAAAAAGTTTAACGGATTTGGAAGAAGATTGTATTATTGTTGCAAACAATCTTACACCTTCGGATACGGTTAATATGAAAGAAGTTATGGTAAAAGGTTTTGTTACCGAAATAGGAGGAAAAACCTCGCATACTGCATTGGTTGCACAAAGCCTTGAAATTCCTGCTGTTGTCGGTTTAAAAGATATAACACATAAAGTTAAACAGGGAATGCCTATAATTGTCGACGGTAATCTTGGTTTGGTAATTTTGGATCCGTCCCAGGAAACCGTAGAAAATTATAAAAGAGAATATGAAATTCAAATTTCAAAAAAGAAAGAACTTGAAAAATTTAAAGATTTGCCTGCTGTAACTACTGACGGCAGAGAAGTTATATTGGGTGCAAATATAGAAAATCCCGAAGAAGTAAGAGCTGCTTTAAGACATGGAGCAAATGCTATAGGATTATACAGAAGTGAATTTTTGTATATGTCCAAAAAAACTATGCCGACAGAAGAAGAACATTATAAAAATTACAGTAAAGTAGCAAAGATGATGATGCCTTATGAGGTAATTATAAGAACGATGGATTTGGGCGGGGACAAAATCGCAAGATTAGGTCTTATGAATATAGGAAGGGAAGCAAATCCTTTTATGGGATTAAGAGCAATAAGATTTTGTTTAAAATATCCGGATATATTTAAAACGCAATTAAAAGGCATTTTAAGAGCATCAGTCCACGGGAATATAAAAATAATGTATCCTATGATTTCAAGAATATCTGAAATAAGACAAGCCAACAAAATATTAGAAAAAGCCAAAGAAGAATTAAGAAAAGAAGGAAAACCTTTTAAAGAAGATATTGAAGTCGGTGTTATGATAGAAGTTCCTTCGGCTGCCGTTATATCCGACATTATTGCAAAAGAAGTGGATTTTCTGTCAATAGGTACAAATGATTTAATTCAGTATACTATGGCTGTAGACAGAATAAATGCAGATGTTGCACATTTATACGAGCCTATGCATCCGGCAATCTTGAGATTATTAAAAAATATAATTGATTCCGCTCATGCTGCAGGGAAAAACGTAGGTATGTGCGGAGAAATGGCCGGTGATCCGTTATATACGGTGATTTTATTAGGATTGGGTCTTGATGAATTCAGTATGTCTGCGGTTCAAATACCGAAAGTAAAAAAGATTATAAGAAGTATTTCAAAAGCGGAAGCAAAGAAGTTGGTGGAACAACTGTTTACTTGTAAGAATATGAATGAAGTTAATTTAGTGATGAAAAAATTTAAATACAGATAAACTTAGTTTTTTTTGATTTAATCATCCGTGTTTTCGTCATAATGTATTATATTGTCACGTCCGGTGTTTTTTGCTTTATAAAGGGCGCTGTCGGCATTTCCTACCAATGTATCTATATCCATACCTTTGTTATATTTTGCAAGCCCGATACTTATTGTTATAGAAAAAGATTTTTTATCGGCTTTAAAGACAACATCTTTTATTGATTTTCTTATTTTTTCGGCAATCTCAATAATTTTTTCCTTTGATATTGTAGGAAGCAATACTATAAACTCTTCACCGCCGTATCTGCCTGCAAAATCTCCGTGTCTTAAAGAATTCATAATAGTTGCAGCTGTTTTTTTAAGAACTTCATCTCCGATTAAATGTCCGTAGTTATCATTAATTTTTTTGAAATGATCAATATCCAACATCATTATATAGAAATCAGTGTTATATCTCTTAGCCCTTTCTATTTCGGAATATAATTTTTCAATAAAGAATCGTTTTAAAAATAATCCTGTTAAACCGTCAATCCTCGCTTTTTCTTTAAGTTTTGAAAAAAGAACAATTCTTTTGGTTCCTAATCTCAGATGAGGAATAAACAGCTCTCCTTCTTCAACATAAATTTGAGAATATTCCGGTTCTACAACTAAAAATACACAGGAATTTACTTTGCTGTCCAATATCATAGGCCAGGCAACTACGGGCTTATTTTCTATTTTAAATAAGGATTTGACAACAGCAGAGCCTTTTAGAGAACGAATTTCTTCGTTATTATTTATTAAGGAAGTCCATTGTTCTTTTTTCTCATCGCTTAATCTTGATAAGATTTTTAAATTTTGAACATCATCACCGGTATTATAATTTGTTGTTGTTATAACAGCATAACAAACTCCGGCCCTTGTTGCCAAGACGTTCAACAGAGCATTTGCCGTATCTTCGGGAACATCCATGTTTTTCGTCAAATCTTTGGATATGATATAGAAGTGTGTTATTCTTTCTAATTTTTTTTCTAAAAAAATTCTTTTATCAATAAGACTTTTTTCTTCATTAATTAATTCTTCTTTATAGAATTTTAATTCATTGTTTCTTCTTTTTAAATTAGGATATTGCATTACGTTTTTCGTTGAAAACAAAAGTAACACAGGTATCATTGATATAAATATTAAAAACACTATTAAAGTTTGATATGAAATACCGAAGGAAAAAAGAGACGTTGTTATTGCTGTGGTACAAAAAGCAACATAATAAATAAAGTTGATTTTTTTAGACAGCATTGAAAGCGGTAAAAGAATAAGTATAAGTATATACTTTGCATAATAAAAATTTACTTTATTATAAATTATAAAAAAACATAACAAGATAAAAAACAGTTTAAAATAAAATAATAACTTTTTCATTTCTTTTCTTTATAAATACAAGTTTGATTCCTTCCGTTTTCTTTTGCCGAATATAAAGCATCATCGGCTTTTTTTATAAGTTCGTCCGGTGTTTCTTCCGTACTAAGTTCTGCAATACCTATACTTATTGTCTTTCTTATTTGTATCGGTCTGTAACTTTCTATGGGCATAAAGAATTTTTCGTCTTCAACCATTTTACGAACTTCTTCAAGTATTTTGTAACTTTCCTGTATTGTAGTATGATACATTAATACCGCAAATTCTTCTCCGCCGTATCTTGCTAAAACATCGACAGATCTGAATCTTCGTCTTAATATATTTGACAGTTGTTTTAAAAAAGTGTCTCCTGCCAAATGCCCGTAAGTATCGTTAACTTTTTTAAAATAATCGATATCTATCATAGCTATGCTTATCGGAATAGAGTTTGTTTTTGCTCTTTCTATTTCTTCCTGCAATCTTTCTATAAAATGTGTTCTTGTATATAATCCGGTAAGGCCGTCGGTTATTGCAAGTGATTCTACTTTTTTAAATAACATTGCATTGTTTAAAATTAATCCTATTAAACTTGCCAAAATAGATAATAATCTTAAGTCATAGTCATCAAATAACTCTTTTTTATCTGTAGAATAACCTTTTATTGCTCCCCAATAATTGTTTTCTATTTCTATAGGAACAACAACCAAAGATATAGTATTCTTATAATCCGTTTCCGTAAATCTTCTGTCTTCTTTTGTGTTTGTTATTAACAACGGAACTTTGTTAAATTTTGAATAGTTTACAAAAATATCTTTACTTGAATGTCTTTTAATGCTCCATCTTCCTTTGGATATAAATTGTTTCGTTAAATTTTCCAACAGCTTTATAAGTTCTTTTTCATCCATGGTGTTTTCTATTGAATTAATCATTTGTTCAAAAGATTGGAATATTTGCATTTTTTGGTTGATAGCGTTTATTTTATTTTCATTGTCGGTTATAGATGATTGTATTAAAGTTATATCTCTGTCCAATACTTCATGTTCTACTTTTATTTTTATTTTTTCGGATATCCATAACTGTCTGTATTTTTCAATTAAGATAAAAACTAAAATTATCCATAAGTTTTCAAATATCAATAGAAATTTGTTTAAAGTACCGGTGGTGGTGGCAATCGAAAACACACCTGCCGATACAGCAAAAGCAAGAAGTACTCCGCCAAAAACACTTCCTGAAAACATGTACATTATTAAAAAAACCAAAAATATTGTCGGGAAAATTAATATAGGATATTGGAATAAAAAGAAGAACCAAACAATAAAACATATACCTGAAAAAACAGGTATAATAACCGTTTTAACAATATCCAAGAAGAAGACTCTGTTTGTTTTAAAGCTTTTTAGTATCATTCTTTTTTTTCTTATAAAATTTCAGTAATTCCGTATCTATTTCATCTTTTAAATTTTTATCTTTTATATTAAAAATTTTTATCCATTTGTCTTTTTCTTTTATTGAAGGCCAGGCAACCCACAATCCGTATTTTCCGTTTAGAATATTACAATTTACTTCAATGCTGTCATTAAATATTACAGACATAAAAGCAAGTATCGTTTTCGGATTTTTTACAATACTGCATTTGTTTATTTTATATTCGATTTTACCTTTCAAATTGGTATTAATATTTTCTTTTTTATTTATTGCAGTTATTATATTGGTCTTAAAATCTCTGTTTAAAAAATAGAAAAAATAATGTTTGTTGCCTTTACTTTCATAAAAGGGGGATATTAAGTTATTGTTTTCCAATGTAAAATCCGAAAGTTGTAAAGTATTATTAAATTCTATATTTATTTTATTGTTCGTATTCGTAAGTTTAGTTACGTTTAAGGCTGCAGCATAAATTTCCATGGAAAACAAAAACAAAAGAGATAATAAAATGAAAAATTTTTTTAAATACATAATACAAAACCTGATATAATTGTTCTTAATATTTAATTTTTACTTATCAAACAAGTCTAAAAAATAACCTGAGTTGCCATCTATATTTCTTGATAAATAAAAAATATATGTGCTTTTTGTTTTGAATAATAATCTTATACAAGAATAAAATCTTGAACAAACAATAAAAAACTTTTTGAAAAAATCTTTAAATCCGCCGATTAAGAAATATTCAATAACTTGCGGCAATCCGTAACCTACAACACAACTCTTAAATAATTCTTTAAAAACATAAAATTTATTGGTTGCTTTCATTTTTGGAGTTTCGGAATAAATTCGTTGCCCTATAATTATATTTACCGGCAATTTTTTGTTTTCTATCCTGTCTTTAAAATAGTCAAATGAAATTAATTTTTTCTGTCCGAATTTTCTTCTGTTAAAAGTTGTTATAAATTCATTTGGAATATAACTTATATCACTGTCATTACAAACACCGATTCTTATCGGGAAAGGGTGAATGTTTCCGCTTCTGTCTATTATCGGGGTGTCATCGGATAAAAGTTTTATTTTGTCACTTTTTAATAAGTTCATTAATAATGTGCTTTTACCGCCGCCTTGAGGAAGTATACATATATAAACTTCATCATTATAAGAAAAAGAAGCACAATGTATTCTGTGAAATCCTTTTAAATCAAGCAGTTCTCCTGCTTGAGAATGCAATAAAAGATACGATATTTCATATAACATATCTTCATCTGAAGAAAAAATATCCGCGATTCTTTTTTCTTTATCAAATATAACAAGACATTTGTTGTTATAATCTGCATATCTGATATTGTTGTAATCGTAACATATACAATCCGTTTTATACATTGAAGCTTGAATTTGCGGTATTCGCTCATAAGGCGGATTTTGTAAATTTATATTTATAGTTATTACTTCTGATGAAATATCCTCTTTTTCC
>JAEEGL016476343.1_pt1 | contig 10885 bp, 10 predicted proteins | sample 9134231 | NCBI WGS metagenome assembly JAEEGL01 (sample SAMN16246548, study PRJNA631951) | gut metagenome | biome: gut microbiome; feature: rumen; material: fiber-attached | host: Bos | place: Iran: Karaj | collected 2018-10
GCTGTCCCAAAATCCTGTGATGAATTTACCATGGATGAGGTGATCTCCTCCATCTGTGAGAAAATGATTCGGCGTCATCCCCATGTGTTTGCCGGCGCAGAAAAAAACATCCAGGAGGACGTGAACAGAACTGATTCCTGGGATCGGATCAAGCAGGCCGAAACAGGAAGCAAAACACCGGTCGACGCCCTGGGCGATGTTTCTTCCGGATTGCCGTCTCTTCGTTATGCGGAAAAAATTCTCCGCAAAATGCGCAGAATCCCGGGCATGCAGGAGTTGTCCCCGGATGAAATCAAGGCGCTGGTTCAGCATCATGCGGCCAGTCTGTCCGGGGTCCGCGACAAAGATACGTCCGCGAAAGAACTCGGAGCGCTTCTTTTCTGCTGTGCAGCACTGGCGGTATCCCTTGAGGCGGATGGCGAAATATTGCTGCATCAGTCGGTAAAGCAGCTGATCGCAGCGTGTCAGCAGCTCGAAAAGGACGGGAAAATCTCGTATGAAAATCCGAATCCCTTTACTTTTAAGGATTTGGGAGTATACTGAACGTAGAAAAATGCATTTTATGGTGCAGTGATTGGAGAATAGTATGAGAATCGATAAATATCTGAAAGTTTCCAGGATTATCAAGCGCAGAACCGTCGCCAATGAAGCCTGCGCCAGCGGTCGTGTCACCGTAAACGGAAAAACAGCCAAGCCCGGGACTGATGTTGATCCTGGAGATATCATCACCATTCGTTTCGGGGAGCATCTCGGCCAGTATGAGATCCTGTCCGTTGCGGAAACGGTCCGGAAGGACCAGGCTGCCGAAATGTATCGCGTGATCCAGGAAGATGCTTCCATGAACCAGGAGCGGAATCTGTCATGAAAAAGTATGTGATTCTGGCATCCGGCGGATCCGGTTCCCGGATGAACGCCGGGGAGAATAAAATCTTTCTGCAGGCAGGTAATCAGATGATTCTGATGCGGAGCCTGCGTCTTTTTGACGGATTAGTGGACGGGATCATGATTGTGTGCCGGCCTGAAGATCGGGAGAGAATCGAAAAGGCTGTCTTCCCTTCCGGTCTTTCCTGCAGCATTTCCATGACCGACGGCGGGGATACGCGGCAGCATTCCGTGCTGAACGGGCTGAAGGCCCTGCAGGCCGGACCGGACGATATCGTTCTGGTACATGATGCGGCCAGGTGTCTGACGCCCCGCAGCGTGATCATCAGTGTCCTGGAGTCCTGCATGACCTTTGGTTCCGGTGTTGCGGCCGTGCCGGCGGTCAACACAATGAAATATGCCGATCGCAGCAGATTGGTGCTCTGCACGGAAGACCGCACGAATCTCTATGAGATCCAGACGCCTCAGGGATTCCGGGCAGGAGACTTGCTGGATGCCTATCTCCTGGCAGAAAAGAACGGATTCACGGCAACCGACGATGCGTCCGTCATGGAGCATGCCGACAAACCGGTCAGACTGGTGCAGGGATCAAAGAGGAATATCAAAGCGACAGAAAAAGAGGATCTGATCATGATCAATGCGCTTCTTCATCAAGAACCGTGTCGGATCCGGGTCGGTATGGGATACGATGTCCACCGGCTGGTGGAAAACAGAAAGCTCATTCTGTGCGGCGTGGAGATTCCGCACAGCCTCGGCCTGCTCGGTCACAGCGATGCGGACGTGGCGCTGCATGCGCTGATGGATGCGATGCTTGGCGCCGCCGCCCTCGGAGATATCGGCAGGCATTTCCCAGACACGTCGGAAGCATATAAAGATATCTCTTCTCTCCTCCTTCTGGAGAAAGTTGCCGAAAAAGTCCGGGAAGCAGGCTTCCAACTGGTGAATGCAGATATCACCATTGTTGCCCAGAAGCCGAAGCTTGCACCGTATATTTCGGAGATGATCCACAATGTCAGTGAAGTGCTCCACGTTTCCCCCGGTCAGATCAGCATCAAGGCCACCACTACCGAAAAGCTCGGTTTTGAGGGGCGTGAGGAAGGTATATCTGCCCAGGCTGTCTGCCTGCTACAGGAGATTCGGTAATTCAGTTGTTTTCAAAACGGCAGGATATCGGTTATCCAGCTGTTTTTCAATTCTGCAGGAGTGAAAAATCCAGATAGTCATCAGGCAGGGACGTCAGCAGTGCGCTGGCAAAAGTAATCAGATTTACACTGAGTTCATTCGCCAGTAATTCCGTTTCCGCCGGATCCGATCTTTCGTCCGTGTAAATCGTTCTCAATCCGTCAGTCAGGACCTGTGAATCATTCAGATTGGCATAAATGGAGCAGCTTCCCTTCTTCCAGTCTCTGAAGGATACCGTTGCCGTAAACATCGGTTTGTTTTCACGGGAAAAACTTCCTGAAATATCAATGGCTCTTTTCTCATTTGCCGGAATCAGTTCACCTGTAAAGAGGATTTCTTTTCTGGTCTCCGACAGTTTCATATGCCAGCGTTCTGTCAGCACGGGCGCTTTGCGCATAACCGTCCTGTACCCGGCTTTGTTCGGGTCCGCAAGAAGGAGTGAATCGAAATGCATCTCGTCCTGGCTCGCCGCGGAAAGCTCCATCACACGGTAGTAATTCGCCCCGTTCTCCCCGGTGCCGACCACTGCCCTGATCCTGGACGGATCACTGAAATCAAAGGACGCGGTGAAAAACTGTTTGCTCCCATCCTCTCCGTTCAGGGTCAGATATTGTCCCTGATCATACAGGCTGTAATGAATGATCAGTTCAGAGAGAGACGGAACGGCGTTTTCCGTCTGCCCCGCCATACTGATCATTTTTTCGCTCAGGGGTCCAATCTCCGCATCCAGCCCTAAAAATGTCGACAGCTGAGCCATCAGTTCGCTGTATGTACATGATCCGGTGATCACCGTATGCGCTTCATCAAACAGATCGCCGGTGAAGCAGCCCTCACTGTTTTCTCTGCCTTTCCCCTGCAAGATTCCGTACAGGGCACTGCCGAAACCGGGAATGTAAAAAGGTCCGAAGGAGAAATCCGGGTCCGTTTCAGGGATGAGCCCGTCCAGCTGATTCCTGAACGAAATGACATAAGACGGAAACAGGCCGGAAAGCAGAAGCATCTCATCTTCCTGGATCAGCGCGTCAGCTGTAACGGCATAGTCTCCGTTGTTGTTATGAATAATGAACTGCATTTCCAGATGATTGCTGTCAGCAAAAGCAGACCCTGCCAGCAGAATGATCGCCATAAGAATAATAACGATTCGTTTCAGCACAGTACCTTCGCTCCTTTGTCAGTTCAGCGCTTCAGACATCTCCTGTTCAGCAGAGATGTCATCATCACCTGACAGATCAATGCTCCGCAGCAGATGATGTTTCATCAGCAGCTGTGTCATCATCACCAGACTGTTCCGCGGCGAATGTTGCTTCATCAGTAGAGGCCTCATCATCACCTGTCGGATCATTTTCTGTCCCGGATGATGTTCCTTCATCAGATTCTGTCAGGATCTCCGTATCCTGGGATTCCGCTTCATTGGTGATTTCTTCAGGGAAACGCGATACTTTCTCTTCTGCGTTTTTCATCCAGGTTTCCAGCAGCTGCTCATAATACGATTGTTCGTATTTTTCCTGTGCGACAGCTCCCGAGACATCAAACGGAGCAAAAATCCAGGGAGATGCAGTTTTGACCTGTCCCTCAAAACTAAAGTTGAACCTTCCCTGCTCCACCTTTGCGGAAAGTTCAAGGGTAGTGGGGCTTGAAAGCTGCGGTTTGCTGGAATAATGAATACTGATCTCGCCTTCGGCCGCTGCCATGTCAGGAATCAGTTCCGCTGCCATCTGTTCCGGCAGAGTGTCAGCATCCCGCGTCAGCCGGAATGTGTAGGTGACTATCTCATGAATCCTGTTGTCTTCCGCATTGTCATATTTTTCGCTTTTTTTGGAAATGTCAGCCTTGATGGCGACATTTTTTGCGTTTTCGTTCTGCTGATCAATCATCGCAAAGTAAAGGACCGCGTTTTGAAAATCGTCGCCGTTCAGGGTAAAGTCATTGGGCATTTTCAGATAATACATGCCGCGGGGTCCGCTCAGGAAAACGCTTTTGTTGTTTTCATCGCTGTCAAATGCCGCAGCCGAAATCCCCGTTTTATCGGCATCCAATGGCAGCACCAAGGTGGAACTGAAAAGTTCACCCAGCGTGGAGACCGTTCTGGTGAAACGGATATCGCCGTCCAGATCCAGTTGCTCCAGTGCGTTGACATAGAAATATCCCAAATCGGGATTCAGGTAAGTATCCATTTGATCTTTGGACAGCTGTGAGGCAAAAAAGCTCAGCAGGCTTTCGTTTGAATGGATGGTGCGGATCAGGTCGTTGATGGCATTGTATACTTCCTTCAGCGGAATTGTGAAGGTCTGGCTGAGCTTTGGAGACCCGCTGTCATTCTGCACGGATGTCTCTGTGCTGAATGCTGAAATCCATACTTCCAGCTGGCGTTCCAGGCTTTCTGTGTTCAAAGTGTTTTCTTCATCCTGGATAAAAAGAATACGCATCAGATCCGTCAGCACGGAAGGATTCTCGCCTTCGGCATGCAGCCAGGAATTGACCACCTGGTCGATAGAGGGAAGCGCATAGCTTCCGTCTGCCAGGAAATCGCTCCGGAGATACATTTTGTCATCAATGAGACAGTATTCCGTCAGTGCATTCATGGATTCATTTTCCCCTGGCTGATAGACATAGTAATGCTGATTGCCTTCCGACTGAATCCCCCGGATTTCATAGGATGCATTCTGAAGGGAATGAATCAGCGGATTGAGTTCCGCATCCGCGTTCCCATGAATGACGAATGATCCCTTCAGACCGCTGCCAACCTGAAGCTGCCGTTCCATTTTTTCCGGCAGCGTATATCCGGCGGCGGATACCGTTGTTATGATGGACAACACCAGGATGATTGACATGACCAATGCGGAAATCTTTCTCATTGAACAGGCTCCTTCGCTACATAATTACTCTGCATTCGGAAGAATCGAACGGATGGATGCTTCAGGGATCTCTTCGGTAAGAAACAGGAGATCCTCCGGAGCAAGCTTCATGAACGCTTTCAGGACCTTTTCACTGATCTGCTGCGTTAGTTCGGATAACGCATACGATGTAAGCGCAGCCGCGTCATGCAGTGAATCAGCGGTCGAAACCCCCGCGATCGGTGAAACGCGGAAATTCAGTTTCACGCCGCCCCTCACTATTTTATCTTTTTTGGTGATTATTTCAAGTGTTCCGGTATATTGATTCTCAGGATTCCCGCTGCACTCAAATACAAGATCCTCCCCGATGGTCATTCCCTGAATGACCGTATTATCCGTAATGCTTCCGGTCAGAGTGCCTTCTTCGTCAACCTGAATGTCACATTGAACAGCGCCGCGGGTTCTGACGCCGTCAGACAGATCATCCGTTTCCGTTTTCCAGAAAAAGGTCTCTCCGTCATCAGTTTTCCTGCGCAACTGTTCAAGAATCAGGTTGTTTCTTTTCGTTCCCGAACTGTCAGGTGTGCGCAGGGTGAGTTCATCCCGGTCAACCGTTTCGCTGCGGACCGTTTTCCATTCAAGTCGTACGGTCCGAAGATCGTTCTCTGAGATTCCGGCAGCTCCTCCGTACCGGATTTTCAGAGGCCTGCCTTCTTCGGTCACCAACAGTTCAACATCCTGCCGGCCGGAAAAAAACATTTTTGTCGGATCCACGCAACTGTTCCCCGCGGAAAAAACCTTCCAGTACTTTTGAATACAGGAAGAAAGATCTTCGGAAGTCAGCCTGATCGTGATCTTCTTCACGGCAGTGCCGTAGTCCTTATATTTTTCAAGGATCTTTGCGCTGCCGCTCTGTTCCGGAAACAACTCCGGCAGATGTGCAAAGAAGGCGGAAAAGGACTGAAGGGTGTTGTAGATGGCCGCCTGCTCTGCCACAGTACCGGGGATTTTTGCAAACAGCTGTTCCGATGAACCGCCGTCAGATTCATTGGTGGCCATTTCGGAAAGAATGTATCTGTGGCTTTCATCTGCTGAAAGGATTCGCTGCCTGCTCCCATTGTTTTCTGTCTCAGCCAGGGAAAACAGTTCTTCCTGATCAAGGTACACCGTCAGTCGCGATTCCGGGCCGCTGACGTATCCGGAGAAGGACAGATACCGCAGCAGCTTGTTCAGCTTCTCTGTCCGTTGTTCATCAAACTGGGGCAGTTTTGTGAACTCCCCGCTCATGTCAAACGCGATCTGATTGCCGCTGTCAAAAAACGAAAGGAAATCCAGGATGCAGGACGCGGCGGCAAAGCCCGGACCTGCTAAAAACAGCGACAGCAAAAGAATTCCTGCAAGGATTTTCACGTAAACTGCCTGCCTGGAGTGCGTTTTTTTTCCTTCTGTCATGATTGCATTGCCTCGTCGAAAAAGATGTCAAGAAGATCGAAAACCTGTTCTGGCTGTGTGCATCGGTTGATTTCGTCCCGGATTCTGGCAGAGCCGCGCATGCCGTGAAGGTACCACCCGATATGTTTCCGCATCTCCCGGATGGCAATATGTTCAGGTCTCGTTTCAAGCATCATCTGGTAATGGTGCCGGATCATGTCCCGCTTTTTCTGTAATGTCACTGTAGGAACGGTCTGCCCCGAAAGCGCCAGCAGCGTATCACGGAAGATCCACGGATTACCGAGCGCCCCGCGGCCGATCATGATGCCGTCGACTCCGCTATCATGCAGCCGCCTGACGGCATCCTCATACGAAAATATATCACCGTTGCCGATCACCGGGATGGAAACGCTGCGCTTCACACTGGCAATCACATCCCAGTCGGCTTCCCCGCTGTACTGCTGGTCCCTTGTCCGGCCGTGGACCGTAATCTCCGAGATACCGGAATCTTCAGCAATCTTCGCAATCTCCACAGCATTGATGTGATCATGGTCCCAGCCAGACCGGATTTTGATCGATACCGGCAAGGCCGATGATCGGACGGTTTCCGCCATGATCCGGCCGGCTTTTGCGGGATCCCGCAGGAGCCCGCTTCCTTCTCCGGAGCATGCTACCTTTCTGGCGGGGCAGCCCATATTCAGATCAATTCCGTCGTAGACACCGAGTGCGCTGATTCTCCGGGCCGCTTCTGAGATGGTATTCGGATCTTTTCCAAAGAGCTGAAGAATCAGCTTCTTTTCCCTGCCGCCTCTCCGCATCAATTCCTTCTGCGCACGCTGATCAGGGGCACAGAGATAACCCATCGCGCTGATCATCTCCGTATAGGCCTCCTCGCATCCCTGTTCAAAGCATAAGGTCCTGTACACATGATCGGTTACGCCGCATAGCGGTGCAAGACGAATCTTTTCCATGATAATTCCTTCCGCAAAAGAATATCAGCTTATCGTACCGATCAATCCACGGTAAAACAACAAGCTGATACGGGATCCGGATGCAGATTCGGAGAAGTCCGAATAAAGTCCGTAAAAAGTCCGGAAACAGATCGTGATGAAATGATTACTTCGTCCCGAAAAGGCGGTCTCCTGCATCACCAAGGCCGGGAACAATATAGCCGTGCTCATTGAGGTGATCGTCCAGCGCCGCGACATAAATGTCAACATCCGGATGATCCTTCTGAATTCTGGCAATCCCTTCCGGGGCAGCAATCAGGTTCACCAGCCGCATATGATGGCAGCCGCGCTGTTTGATAAAGTTGATGGCTGCGCTGGCGCTTCCGCCTGTCGCCAGCATCGGATCGAGAATCAGCAGTTCACGGTTAACGCTGTCTTCAGGAAGCTTGCAGTAGTATTCGACCGGCTTCAATGTTTTGGGATCGCGGTACAGGCCGATATGCCCCACCCGGGCGGCAGGCACCAGATTGATGACGCCGTCCACCATGCCGAGGCCCGCCCGCAGAATCGGAATAATTCCGAGCTTTTTCCCGGAAAGGACGCGGCATTTGCATGTGGTAATCGGGGTCTCCACTTCCACTTCCTGCGTTTCCAGATCGCGGGTCACTTCATACACCATCAGCATGGCAATTTCGGAGAGCAGCTCCCGGAATTCCTTGGTGCCGGTGTTTTTATCGCGCATAATACTCAGCTTGTGCTGAATCAACGGATGGTCGAATACCACAACTTTGCTCATATGATTCACCCTCCAGTGCCTGTATCGGCTTGAAATTTCCGCATCTGATTTTATCAGAAAACAGCTCTTTTTACAAGAATTGAATCTTCCTTTGGCATGATTGACACGTCTTTTTTTTCAAACTATAATGCTTCTGTTGCATTTTCAGGAATCAAAGGAGTTTTCTGCCATGTCTCTTGCCCCTTCCAGGCTGATCTTCGGGCTGATCCCCTGGTACAGTTTTTTGATTGTTGCCGGTGCCGTCACAGCGATTTTCCTCGCGTCGCGGGAAGAAAAACGTGCAGGCCTGAAAAAGGATACGGTGTTGGATTTTGCCTTATGGGTTCTCCCCATCGGAATCATCGGTGCAAGAATCTATTACGTGGCTTTCTCCTGGGATGAATTCAAAAACGATCTTTTCTCTGTTTTCCGGATCTGGGAGGGCGGCATTGCGATCTATGGTGCGGTCATCGCCGGAATCCTGACGGCGTGGTTTTTTGCACGCGTCCGGAAAATATCCTTCCTGAGCCTATGCGACATTATTGCTCCCGGCCTTGTTCTGGCACAGGCCATCGGTCGTTGGGGCAATTATTTCAATCAGGAAGCCTATGGTCTTGTAGTCACGAATCCTTCCCTTCAGTTCTTTCCTTTTGCTGTTCAGATTCAGACGGATGCGGGCCTTGTGTGGCATATGGCCACTTTTTTCTATGAATTTGTCTGGAATCTGCTGGTTTTTATCTTCCTTCTTATTGCCAGGAGAAAATGGTTCCGGTATCGGGGCGATGTGATTACTTTTTATGCATTTTGCTATGCCTGCGGCAGGCTTGTCATTGAAGACTTCAGGATGGACTCTCTCTATGCCGCTTCCTCTGTCCGGATCAGTCAGCTTATCAGCGTCATCATCTGTCTCCTGATCCTGATCCGCTATCTGGTCCTGTTCATGGCGAAGCCATCACGTCCTTCTCCCTTTGTTGTCTGCCTGTGTGTGGCAGCGATGATGGCGGATCTGTATCTGATCCTCTGGCTGACCGGGCTGCTCACCTTGTCGCTTCCCCTGCTGACGCGTTTCCTGTTGCTCGTAGCAGGCAGTGCCATCAACCTGATTTCACTTTTCATGCTCTATGGCTTTTGTGCGGAAGGAGAGATCATCTATGCCGACCACGAAAGCTAAAAATATCCTCTACCGGCTGGCGCTGCCCTTCTGCTCCCCTTCCGTTCCGGCCGATCCCATCGCCGCGTCGGAAGGGCACGCACTTCAGTACGCCGGCATACTTTCTTCATGCATACGGCGGAATCACATCTCCGGAGGAGCGATCTCGCTGCTGTCCGGATCGGAGACTGCCTCTGTCTGCACGAAAGCGGTTCATACGGATCTGATCCCCAGCCGGGAAACATATTTCAGGGTTGCATCCATCACGAAAATGGCGACCGCCCTCCTGGCCATCCGGTTGGTGGATCTGGGCATCCTGGATCCGGAAGCGCCTGTGTCCGCCCTGCTCCCCGATGGGGAGAAAGTTCCAGAACTGAAGGGGATTCGGATCACTCATCTGCTGACCCATACGTCAGGCCTTTCTGATCCGCCGAATCTTGAAGAATGTCTCAACGAAAGCCGGCCGTATCCGGAAGCTTTATCCGGCTGCCGTTGCCACGAACCGGGGGCGGTTTTCCGGTATTCCAATCTTGGCTTCGGCCTGATGGGCAGTGTTTTTGAGTCAGTGCTGAACAGGCCTCTCGGGGAAATATACCGGGATTATCTCTTTGAACCGTTGAAGATGAACGCGACGCTGGAAGCCTGCTCTCTTCCAGAGAATAAAATCATGCCTGTGATCCGCATGCTTCCGTATCGGGAAGGATCTGCTCTGCGTGTCACGCCGCTTGGGCGGATTCCTTTGTCATCCCCCGATCCGCTTCATCACTTCGGGCATACGGCCGGCAGCATGTATGCCGATCTTCCGTCCCTTGTCCGTCTGGCTTGTTGTATACGCGACGGCGGATCCCCTCTCCTTTCTGCGCGATATCATGGATTGATGCAGAAACAGGTCTCCTCCTACGGTTCCCTTTCCCCAACTTTGTCCTATGGAACGGGTCTGCTGCTGGTCCGCGATCAAAGAATCTCAGATTCTGTTGTCTACGGCCATCAGGGTTTTGCATACGGATGTGTGGACGGCGTTTTCTGGGAAGAATCCTCCGGAAACATCATGGTTTCCCTGAACGGCGGATGCAGTGAGGCCCGGAACGGCCGCTTCGGTATCGCCAATCTGAATTTGTGCGAGTGGGCTTTCAGAAAGGAGCTTCCGGCATGGAAATAAATCCCTCCCTCATTCGCGATTATCCCGCGGCCCTCGATCGTTCAGTCCGCCTGCTTGCGGAAAGGCCTCGCAGCAAAAAGGAAATCAGGGATCGTCTTTCATCCGCAGGATACGATGAAGAAGTCGTCGATCTTGTGATCCTGAAACTGGAAAAGGAAAAGCTTCTGGATGACCAGGATTTTGCGGAGCAATGGGTGCAATCCAGAAGCCGGAAATACGGGCCTGCCCGAATCCGTCATGAATTGCGGATCAAGGGAATTGATCAGGAAACCGTTCAGGCAGCCACAGAGTCCATGACCGAGCAGGACCAGCTGGAACATGCAATGGATGCAGCACGCAGGAAAATCCGATCCCAGGGAAACAGCTGCGATCCGCGCAAGCTGAAACAGCGAATCATTGCCATGCTTGTCCGGAAAGGTTATTCCTGGGAGCTTGCTTCAAAAGCATATGATGCAGCCATGTCTCAGGACGAATGAATGTAACAAAGCAGCCCGGCAGTTTTCACTGCCGGGCTAAAATGTA
>JAEEGL017303727.1_pt1 | contig 10885 bp, 3 predicted proteins | sample 9134231 | NCBI WGS metagenome assembly JAEEGL01 (sample SAMN16246548, study PRJNA631951) | gut metagenome | biome: gut microbiome; feature: rumen; material: fiber-attached | host: Bos | place: Iran: Karaj | collected 2018-10
AAACCCCATTTTCCATTTGATGGCATATGAATATCATCGATAATGCCAATATCCATCAACCCCATCTTATATAAAGATGTGTTTCCGTTATTATCAACAAGTTCTGCAAGAACTGCTTTCCATGCTTCTTTTTTAGCATAGACATCTTTCCCGCAGATTTCGTTATGTTCAAACTCGCTAGTCAGGTTATCGATAAAAAGCGGCATAGGTTTGCCTAGTATGCCTTCACTTTTCTTAATTGTTTCAAGAATCAAGCGTTTATACAAAATAGACGTATAGGTTTTCTCCATGTAGGAAGCATAAAAAGCAGCCGCCTGCCGGCTATCAGAAAAGGCGATAAACTGTTTTGCTTCTTTAGTTTTATGCGCAACTACATCATTGCTGTCGCCGAAATCAAAACCCGACTCATCTACAACACTACGCACCTCATATGTTATTTTGTATGAAGGTAATGCTTCAAATAATGCTGTCCCAATTACACTTGTAACAGCCTCCTGTCCAGTAAAAAACATTCTGACAACAGAATATGGATTTGTAGATTCACAGGCTGGACATTTATGAAGCGCCCCTTTCCCCTTATTTACTTTCCAGACTCTTACATAATTTTTTTCTTCATGTTCACACTTAGGGGGTCTCACAAGATTCGCAGGTCTAATAAACCCACATTCCGGGCATAGATCATAAGGTTCCAGTTTATAATCCTGCTCATCCAAGACATCTTCGTCCGTTGCATCTGCAATATTTCTTCCCAACAGAAAAAGATCACTACCATCCTCGTATGATTTGTTATTACATTGTTCAAGGATGTTCTGGCTACTGACTTTTCCAACAAGGTAAATTGAATGGCAAAATGAGCAAGTTGCTATTTCAAATACTTTGTACCTGGTATCGTCAATATAGTCTTCTTTCTTTCTGTCAAGGAAAAGATGCTTGTTCTTACCAATGGTTATAAAAACGCTCTCAGTGGCACGGAGAAACATATGGTATCTGGCATCAAACAATTTAATCGCATTCTTTTCTGCTAAGGATGCGACTACAACGAACATTTCTGTATCGCTATCTTTCCAGCCCATATATTTTGAGATGTCTGTTATTTTTTTTGGTTCTGAAAGGTAATTCTTTACTGTTTTGAAAGTACTGTCACTTGAAAGAATGTCGAATAAAAGTTCCTCTAATGCACTCTCACATCTTGTATCACCAACATATGTCTCAATGATGGAATCTATTGCCTTAGTATCCCAAGTATCTTTGCTCAGTTCAATTCCAAGTTGACGATAAAACTCAACAGGAATGGTCTTATCCGCTTCAGTTGATAGGATATCCACCCTTTCTGCACGGACGATGTCTTTTGATGAAAAATCTGCATCACAAAGGCTTGCAGCGAAATTAGCAACTGCATCATTGGCATCATCATCTCCCAATGTTGCACTCGTAAGAATATAACGAATATGATCATTATGAAGCGTTGCCCTAAGTCTACGTAAGAGCATGGAAACTTCGATTCCTGTAGAACCGGAGTAAACGTGCGCTTCATCCAAGACTATAAACTTCCATTTATCCCTATCTTCGGGTCTGAAAAACACTTGATCGTCAGGTCGAACCATCAGATACTCCAACATGGCATAGTTTGTAATAAGAATATGAGGCGGAGTCTCTTTCATCTGATCCCGGCAGATCAATTCATTTGGGAGCGGCCTTTTTTCATTTAATTTAAAATACTCTTCCAAAGCAGGCTTGAAAGAATGCAGTGTTTGACCAGTATACGCGCCAAAAGTGATTTCAGGATAGTCAGCTAACAATTCTCTGAGACGTTCCATCTGATCGTTAGCCAGCGCATTCATAGGATAAATAAGCAACGCCCTAACACCAGGAGAAAGAGTATTAGCTTCGTGCTCTCTAACAATTTCAGATATCAAAGGAACAAGAAAACTCTCAGTTTTACCTGAACCAGTACCCGTAGATACAACAATATTCTTTCCGGAAAGAACCTTTCGGATTGCATTTTCTTGATGAAGATACAAAGGACGTGTCTGATGAATATGTAACCGGGAAACACCTTTAGGCAGGAGTCCTTCTTGAATCAATTCTTGAATCGATTTTCCTTTTTTGAATGAATCCGTAACGTCAAGAAATGGCCCATTCGAAAACTGGGTATCGTGATCCAATTGCGTTTCAAATGCCTTTTGATAAACAGGGTCATTGATTTCAAAGATTGTTTTAAGATACCGTTTATACTTTTTTGTAATTTCTCTTGATGCAGCAACGGGCAAAAAAGCCATTATTTACTCCTCTCCATGAAAATAATACTTGTAATTGCGCATTATTCTTGCAATTTGTTCAACAATTTCATCTTCAGCTGATGTCCATTTTTTGAAGGTTTCCCTGCTGATATTAGATAATTCTCTCAGCGTTGAGTAACCGGTAATCTTTAATGCTGAATAAGCCTCCTGACTCCAGGTTATGTCAGATATATATGTATCTCTGATAATTTGTTGCGGCTTTTTCCGAACAAATACCGTGTTGAACGGCTTGTCTTCTTTAAACTCTAATATTGGCGGCATTGTGTCATAGTCCGACTGTGCACGCTCACAGAAATCAACTCTAAATATGCATTCATCAGCATCCAAATACGAGTATCTAACATAGCATGCCTTTTTATTCAAAAACCCATTTTCTTCCTGCAAAACCGCCTTCCGCTTTGTATCATATAAAAAGTTTGTTGGTTCATCACCGTCGTAAAATTCTATCCATGCAAGCGAAGGGTCTTTAACATTTGGGAATGTAACTTTGACCTCAAAAGCAGCAAGCGGGAAATAGCTTGTTTTTTCAACAACCATCATCCCATTATAGACCCCTCGATCTGATGTCCTTTGCAGGTTCTCAATGTAATAATCAAAGTTTAGAGGTAATACGTTTTCGCCCTCAATCAGGCCTTCGATTTGTACTAAACGAAGGTTTCTGGATGTCATGTCATAAGGATTCAGAAGTGCCTGCTCATACTTACCAATAGAATAATAGTCTCCCCCGAAACCCGAATCATCCGGCTCAAGTTCAAATAGTTCAACTTGATATTTGTCATTTTCGATCTCATAGGAAAACGACGCATCACCGTCTGCAAGTGGTACCTTCTCGGCAATAAGCACATCATTTCTGTAAACATCTGCATAATACTCAGACTTACCGACGATTGTGGAATTAATAATAATTTCACCAGCATCAGAATCACCAAGAAGCTGCACTGAAACCACGCGGCTATGAAGAATAACCGTATATAAAGTTACTTCTTCATTGTTACCAAATTGAAGTTTGATATCTTTCCAGTCCGATCCGGAAAGATAAGATTTGAACTTCACCAAATCGCATTTAATTGAAGAGGCTCCTATACTGCGACGGAATTCCAGTGTTCTTACATCGTCGTCAGATTCATCGATTGAAAGGTAAACTTTATGATAAGGTACTGATAATTCAATCTCATCAGGCAACTCGGTATGCCAAATGGCGGACGGACGCAAACTGGACCACGATCCGTCTGCTTGTTTTATAAAAAGCGCTGGAACAGGAATGCTAATATTAAAAGTCTCGTTATTTAAATCCACATCAAACTTTAATTCTCGTCCAACGGATTCTATTTCTAATGAGAATGAATTGCTTCTAGGAGTCCTTATACACGCAGGATCAATGTTTCTAATCTCTAAAAAATCATTGAATGTAGCGGTTGCTCTCGGATCAAAAATATAGGGAGCCTCTTCAAAATCAACATTAAAGTCTTTAATATAAACGAAGTTCCATGCTCTCGAAATACTTCCCGGGATATCTATAGCAATACGATACTTACCGTTCTTTTCATGCATTAACGGGAACAGGTCAATAAAGTATCCAATATCTCCACTCCTGTCATCGATATTGAACGGGATAGCATCCAAATCACTTATACGGTATCTTGTTCCGCAAAACTCAATAGCAGTACCGGAAATCTTTGCCGGATCCGCCCTTAATGCAAAATGCGGGACATAGTTATACAACAGAAAATCAGAACCGTTACTTTCACACCTGGCATTTTCAACCAGACCCTTACCAACAATACCGTTTTCTATTTTTTCTTTTCCAACTATAACAGCGTTTCCATTGGGCAGTTTAATGATGTCTTCAAATTCAAACTGAAAGTAAGAAATCGTCAAACCATCTCTTAACCTTCTTTCAATCAACGCACTTGATTGAACTGAAGACTCTGAAACAGCTACAACATCTCCAACTTTAATGTTTTTAGAGTATATCGGATATCCATTCTTATCAAAAAATCTAATATCCGTTTCCTTAATGGAAAATGATTTGATTACTTCTCCATAACCATTGATTAATTGAATCTTATATGCTTTAAGCGCATTGGGCCAAGGAATCAGATAATCAGTTTCCTTCACTTTGTAGCCAATAACGGATTCAATTACTTGGCATGTGTTTGTATAATCCTCTGCGCCAGAAATAGACCAATACAGTTCTTCATTTCGTTCTTTTTTTACACTCTGTGATGGGATCTTAATTTCAAGATGATCTTCAGCCTCATTAAAGAATACATACGGATAAGAGAACATCCTCAGGCCTTTACGTCTGGCAATGCCCCTTTCGGTATAAATAGTTGTGAATTCCCTATTATTTCTGACCCATTCCTGCATCAGATTATAAATGCGATGCTTAGTATGGATCTGGTAGTCAAAGTTCCAAAAGAACTTATCAAGCTTTTTAATATGATTTCTAACTCTCGACCTTGAACTTCTGGGATTAGCTGACATAGCATGGCCTATGTGTTGAGATAACATATAAGCACGTCCACCTTCTTCAGAGAAAATGGATTCCATCAGTCCATCCATAATCTCTTTTCCGCCATTCTCAGGTTTTAATCTTGTAATATCCCTGTCTATGTCCAAATCATAGAACTTATATAGAAAATCAAAATAACCGGACACATAATGATCTGGAATATAACAATGCATTAAAATGTTCGGAACATATTTATTCCGCTCTTTTGTCCGGTACAGATCATACCTTTCAAGGATACTATAAAACGTTCTCCCAATAATATTTTGGCTTGCAACGTCATTATCTATTTGAACTTCATCAAAGAAATAACCCCAGAAAGTACCCCTGTCATAAACCTTAATAGCGACTTGCACTATAGAAATGGCAAATAATGATTCACTGACAAGGGCGTCAGACTCCAACAGCGTTCTAATAGCATAATGCAGGTAAACTTTAGCACATTCGTAATCGAATGGATCGACCCGCATATCTCCCAGATATTTGTTCGTCCGGATTTCCCCTGTGGCACGTTTGTTTAAGCGCTGTATCACCTTGCAAAACAATTCATCCTCACAAGGCAAAGGTATGGATCTTCTTTCTGTTGGAGTCCCAGTAATACGCTTCAAAAGCGAATCCAACGTTAGATTCCTTAAGGTTGTATTTCTTGTAAATGCCACTGTACGAGATTGACTTGTAACTAGCTGCGTTTTTGTAGTATCAGCACTTACCTGGTTCTCAATAGGTGCTTGATTCTCAATTAACTTGTATCCGTAAAGAGACGCAAGCGCAGATAATGTCATTTTATTTGTGGACGCAAATCTGTAGATCCATTTAGTTTCAGGAACTGCAGGAACAGATACCTCATTTTCGTCATTCAGGTATTTTTCAAAAAAACTGATAATCTTATCATCGGTAATAGATTTATCAGAGGAAAGTTTACAACCGGTAAGAAAAACTTCATATTCCGTTTTTGACATACCTCTTTTAGCCGCATTACTGCCGAACTTGTACTTATCTCTCTCATCAGGAACAAAATATCTGGTTTTCAAAAAATCTATATACTTCCCTCGCGCTAAAATCTGCGCCTCACTTGAAAGCAATTCTTCCATTTCTTTCGAGATAAGATCTTTTGAACCAACAGCGTCTTCATCAATTTTAGAATAGTAAAGGTCCAACTTTGTATCTATCAACTGCTTTATATATTCAGTATCAGCTGTTGAGAGCAATCTATTTAACTCTTCAGGTATGACAAAAAAGCTGGACCCATCCATTGTTATTAAATACAGAAAGCCAGCTTTGTGAATATAATTATATGGGTTTACACGAATTACTCTAAATGCTTGTTCTAAAGTACAACTTTCAATGTTTTCAATGCAATCAACCACATTTTTATCAGTGGTTAATCCTTGCGCAGCCCGGGATTTGTAATAATCTACAAAAAACCGTACAACATTAAAAACCGAAGCCAATCCCTGCTCATTTTTTAGCGAAAAAATAGCTTTAAATAAAACCAATTTATATGACCGCTGGTAACCAGCGAGGCTATCTGCCGGACCAACATATTCGAAAAAACGCGATTTTATATCAGTATTCATAATGCGTCCCTGTTTCAACAAGCATTAATCACCAAAATCATCATCGGATTCATATTCACAAAATCCATCGTAATCCAGAAACAGATCATCCTTTTTGTGCTCCCTATTTGTCCCATCCATGATCTGCAAACCAATCAGTTCTTCTTTGAACGGCGGTTATTCATAACGATCGCGAAGTCCTTCCAGGTGCTTTCCTGGGCGTAGCGATTGCCGAGGGAGAGAAGTTTATCCATAATTATCAAGTTTCTCCTTTTGCTATATCAGTTTTCCTTACTATAGTTAAAAAGTCTGCAATAGAAAACTATCTGCCGACCCATATCGTAGCAATGGGACCTGCTATAGCTGCCAGCATTGCAATAATCGCAATAATCATCATTGCAACATTGAACCGCTTGCTTCGCCTTAATTCTTCTTTTGCTTCTTTGTTTGCTTCAACTTGTGCATCGAACAATTCTTTTAACTTCGAGTAATTGTCTGAAAGCAGTTCATTTTGTTTTTGGATAATATCAACTTGCTTCTCAAGAAGCCCCTTTTGAGCAATGTTCGCCTCCGCACCAGCAACCATTCTTTCTTCTCTTTCGATTCTCTCTTGATTTACCTGTGCGATAGTACGCCACGATTCTTCCTGTTGATGGCTAATCTCAGAGACTAAAGATGCGCTATTTACAATAGATTGGTTAAATCCACTATAACTATTTTTCATAGGCGATAGTATTACTATTATTTTTTATCATTTTAGCCATAAACGTGAACCCTACTTAATTAGGGTGATTTTTCCTCTCCTCTGCAGCCATCAGCATCGGCTCCGGGTTGATTTTGTATGTTGTTGTCTGCTCGGGCTTTTCTGTAAAGTTCGAATCACCAATACCGAAGAACTTATCAAAGAATGTTTTTAATTTATCGATTATACCTTGTTTTTTTGCAGCCCTGTTCCCGCCTCCAAAGCGGGAGACCGGCGGCATAAGTTTATCGATATCCGTTCCGGTGGTCTTGACTTCACCGTTACGGAACGAATCCTCTAGGAAGCGTCTGGTCTCGGCTTCGTTCAACCGTTCTTCTGTGATGATCTGCATGAGCTGCTTTTCGCGCTCTTCAGAAACATAAGAACGCCATTCAACCAGAACATCATCCACATCATTGATACCAGCAATAAAGGTCTCGATCAAGGCCTTCTTGCTGCGAAGTTCTGGAGACGCATCAACGGCCTTGCGGATCGTAATCAGCACTTCCTTGTCCTGGCAATGACTGTCGTGATACTTCTTCACTAGCAGGAGAATATAGTCGATATTAATCTCGATCTGACGGATCAGTTCAACCTCAAAGATCACATCATCGGTGATGTCTTCTTTTTCACCTTCCGGCTTGCGATTTCTCCATTCATCACGGAGATCCTGATAGCGGCCAAGATAATCCTGAAGATCACGTTCAGAGATCAGCTCTTTGCCTGCAAAATCATCGAAGGAAGAGAGCAGATTTCTCATGCGGAGGATCGCTCCGAACAGAGCAATAAAGTCTTTCTGATTCTGTTCTCCGATAATCTGTGGCTGTGACAGTGGGAACCTGGCCTCAAGATCATTCATGAGATCCACATAACCGGGATGATGTTTGTCATCCGGACCGATATAACCGTAGTAGTAATCCTTGAAAGTCTGCATCAGGACGATACCTGACGCGTTCTTGTCCCCAAAGAGGGATATGGCATCGTCAACCCGTTTCTGAAGGTTTCTGAAGCAGACGATGTTTCCGAAGGTCTTGATACTGTTCAGAATACGGTTCGTGCGGCTGAAGGCCTGGATCAGTCCGTGCATCTTCAGGTTCTTGTCTACCCAGAGCGTATTCAGCGTAGTGGCATCGAAGCCTGTCAGGAACATATTGACTACGATCAGAATATCCAGTTCCTTATTCTTCATGCGAAGGGAGACATCTTTGTAGTAGTTCTGGAACTTGTCTCCGTCCGTAGAGTAGTTTGTATGGAACATCTGGTTATAATCCCTGATTGCGGCCTCAAGGAAGTCGCGGGACGGCTGGTCCAGTGCGGAGGTATCCTCTGAATTCTCTTCGTCCAGGATTCCGTCAGATTCTTCCTCATTGGCACCGTAACTGTATATTGTAGCGATTCTCAGTGCCTTGGTCGGATCAGCGGCCATCTGCTTCTTGAATTCCTGATAATACAACTTGGCCATCTGTACCGAGGAAACGCAGAAGATGGAGTTAAAGCCGCTGACACGCTGCTTTTGCTTGATTTCTTCCACAGTGCCTCTGTCAGCGGAAGCCACGTCAGCGATATTGGTCAATACGCTGAACATATAGGTTTTATCTCCACGATAGGTCTTCTGGTCGAAATGATCCAGAATATACTTGGTGATCAGCCGAACTCTTTCCGGAGCCATAAAGGCCTTCTCGCGGTCAATATCCCAGACATCTTTATAATCGATATCTGGGTCGGTATCCTTGGTTTTGATATAGTCCACTCGGAACGGAAGGACGTTCTTATCATTGATTGCATCCACGATTGTGTAGGTGTGGAGCTGATCTCCGAAGGTCTGTTCCGTTGTGAAGAACTGCGGATTCCTGACTGCTCCGGCATTGGCCGCAAAGATGGGTGTGCCGGTAAAGCCAAACAGATGATATTTTCTGAAGCTCTTGACGATGGCCGCGTGCATATCACCAAACTGGCTGCGGTGGCATTCATCAAAGATGATGACTACATGCTTCTGATAGACATCATGAACAGGGTTCTTCTTGATGAATGTCGAGAGTTTCTGGATCGTTGTGATGATGATATGGGCATTCGGATCTTCCAGTTGTCTCTTCAGGATCGCTGTAGAAGTATTGCTATTGGCAGCACCTTTCTCAAAGCGGTCATATTCCTTCATGGTCTGGTAGTCCAGATCCTTGCGGTCTACGACAAACAGCACCTTATCGATGTAGGGATGATTGGAAGCCAGCCTTGCGGCCTTGAAGGAAGTCAGCGTCTTTCCGGATCCTGTCGTATGCCAGATATAACCGCCACCTGCTACACTGCCGTATTTCTTGTAGTTGGTGGCAATCTCGATACGGTTCAGAATACGCTCTGTAGCCGTGATCTGATACGGCCTCATGACCATCAGCATATTCTCAGAGGTGAAAATGCAGTACTTGGTCAGCACGTTCAGAATAGTATGACGTGCAAAAAAGGTCCGTGTGAAGTCAATCAGGTCGGGAATCACGATATTGTTCGCATCGGCCCAGTAAGAGGTAAACTCAAAGCTGTTGGATGTCTTTTCCTTTTTCCCAGCTCCCGACTTGTGATCTTTGATGGCATTGAACCTTGTACTGTTGGAATAGTACTTGGTATTTGTGCCATTGCTGATCACGAAGATCTGGACGTATTCAAACAGACCGCATCCGGCCCAGAAGGAATCCCTCTGGTAGCGGTTGATCTGATTGAAGGCCTCACGGATCGCAACGCCGCGCCGCTTCAACTCGATATGAACTAGCGGCAGACCATTGACAAGCACCGTCACATCATAACGATTATCGTGCTTTGCTCCCTGATCCTGGCCGATTGCATACTGATTGATAACCTGAAGAAAGTTGTTGTGGACGTTCTTCTTGTCAATCAGCATAATGTTCTGGCTAGTTCCATCATCACGCTTAAGGACCTGAACATAGTCTTCCTGGATTTTCCTGGTCTTTTCCACAATATGCTCATTGGGATTAGCCACGTTGTTGGAAAGAAAACGGCCCCATTCGTTATCTGAAAACTGATAATTGTTTAGCTTTTCCAACTGCCTTCGAAGGTTCAGCAGAAGCTCCGGCTCCGTATGAATTTGAAGGTATTCATAGCCTTGCTCCGTAAGCATCCGAATGAATTCCTTCTCCAGTTCCGCCTCACTCTGATAGCTGTCGGAACGGGCCTTGACCGGCTCATATTCCGTGACAACTGTGTTTTCTGTTGTCTGGGCGACAATATTGAAATACGGCATTCGCCCACCTCCTTGACTTATTATGCTACCCTGTCAAACTTCAGTAATATGTCTCTGTAATACTCATATTGCTTTGTTCTTGCTTCAATCTCAGCTGGAATCCCTGATGCAATATCGTTACTTAATGCGTAAAAATTGTCTAAAATCGAAACAACTCGATTCTGATAATCAATAGGAGGAATAGGTATCATCATGTTTTCCAGCACCGACCTAGATAGTCTTGGAACACTTGACCTTCTCACTTTTGATAAAATACTATCTTGATTATTCTGTAGCACGTAGTACAAGTATCGACTATTAACACTACTAGGACATTCAAAGCAGAAGCAATCATCTGCAGCCCAGAAATCGTGATAACTATATCCAATTTCTCCAGCTGCACCAGCTCCAATTACAAACGCAGTACCTGCAGTTCGATTTGCTTGATCATAATATCCTAAAGGAGTCATGCTATTCTGGTATACTGCATATTCTCCGTTCTGTGACAGTTGACTGCGCACAACTCTGATTCCCCTTGATATTTCTACA
>JAEEGL010034879.1_pt1 | contig 10884 bp, 9 predicted proteins | sample 9134231 | NCBI WGS metagenome assembly JAEEGL01 (sample SAMN16246548, study PRJNA631951) | gut metagenome | biome: gut microbiome; feature: rumen; material: fiber-attached | host: Bos | place: Iran: Karaj | collected 2018-10
AGTCCCTTGATAAGAAAATCACAAATTCTGGTGATATAGAACTAACTCCATATGAGCAAGCTAAAAGATATAACGATAATCTTCCTTATGATGAAAAGGCAAGATGGATTGTTACATGTAATTTTGCTGAAATTTGGATATATGATATGAATCAATCCGTACCTAAAGAGGTAAGGGTTAATCTTTTAGAATTACAGTCTAAATTTTCTATGTTTGATTTCATGGTAAATAAAGACCAGAAAAAGATTTCACAAGAAATGGAAGTATCTTTTAAAGCTGGAAAATTTGTTGGTCTTATTTATGATGCATTTCTTAAGCAGTATATAAATCCTGAAAATGAGGAAAGTCTAAAAAGTCTAAATATGCTTTGTGTAAGGCTTGTTTTCTGCCTTTATGCTGAGGATGCTCATATTTTTGGTAACTCCGGTCATATGTTTTATGACTACATGAATCAGTTTGAAACTAAAGATATGAGAAAAGCTCTTATAAGCTTATTTAAAATATTGGACACGCCTGAGGATAAACGTGATCCTTATGATAAGAGTGACCTTGCAAAATTCCCTTATGTCAACGGTGGTCTTTTTGCAGATGAGAATATTGAAATTCCAAATTTTACCGAAGAAATTAGGGAAATATTACTTACAAAAGCAAGTGATGAATTTGATTGGTCCGTAATAAGCCCGACTATTTTCGGCGCTGTATTTGAAAGTACATTAAATCCTGAAACTAGACGTTCAGGTGGAATGCATTATACTTCTATTGAGAATATTCATAAAGTAATAGATCCTCTTTTCTTAAATGACCTCACCTCAGAACTTGAGGAAATACTAGCTATACAAGTTGAAAGGACAAAAAAGTCAAAACTAGAAGCTTATCAGAATCGCCTTGCTACATTAAAGTGGCTTGATCCGGCTTGTGGTTCAGGAAATTTTCTTACGGAGACATTTATATCAATACGTCGACTTGAAAATAAAGCAATAAGAGCTATTCTTGACTGTGATAAAAAGCAGGTAGACGGTCAGATAGTTTTTGGTCAGGCTATTAATCCTATAAAAGTTAGTATAAATTCTTTTTATGGTATAGAGATAAATGATTTTGCAGTTACTGTGGCAAAAACTGCCTTATGGATAGCAGAGAGCCAGATGATAAAAGAAACTGAAAATATAGTGCATGATAATATCGATTTCTTACCATTAAAGACTCAAGCAAACATTGTAGAAGGCAATGCTTTGCGAATTGACTGGAATACAATTTGTCCTAGAAATGAACTCAATTATATTATGGGCAATCCTCCTTTTTCAGCTGGAAGAAGAATGGGTGCTTCTCAAAGAGAAGACATGAATTTCGTAGCGAGTGACTTTCCTAAAAATGGTGAATTGGATTATGTTTCATTATGGTATATTACTGCTTCGAAATATATGGCATCTTCATCTATTAAAGCTGGTTTTGTTTCCACAAGTTCAATTTGTCAAGGCGAGCAAGTAGTATTGCTTTGGAAGCCTTTGTTTGAAAAATATAATCTTAATATTTTCTATGCAATTCGTTCTTTTAATTGGGATAGTGAAGCTTCTATTAAAGCAGGCGTTCATTGTATTATTCTCCTTTTTACTGTTAATAATATTGTAAAAGAAAAATATATCGTAGAAGGTAATGATAAAATGAAAGCATCACACATTAATGGATATTTGATGGATGCCGATGATTTATGGATTGAAGGCCGGAAAAAACCCATATGTAATGTGCCTATTATCAGTAATGGAAGTAAACCTTTGGATAATGCTATATGTGCTTTTACACCAGATGAAAAAAAGGATTTTGTTTCAATTGAACCAAATAGCGACAAATATTTTTATAGATATATGGGAAGCCGTGAATTTATTAATAATATCGAAAGATGGTTTTTGTTAATTAATCGTATACCACCTCAAGAACTAGCTGGTATGCCTTATGTGAAGAAAAAACTATCGGAAATAAGAGAGTACAGATTATCATCTGATAGTGTGCAAACGAGAAAATTAGCCGACACACCCTCAAAGTTTCATTTTGAAAATATGCCATCAAGTAATTATTTGGTAATACCTCAGACTTCATCTGGAAGAAGACGTTATATACCTATTGGTTTTCTATCTCCAGAGATTCTTGTAAATAATAAATTACAAGTGATGCCAGATGGTGGACTTTATGAATTTGGTATTCTATCATCTAACGTGCATAATGCCTGGCTTAGAACTGTAGCAGGGAGATTGAGAGAAGATTTTACATATTCCGTTAGCGTTGTATATAATACATTTCCATGGCCTTCGCCAACAGAAGAACAGAAGAAAAATATTGAGGAAACAGCTCAAGGAATACTTGATGCAAGAGCCTTATATCCTGAAGCAAGCCTTGCAAATCTGTATAATGTGGATTCAGATGGTCTTGATAATATGCCTGACATACTAGCCAAGGCTCATCATGATAATAACAGAGCCGTAATGAGAGCTTATGGATTCGATATAAGAAAAATGTCTGAGGCTAACTGCGTTGCAGAACTAATGAAGATGTATCAGGAATTGTGTAAAGATAAATCCTAGATATATACTACATGAATGATTAATTATTTCAAATGAAACAAGAAGAACGCAAAGAAGAACGAAGAAAAAGAAATAAAGAAGTTGGTCAACGTATTAAAGACCTTGGTTTTCCAGTAGAATCACTCTCTTATTTGTCTGGAATAAGTGAGAAAAGATTACTTCGGATAATGGATGGTTCAGAATTTACTCTCGATGAATTTTTGGCTTTCGTTAAGAGAACCGGCATTTCGGGTGACTATTTGATTGGGAGAATATCAAAAGAGGATATGCTCTCGAAACCCATAACAATACAATTGCCAATAGAGGATTAATTATAAGAAAATTATTACTTATTATTTGTCTTATTATTTGTCTTATTATTCTTAAATATCCCCAAATTTAAATGATATTACCTTCAATATTAAATCTTACGGGACAATTTTCTTGGATATACGACGGTCGGCACAATACCTCTTCAGCCTTCACAGAAACAGTATTGATGTCAATCAGTACTACAGACAAATAAACATTTAGATTCATTGGTTTATTTGTGACCAGATTATTATAAAAAACTGGAGAATTGGTTACTATGGAAAGTTTTGATTTTTCCAATCCTTTTTGTTCGGCAATCCTTCCGTAGCATAGAAGTCTGGCCTGTGTAGCATGCACTCTTTCCAGTCGTTTAAAACACTTATAATCGAAGTGCCAGTATTCCAAATCGCTTCCATCTGGCATTATACTTAAGTCATAACCGTTTTCAATTGAACCAGGTGTCACGCAATTAATCCATTTGAATGAGGATCTACGGAGATTTCCCATAATAGTTGCATCTATACGAGCTTCTTCGCCAAATAGATAGTTGGCAACATGGGTTTTTTCGTTTTTCTTATTCAGGTAATCGTTGGGATTGTAACCGGATGCAGATAAAAGCTCTTCGTAAGATACTCTTCCCTCCGATGCATCAGCTATCTTCTCTAACATCCCCGGCATTAAAGGTCTTTCATTCTGAGCGTTTATGAGTGAACTAAGGTATGTTCGGCTCATGGGGACGGAATCAGCAAATTCAGCTTGTTTTTTTTCTCCTTTAGCTCTCTTTAATAGCTCAGCAAATAGTTCTTTATTAAATTCACCACTTCTTTTAGCTGGTCTGCTCATACGATGCGTCCTTTCATTCAATATATCGATAATTATAATATTATAACGACGTTATTTTCAATTTTTAATTTTCAATTTTGTATTATCTAACTTCTTTTTTAAATTCATATAATATTTTAAATATTCTTTTTACATCATTCAAAATAATATTATTTTGGAATATTTTTTATCTTTCCCACAAATTTAAGGAACTTTAAACACGATAAAAGCAGAACACTTGTTTGTAAATATTTCAAAATAATATTGACAAAGTTTCATTATAATGATATTTTGGAATAAATAGAAATATATTGAACATCCAATTTGATTTATATTAGAACAGGGAGGCGTTTTGATGAATAAATATCACCTCGAGAAAATTAAGAAGCTAGGAGATGAGCTAAACATTATTGTCAACAGTGAGTCTGGATTAATTGATCCGAAAAGCACAGGCTACCTCAAATACAAAAAATCCGAAAATAAATCACCCAATACTCTTAAAAATATTGCTTTTTCTTTGATTTATTACCTTAGCTATTTAGCTATTCAATTGCTAAGTTGTGAAGATGTATTGAATATGGACTACGAAAACCAGCATGCGCATTTTTCAGGCTTTTTAATGTACATAAAAAATGCTGAACATACTGATTCGCTAAACATACCTAGCAATAATACCTGCAACACATATCTAAGCCATGTTTTTGGCTTTTATAAATATCTTGTTTTAACGGGAGTTGGAAAATCGTTAAAAGTACTAACAGAAAAGGAAGTTTCTCATGTAAATCGTGTCGGAATTATGTTTCGTCACAAGGTTAGTGATTTCTCTGGTTTGCTTAAATCTGAGCCTCATAAATATAGTGACTTATCGACTGATGAAATAGGGACATTAATTAAAAATTGTACTAATAGGAGAAATATTGCTCTAATACTTCTCTTAATCGATACCGGGATGCGAATCGGTGAAGCGTTGGGTGTTAATTACACCAAAGATATCGATTTCGATAAAAGAATTATACACGTGCGTTTGAGAACAAAAAACGAAAACAGAGCCCGTGCTAAGTATGATGAATACAGAGATGTGTATTTCAGCGAGCAAACAAAAGAGGTCTTGCTTCAGTACATAGCAGAGTATGTTGATCTAATGAAGAAAACGGAATACTTATTTATAAATCTTCATGGGAAATCAGCTGGAAAAGCAATGGATGTAGATGCCGTTTATTCTGTTTTTAAGCAACTTGAGCGAAAGAGTGGAATAAAGGCTACACCTCATATGTTCCGTCATTATTTCGCTAATGAACGTAGAAAGAGTGGCATGGATTTATTGGTAATTAAAGATTTGTTGGGACATTCAAACCTTGAAACAACAATGAACTACTTACATATTTCATCTGAGGAACGTGAAAAGGCTGAGGAAGCTTTTCATGAGAGGAACGGGAAGATTTTTTCTGAGAATATTTTTGAAGAAGATACGGAAAGCAATTAAAGCATGAGGGCTATCTAATGGGAGCATTATCCTTACGCAAACTTAATCAAGATATTGATAATCTGTCGGTTCAAATGGATATGTGTCCAACTGTACTAGGTAAGCAACGTGCATACATAGAGACATTTTTGCGTGCAGAGGGTATTACTGATTTATCAATGATTACAGAGGAAGTGAAAGCAAAATACCGTTTATGTGTTTTGAACGATTTTTCTTTATCTTCATCACAGAAGAATATATATCGTAATTCTCTTGAACCTTTAATTATGTATTATCTGATGCCAGAGTATCCTATTATAGCTGAAACGATAATACATAATGATAACCTTAACCGTTGTATTCGTAATAAGATAGGCACATTCTTGATGGAAAATAATATACAGGATCCAGCTGAAATTGATTATGGCTTAAGAATCAAATTTGAGGAAAGAATGACTTTAACCATAGCAAGTAGCAAGGTCGCCGAATATGTAAAGGTTCTTGACCAGATTAAATTGGATTGTATAAAGAAAGAAAATGAGAGAACACCACTTCGAAAGCATGAACTTTCTTATGATGGTACTCCCCTATTTCTTGCTTATCATCCTAATTACGAAAAAGCTTTAATCTTTTATTACAGTCAAGATAAGAAAATCCTCGTCTATGATTTTTATGAAGCAAAATCTAAAAAAATATGTGTTCAGATTGTGGATTTTTTAAATTATGTATTCAGGGAGATAACAGAAAGTAAGTTATTACACGATTTATATCTAGCTCCGCTACATAAATTTTTTAATTACTGCGTGGACAATGGGATAACGGATATCGAGCTTATGGAATCCGACGATATCAAGGGATACAGAACTTATATCAAAGGAAAGGTCGGCACAAAAGAAACGGAGTATATCCAGATAGTCAATAGCATTCAGAAATACTTGTTTTGTAGCAACCCTAGTATTAGGTGGGAAGCAAATAATTGGTATTTAGACCGCTTTACAATAAAGAGTGGACGTTTGAATCCTGCAAGGTCTATTTCTCGGCTTTCTTTCTGGGAAATTAGAAATGCTGAGAATCGTCAACTTTTTAAGAATTATATGGCGTATTCTCTCGGACTTACTGACAAAGCAATTAGCAATGTTAGAGAAAACTATTACAGAATTAATGAATTTCTTAAGTTTTGTGATGAAAAAAATTTTCTTTTTATAAATATGAATAAAAATATTATGGACGAGTATGCTTGCTATTTATCATCTCAAGAAATAAAAGAGAATACCTTTAATCAGAAGATTATAGCCATTTTTCAATTTTGGAATTATTGGTTTATAAAGGGTAAAGTCAACAAACCTTGTATTACTTCTGCTTTCTATCTTCGGAAATCATACAGTACTCATAATGAACTAAGTGTATCGGCAGATACTATACATAAGGTTATAGTAGCATTGAAAAAAGCTAAGAAGCATATTCAGTATATGTATCTTCTTCTCCTTGAAACCGGGTGCCGAATATGCGAGGTCTGTTCAATAAGGGCGACAGCCTTCATAAGGACAGAAAAAGCGTCTTATATGCGAATATACGAACCAAAGATGAAAAGAGAAAAACAAATACCCATTCCGGATAACTTATATGTTGCAATGAATGAGTATATATCTGAAATTGGCAAGAGTGGTGATGAATATATTTTCTCAAAGCGTGATGGAGGGGCATACAACGCAGATTATTTCAGCAAGCAAGTTAAACGGTTACTTTTAGATGCTGGCATAACCAAGGAAGAATATAACTTCCGTCCTCACGGATACCGACACACGCTTGCTACAAGGTTCTATGATGCCGGAATATCACTTCAAATCGTGCGCGAGTATCTTGACCATAATTCCGAAGAAATGACAAAACAGTACATTGATTACAACGGACGCAGATGTAAGGAAGCTAGTGAAAAATACTTTTCTGAACACAGAAGTAAATGGGAGGTTTGAAAATGAACATACAGATAAAAGAGCTCGAGTGCTACATAAAAGCAACAGAAGAGCAGAAAAATAATAAGCATGTTCGTCCTGAAAGCGAATTTAAGATTACAAATCTTAAGAATAAATGTCTTCGGGTTGAAATGGAAGAATATATTTTAATGCGAGGAAAAATCTTATCTCTTTCGAGTGTCAGAACGGAGCTAACGATATTCAATCAGTTTTCTCGCGCTATGAATGATATCTTACCTGATGATGTGTCAATTACGGACATTTCCTTAGATGATATAGAAAAGGAGTGTCGGAAATGGTTAATGAAAAATAATCTTCCAACTGTAATAAAGAAAAAACGCCCGGATAGAGATTCGGATACCATAGGTCAGGGTCAGGCTCCTTTAATTAATTATGTTAGAGCTGTTCATAGCTATTTTGTTAGCAAAGAAAGAACATATGATTATAACGATGATATATGGGATTTAGAAAAGCTTGATATACGACTTTCAGATAATCCCGTTATAAGAGTAAAGACTATATCCTTTAAAGAAATCAAGCAAAAGAAGATTCGAGAAGAGATAAAAAGAATAATAAAAATACATCTAAAAGAAAAAGCTTTAGGAACGGTTACGGCAGAGATGGCAAGCGTAAAAAGATTTACGAGGTGGCTTCAAAAAAATCATCCGGAAATTGAAACATTAGAAGAACTTACAAGAGATATTATTGAAGAATACCTTACTTATATTAATCTTGAGGCCACTGAACGGAAAGATTTTTCAAAGGATCTATTTCATTTAAAAAGTGTCTTAAAGACTTATTCATTAATTACTGAGGATGCTTCAGTTGGCGAATTGATTATAAATTCAGATATCCCTAGAAGCACTCGTGCGATATATAAGTCATATAGTGACGATGAGATTCGACGATTAAATAAAGTGATTATGGCTGAATTGGATGAACAACTAGTAAGAGCCATAAGAATACATCAACTATTGGGGACAAGGATATCCGAAACATTGACCTTAAAAAAAAACAATATTATTAAAAGCCGAACAGGGAAAGATATGATAACGATTTATCAAATTAAAAGTCGAAAAACATATGAAAAACTACTTACACCGAATCTTAAGAGCATGTTAGAAGAAGCTATCGCATATACTGAAGACAGATTTGGTGAACGTGAATATATATTTGTGAATGACAAGGAACCAGATAAGCCAATGACTTATGAAAAGATAAAATATGCCATGAACAAACTTATACGGAAATACAACCTTCGAGATGACCATGGCGAAAGATTCACGGTCGGTACCCATATTTGGCGCCACACATACGCAAAAAAGCTTGCCGAGATGGATATAGATGATATGACTATAGCTACTTTGTTAGGGCAATCAGGAATCTCAAGCTTGAAATACTATAGAAGGATAGAGCCTGAAACCCTCGCAGAAAAAACAGAAGATGTTCGTATGGAAATGAACGACGAAATAACGAAAATACTGGAGGTATGGGAAGATGAAAGAAGAACAGTATAAGCACATGGTTGAAGCCAAGAAGCAAGAAAGCCACGATAAGGTTATATATGCTATCCGAACGATAAAAGAGTGTGTAACTAACGGCGAAGCTATTAGCGCGTCTTATTTGGCTCGTAAAACAGGCTTATCCAGGTCCTTCTTTTATAACAATGAAGAAGTTAAAACGTTTCTTTTAAAAGCTTTAAAATCTCAAAGAGGACAGGATTTTGAAACTTCCAAAAGACCGATATTAGATAAGGCGTTGAAAGCTAAAATGACAAAACTTGAGCTTGAGAATCAAAAGCTAAAAGATATTAATCAAGAATTAAAACAAAGAATTAATGATTTAAACAAAATAATAACAAACTTTAATCTTGCAGAGTACGAACGACTAAATCCATATGTATAATTGTAGAAATGTGACGTTGCTATTCAAAATAATCTTTTTTAATAATTTATAAAATTTGACGAATTTAAAAAGACTGAGATTATTCTTTGGTATATTAAAAATATTATAATTTATGGAGGATGACTTATGAAGATATTCTATTTTAGTGACATAATTTCTAATCTATCACTTGAACAATATGATGAAATAAGAGATGAAACAATTAAGCAAATTTCTCGTGGTAATTATTCTATAACTGATAATACAGTTGAAATAGTAATATTATATAACGATGAACAAATTAAGACGATTATTTCAAACTCGATTGAAAGATATGATTTTTGCCAGCAGATTTTTTCATATTGTGAAGAACCTTCCGTAAAATACTTTAGGGATAAAGTTAATTCATATGAAGAAAGAAAAATTGTGGATATACTAAAAAAATATAAAGATGAGAATAAAGTAATGGGATATGCGTTAAAAGATAAAATTTGGCTTAAATTATATAATAAAACTGAGCCTAGGGATGAAAAAAGAAATAAATATCACGCAAAATGGATAGATTATGAAAAAGAGTTGAAAAATGGAAAAATAATCTTTGATTTGTATAAAACGAATGGATTATGGGCATTTCCAGTGAAAATGCTTCCAAAGTGTTTAAATGCTGAAACCATTCAAAGATACGGAGATGGTATTCTTGTTTTGAAGCCAGTTGAAGATTGCGAATACTTGTTAGATGGTCCGGAAATAATAGGAAACAAATATGAAGTTATTGATAAATTTACACTTACCGATACTGAAGATTTTAAAAAACTATTACAGATTTTGTTTGACATGAGTGATAGTGAAATAAATAGATTAGAATGGAATTGTCAAAACGAAAAAAATGAATCCCATCGTATAATCAATGAACTGAATCAAAAGATACATAGAATAAATAATGGTAGATTGATGATTTTTATATTAGGCATCATATTAGGAATAATAGTATCATGTAGTATAAATTTCAATTTATGAAAATTTGAAGTAAATAGTAAAAAAGAGCGAACTGAGTCTTTATCAGATTCGCTCTTTTTTTACTTATTTTTTAATGAAGAGACTCTCTGCAAAGAGAATTATTACCCATACTTAGAAAGTATATTTTCGAATGTTTCACTTTTTCGCTTTAATTTAAAATCATCATGGTTTACTATTTCAAGAATTGCATCTAAAACACTTGCACAATCTAATTGAAAGTGATAATTATCATCTTCCCTATATTTGTGCAAGAGCTGATAATACAATCCGTTTCTGCTCGTCAAAGGTACTATAGCCCAATAGTGGCCGGTACATTTTGATTGAATCTCATACATGCTTTTATTCTCTCTAATTACCTCAAAATAAGGAAGTGTCATTATCTCAACATCTTTACTTCTAAACATTTTTAACCTCCTTGTACCTACTCTTTAAATACATTTAATACATATATTTATATGTAAATATTTCCACGATAATGAGAATAACTTCAACCGTTCCCATTCCGCCTTCATCTTTGAAATATGCTTTTAAAAGCTCCATTTCCATGCCTCCTTTCTGCCTTGAATTCCCATATCCGCCTCCGGCATCAAATGGTCATGAATGCCGGTACAATGATCACTACCATTACGATCATCAGCATCAGTATCATCGGAAGAAGCAGCTTTGTTCCCGCCTCCTCGCCCTTCTTTCTGGCGCCTGACTTTTTATCCTCAAGGGCATCTCGGGACTCTGCCCTTAAAGCTTCAATAAATCCCTTTGCACCGAGTTTTATATTCTGCTCTAAAAGTGAAACAAGTTTTACATATTTCTGCACACGGCATCTCTTTGAAAAATTCCTGTACGCAGCCAGCTCTCCTGTCCC
>JAEEGL011735915.1_pt1 | contig 10884 bp, 5 predicted proteins | sample 9134231 | NCBI WGS metagenome assembly JAEEGL01 (sample SAMN16246548, study PRJNA631951) | gut metagenome | biome: gut microbiome; feature: rumen; material: fiber-attached | host: Bos | place: Iran: Karaj | collected 2018-10
CAAACCACTGGACAAGTGATGGTGGTAAAGATAATGACGTCGACGATTGGAGAGAAGAACAAAACTGGAGAACATTAGCTGGTGGTGGCAAAGCCATTCACATTTTCTTCTCTAGTGGTCAGTTAATGAATTATAGCTATTACGCTGGTAGTGGTATTCCTCAAGTTAAGGTAAACCCAATTGATTCTGCTACAGACAATAGATATGACTCAGTAACAACCAATTTACCAGATAAATATCCAAATCAAATCGCACCTACATCAACTTCATTTAAGAAGTTAGGTGTTGGATATCAAATCTTTGTCGCCTCATTTAGAGATTCTAATGGAGACGGCTATGGTGATTTAAGAGGTATCATTGATTCCCTTGATTACTTAAAAGATTTAGGTGTTGAAGTTTTATGGTTAACTCCAATTCAACAATGCGGTTCTTATCATGGATACGATATTATCGACTACTATGCCGTTGATAAACGTTTCGGTACAGTTGATGATTATAGAGAACTTCTATTTAAGGCTCACCAAAAGGGTATGAAAGTCCTTATGGACTTAGTTTTAAACCACACCTCCAAAAACAATAAGTGGTTTATTAACTCTGAATGGGGCGTTAATAATGAAGGTAGTGAATTCCAAAAAGATAATACCGGAATCAAATGGAGAGATATTTACACTTGGAAATATGGAACAGATGTTATTAAGACAGCTGAAACTAATCCAGATGGAAGTATCAAAGTTCCAAAGAGAGACGAACATAATAATCCAATCGCACCTGCTAACTATGTAAATCAAACAGTTGCCGCAAATGCTGCAAATGCAAATGGCGCTTCTTGGTTTAAGAGTGGTGAATCAAATTACTACTACTATGGTAAGTTCGGTAGTGATATGCCAGAACTTAACTATGAAAATCAAGCTACACGTGATTTAGTCAAAGATATGGCTAAATATTGGATGAGTTTTGGTCTTGATGGATTCCGTCTTGACGCTGTCAAACATATTTATATGAAAGACGAAGTTGATGACACTGGTAGCGATATTATTCTTCCAGACATCGGTATGAAAGAAGCATACGATGAACAAAATGAAAGAATGATTCAAAAACCATATGACTATTCACAAGATTTAACAAAGAACATTGCATTCTGGAAAGAATTCGCAATTGATCTTAAGAAAGTCTATCCAGATTGCTTCTTAGTCGGTGAAAACTTTGATGGTTATGGAACAAGAATGGCTGGATACATTCAAGCTCTTGATTCTCAATTTGACTTTGCATCATATTATCATGGTGCTGATGCATACAAATACAACGCTGGAAGTTATACTTCCAAGAGAGATGAAGAAACATATGGACCAGCACGTTCTAATAATAATTCTGATATTACAGTTAAAGTTGAAGACTTAGATAGTAACGAATTCTTATTCAATTATTCAGTACCTGGTGGAAAACGTAGTGATTTCATTAATGGCGCATATACTTCTAACCACGATGTTTATCGTGCAATTAATAAAATTAATGGAAAAGACGCCGGTTTAACTGATCCAAATAGTAAAGTTACAGGTTCAGCAGAAGAAATTGGTAGAGCCAAAATCGCTGGTGCTTTAGCAATTCTTAATCCTGGTGTTTCATGGATTTACTATGGTGACGAACTTGGCATGAGTTCAAATACTAATACCCATATGACTATGTACGGAAATGCTAACTGTGAAGATACTTGGTTCCGTCAACCATTTGTATGGCAAGGAGAAAAAGGTGAAGAAGTTAGACCTTCATACGTCAATGGTAAATATCAATTTAAGTCCTCTGGTTATGATTCATATAACACAACATTACTTTCAACTGGAAAAGGTGTCACATTAAATGCTGACAACTCTTTCTCTTGTAATAATGAAATTTATCAATTCTATAAGGGATTAACAGCTTTAAAGAAGCTATATCCAGAAAATGCAAGAGCTACATTTGAAAATGGCGATGAAGTTGTTAAGATGACTGTTACTGGCAACGGTAAATCTTTATTAATTTATATTAATATGGGTCATAAAGATTCATCTTATAACATTAATCATTCTGGTTATTCAGATACAGCAATTGCTCAAATTGGATGCACAGGCATCGCAAACCACAGTGAATTTGGTAATGCAAACTACTCAGTTGTCGCATTCCAAGCTAACTAGGAAGGAGGGCATGTATGAATAAGTTTAAAAAGCTATTGGCATTACTTGTTGTTTCTCCTCTCTTCTTAGGAAGCTGTGTTAGAAATAACGGTTACTGTTATTGTGATGAAAAGACAGTAAAAGATGAAAATGATGATGGTATCTGTGATATTTGCGGACTTCCAATCGCAGGCTATTGTCACCACGAAGACGCTGATGGAGATGGCTATTGTGATATTTGTGGTCATGATATGAACACTCCTGAAGGTGGAGACGACGATTCCGGTTCCGGTGGATCCGGTGGCGGCGACCAAGGTGGTGGCGACCAAGGCGGCGGAGGCTCCGGTGGTGGCGGCGATTCCGGTGGCGGAGGTGGAGATGTAACTCCAGTTAACCCACCTGTAGATCCAAACGTTGAAGTCACAACATACCTTGTCTTATCAAGTGTCGGCCTATATAAAGGTGAACCTGGTATGACAGTTGGTGCTAAGCACCTTGAATATACAATCGCATTTGTCGCATTACCAGGTGCCGCTCTTCCAGGAGCAAGTGATGTAACTCATTCCTATGGAAGTGCAACATTCTCAAGATGGTTATGCTACGAAGGAAATGGTGCTCCAACAGCTTATACAAAAGTTCCATATGCAAACGAAAAAATCCTCTATGCTGAATTCGTTGCAAACGGAAACGACCCTGTTGAACCAGATCCAATCGATGATCCAGTAATTCCAGAGCTTGAATACACTACTTACTATCTTAATACTTCATTCTCTGATGGTAGTGGCGGTAACTGGGATATTCCATTCCAACAAACGATGTGGGCTTATGTCTGGAATAGTCAAGATAACAGAGCATACGAAATGACTTGGGATCACGACACAATTTGGAAAGTCGATATCCCAAAAGACACATACAATATGGTTATCTTCTGTCGTTTAACTCCAGACGCAACTACATTTGCTTGGGATGACAGAGTGTACAACCAAACAATTGATCTTGCATTTGTTGCAGGAAAGACTACAGCTCAAATTGAGAACTGGGGTGCTGGTGCTTCTCCAGTACATTGGGTTTCATAGAAAGGAGGATTTGTATGAAAGTTAAAAATCTAGTTACTTTACTTCTTACAGGTGTTCTCCTTTGCTCATGTGGATTAAAAGATAAAGAAGCTACAAATGTAGCAGAACCTGAAATCCCAGAAGAAGTTCTTGAACCTGATACAACAAAATATGACGAAAACAAAGCCGTTGATTTAAGAAAACCTGAATTTAGAGCACCTGAAGACGATGAAGAAGAGGAAGAAGAATCCTATGTCGTAGATAAGGTCATTCTTCATTATTATAATGAAGATGGTAAGTGTGCTGAAGCCGGAACCGCAGGTAGAGCATTCTATGTTTGGGTTCCAGGTATTGATGGTGAAGAATATTCAAACGAATCAAACTATGAAGCCAGCCGTTTTAACTACGATGTCGCTGAAGGTGATGCTCCAGGTACAATGATGACTGTCATTATTGACTTGGTCAATGACCCAATGTTTAAGCCATTCTATGGAACAAAGTCAATTATGTACATCATCAAGTTTAAGATGGAATCACCTGCAAACCTTAACTGGGGTGGACAATCAGAAGACGTCGAACTTAAGTTCTCTGAATTTACTCCAAATAAGGATAGAGTAGTTGAAGTATGGTCAACTCCAGCCGCTGGTGGTGGTATTGCACAATTTGACTCTGCCGACAAAACTAAAGTCGAAGGTGTCAAACTTGCTAAATTCACTGACTGGAAAACACTTACTTGTTCAACAACTTCCAAAGCAACAAACGTTACTTGGAAACTCTATGCTTTTGATGAAACTTACTTTAAAGTAAAAGCAAAGAATAGAGCTGCTATTAAAAAGAATTATCTTGTTAAAGAAGGTACTTCAACTCAAAAGACATTCACTATAGCTTTCCAATATAACATTCATATTAATGCCGTATATCAAGTTGACTCATTTGATGTTAACGGTACTGAAGTTAATGGTGAAAAATTAGTGAAGAGTGTTTATGCTTCATTTGAAGATTTGTATGGAACTCCAAGATTTGAAAAATATTACAACTATGATGGAAATGATTTAGGCGTAACTTATACATCTGAATCTACAACCTTCAAAGTTTGGTCTCCTGTAGCCGCGAATGTATCTTTATATCTTTATAATACAGATACGAGCGCAGCGTACGACGGAAGTGATAAATACAAAGGTTGGCATATGAATTATCAACCTGGTGGAGTTTGGACTTTAACCGTTTTAGGCGACCTCGCAAATGATGCCTATAGGTACTACAACTACTATGTTGATACATGGTCAACAAGTGGTACTTGTATGGATCCATATGCCACAGGCTGTGGTGCTTGTGGTGTTCGTGGTCTTGTCTATGACAAGGCAGCTACAAATCCTACTGGTTGGGATACAATGGAATCCCACCTTACCGACATTGATACTCCACAAGATTTAACAATCTACGAAGTTCAAGTTCAGGACTTCACTGGCGATAAATCTTGGGTTTCAAGTCAAACTCCTGCAACAAAACGTGGAACATTTAATGCATTCTGTGAATCTGGTACACGTCTTGAAGCAGATCCGACAATTACAACTGGCTTTGATCACTTAAAAGAACTTGGTGTTGGTGCAGTTCAATTTGTTCCAGTCTTCGATTCTGATAATGACGAAGTCAAAAATACAAAATATAACTGGGGCTATAACCCACTTAACTATAACTGTGTTGAAGGTGCTTATTCATCTGATCCACATGATGGAACAGTTAGAATTAGTGAATTCAAGAATATGGTTAATGAACTTGGAAAAGCCGGAATGCGTACAATTATGGACGTTGTTTATAACCACGTTTCATCTCCAACCGCATCTTGCTTTAACAAGTTAATGCCACGTTATTACTTTAGATATTCTAAAGCAACCGATGCTGAAGTCGCAGAAAAGCATTGGTGTGAACCAGGAGAACTTTATGATGGTTCTGGTTGCCACAACGAATTCAAATCAGAAGCTACGATGGCACGTAAGTTCATTGTTGATTCTGTTTGTATGTGGGCAAGAGAATACAAGATTAAAGGTTTCCGTTTCGACCTTATGGCCTTAATTGATGGCTACACCATGAAAGATGTTAAGAAAGAACTTTATAAGATTGATCCAGACATCTACATTTATGGTGAAGGTTGGACTGCTGATAGATATCATGGTAAAGACACTTGGTATGACACTGATGGTGATGGTGTTAAAGAACATCTTGCTTCAACCTATGGTTGTTTCGCAGTTCCAGGCTATGATGAAACAGGTCTTGGAACAAAAGATGGCTATCAAGTTTACACAGAACTTTGGAACAATGAATCTGATCAAGCATGTTGGTTAGGTGCATTTGATGGTTCTGGTAGAGACGCTTTAAGAGGCGATAATAATCCAGGCGTTGGATTTATTAACTCTTGGAGAGACTATGTCTCAAGCGGCGCAGCAAATGCTCTTCAACGTATTGTTTGGGGTGAAAGAGCCGATGGACAAGGCGGTAACCCAAAACAAACAGTTGCATATGCATCATGTCACGATAACTACACGTTAACCGACCAATTATATGCGACATTAGGTGCAAATGATGAAGCTCCATATATGATTGATGTTTTGCATGCTACATTAGCAGCACAAACAATTGTTTTTGCTTCTAACTCAGCCGCATTTATGTATGGTGGTGAAGAATTAGATAAAAGAAAAGAAATCATCTTTGATGAAGCTCATACAAATGCAGCAACTAATAACGTAACTGCAGAAGAATTCGATAAGATTCCAGTTACAACTTATAGAAATCATTTTGGTCATTTATTAAGCCATAACTCATATAACTCCCCAATTAATGTCAACTCATTTAAGTGGGGCAATAAGTTATCAATTACTGATGACCATGGTCAAACAATCAATATGAAGACAGAGAACTTAACTGGCAAATATGCTTCTTTAATCGCTCTTCATGGCGAAATGGAAAAACGCAAAATGTCTGATTTAGCTGCCATCGGTCCTGGCGGAACGTCTACTAGTGGTCACCAAATTGATGGTGTTTACTGGAACGCATGTCGCTGGGATGATACCGAAGGTAAGATTGTTTGGGATGATAAAGCCGGTATTGGCATCCAATACGATGACTGGTTTATCTTTGTTTCTTGCCGCAATTTTGCTTACTTTAAGAACGATATCACTGGTTGGACTCAAAAATACACAGCTGGTGTTGTCAGTTATGATAATGTAAACGGCACAATTAATATTGGCGACGACCATGCACCTCAGTATGGACTTGCCGCTGCGGTATATAAAAGATAGGAGGAAAGGAGAAAGTTATGAAAAAATTAGCATTATTACTTGCATCCTTATTCCTACTCGGTGGATGTACTACAGAATTTATTAGAGAATCAACTTACACTCCAACTGGTGGAGCCGACTATAATCCAGCCCTTGACCCAGACTATAATCCAGGCGGTTCTGGTGATCAAGGTGGCGGTTCTGGCGGCGGAGAACAAGGCGGAGGAGAAGTAACCCCAGATCCAGGTGATGAAGGTGATGAAAAATTAATGTGCACATATAACATTTATTTATCCTACAATCACACTACTAAATATGTTCCAAAGGAAGAAGACCCTTCAAAAGCAAAAGAAATTGATTGTCCAATTCTTACTTTTGAAGCTCCAATGCTTGAACCTTTAGGTAAAGTACCTGATGAAATTGCCGAAAATGGTGCTCTTTCAGTTGCTAAGTTTAAAGCATTAGCTGTCGAAAAAGGTTTCTTAGCTAATGCTACTGAAGTTCCTGATCCAGCCTTCCCTGATTTCAAGGGATTAAGTTACCATGGACTTTGCTTAGATGATAGTGATTTATGGGATTTCACCAAAGACTATAGACAAGTTGCAGTTGTAACTTTATATGGTATTTGGACTTCAAATGAGGCGTAAGGAGGATAAAAGAATATGAAAAAACAAATTAAATTATTCTCATTACTAGTCTTTGGTTCAGTTTTACTTGGTGGTTGTAAATATATTTACCACTACAACGTTCCACCTTTCCCATATTCAGATGAACAAGGTGGCGGCGGATCTGGCGGCGGAGGCGGCGGTGACGCTGGCGAAGCTGGATTTGAAGATACAGGCGTTGAAGATGCAGGTACATATTCAGTCAAAATCTGGTGTGACGAACGTATCGCAACCCAAGTTAAAACACAAGTAAATGCCTTTAGAGCACACTTTGGTAGCAAATACACAATTAACTTAACTGTTAACGAAGTTTCCGAAGGAACAGCTGCTTCATCAATGACTGAAGATGTTCAATCTGGTGCTGATATTTATGTTTTCGCACAAGACCAACTCGCCAAACTTAAAACAGCTGGTGCTTTAGCAGCTATTACTCGTGATCTAAAGAATGCAGTCGTTAAAGAAAGCGAAAAGGAAGCTGTCGATGCTGCTTCAATTAACGGCACAATGTATGCTTATCCATTTACTTCTGATAACGGATACTTTATGTATTACGACAAACGTGTCATTAGCGACGATGACGCTAAAGACATGCAAAAGATTGTCGAAAAATGTCAAGCTGCTGGTAAGAAATTTAATTACCCAATCTTTGGTAATGGTTTCTATTCAGCAAGTTATTTTATGGCTACAGGTTGTGAATCAACATGGGAAATGAATAAATCTAACCAATTTATCGCTTACAAAGATAATTACAACTCTGAAAACGGATTAAAAGCTGCAAAAGCTATTAAATACCTAAAAGCCAACAATATTTTCGGTAATTCCGATGATCCAACTAAACTTGGCAGAGAAACTAACGGCTTAGGCGCATGTATCTCTGGTATTTGGAACTACCCAACCGCTGTGAAGGCAATTGGAGAAAACCTTGGCTGTGCTGAAATGCCATCATTTACAATTGATAAACAAAAATACCACATTTCAAGCTTCTCTGGTTATAAACTTATCGGCGTTAAACCACAAACAGATGTTAAGAAAGTTTCTGTTTGCAAACGTATAGCAAGATACTTATCAAGCTACACCTGCCAACTTCAAAGATTTAAAGAAGTCGGTTGGGGACCAACAAACCTTACTGCTTTAGCAGATAACGAGGTCATGAACCACCCAGGTTTAAAAGCTCTAAGAGCGCAAAAACCATATTCAAAACCACAGGTTCAATGTCCATCAAGCTGGTTCAGTAGTGTTTCAACACTTGCTAACTCAATTAAAGCAGATAGTAGTGATATCGAACTTCGTAATGCTTTACAAGCTTATGAAGACAATCTTGAATCACTACTTAGCGATTAAGGAAAGGAGGAAATATGAGCGTTAAATCTTCTTCTTTACCTCAAAATATGTCTCAAGATGAAAAACTCTTAAGAATGTCAAAAGGACAAAGATTTTTGCACAATTTCTGTCAATTTTTCCTAGGAATTCCTAAGAAAATTGCTGGTTGGGCAGTTGGAATCGCAATGTTCTTTAAGAACTTCGGAATTAAATTTTATCTTGCATGTAAAGACATTGTAATGACCTTTGTTCATGGTAGTTGGATTACAAGAGTTTCCTATCTAATCATGGGCTTTGGTTCATTTGCCAGAAAACAAATTCTAAGAGGTATTCTTTTCCTCGCCGCAGAAGTTGTCTTTATCTGGTATATGATTACAACTGGTGGCTATTATATCGGCGCACTTAATTCATTAGGCACAAAACAACCTATTGAAAACGTCGAACTTGGTACAGTTGTATATGGTGATAACTCATTTAAGATTCTTCTTTATGGTGTTTTATCTATCTTCTTTATCATTGCATTTATCTACACATGGTATGTAAACGTTAAACAAAATAGAATTAACGAAGAAATCTTAAAAGAGAAAAAGAGAGTTGCATCGACAAGCGACGATTTAAGAAGCTTAGTTGATAAGAACTTCCATAAGTCACTTCTTGCTTTACCGACTCTTGGTATTATTATCTTTACAGTTTTACCAATCTTATTCATGATTTTGGTTGCCTTTACGAACTATTCAGCTCGTCATAATGGTTACACAAACTCATTATTTGGTTGGCAAGGTTTTGATAACTTTAAACAAATCTTAACTTGGAGTAGCGGTGGTAAAAACTATGGCGCTACATTTGGTGAGATTCTTGTTTGGACACTTATTTGGGCATTCTTTGCAACATTTACCAACTATTTCTTAGGTATGATGGTTGCAATGCTTATTAATAAGAAGGGAATTAAACTTAAAAAGGTTTGGAGAACAGTTTTAGTTCTTTCAATTGCTATTCCACAGTTTATTTCTCTTAAATATGTTTCCCAAATGTTTGATCCTCAATTTGGTTTCTTTAACTCCATTATTAAGTTATTTGGTGGTAAACCAGTCGACTTCTTTGGTGATCAGTTCCACCCTTGGAGAGCAAGAATTACCGTTATTTTGATTAACATTTGGATTGGTATTCCATATTTGATGCTTGTTACAACAGGTATCTTAATGAACATTCCAGCAGACCTTTATGAGTCCGCAAATATCGATGGTGCCACTAAGTGGCAACAATATACGAAGATTACTCTTCCATATATGTTATTTGTTACAGGCCCATACTTATTAACGTCGTTCACGGGTAATATGAATAACTTTAATGTTATTTACCTCTTGACTGGTGGCGGACCAACAGTCGCAACGATGGAAAATGCTGGTAAAACTGACTTACTTATTACATGGTTATTTAACATGTCAATTAGAGATGGACAATATAACTTAGGTGCCGTTATTGGTATCTTAGTCTTCGTAATTGTCGCTGTTATCTCAGTTGTTGTTTATAACCTTATTCCATCAACTAGAAACGAGGAGGAGTTCCAATAATGCAAGAAGAAAAAGAGAAAAAGTTGGCATCATTGTCAACTAGAAGACGTGTTGGAAACATCTTCACTTACGTTGGGTTAACCGTAATCTCAATAGTTTGGATTCTTCCATTCGTATTCATGGTATTACAAGCATTTGACGTTAAGTCAACTGGTAATACTGGCGCTATTTGGCCAGAACAATGGGGATTTGGAAACTTTGCATTCTTATTCTCCGCAGATTCTAACTTCCTTAGATGGTACTTCAATACATTTATCATCGCCTTAGCAGTCTGTGTTGGCCAAACATTAATGCAAATTATGATGGCATATGCCTTATCAAGATTCCGTTTCAAACTACGTAAGACACTTATGAACTTAATGCTCGTCTTAGGTATGTTCCCAGGATTCTTAACAATGATCGTTTTATATCAAGTCTTATATGACTTACATATGACAAACGCAAACGCCTTACCAGGCTTAATCATTGTTTCAATTGCATCATCAGGTATGGGCTACTATGTAGCCAAGGGCTTCTTAGATACAATGCCTAAATCACTTGATGAAGCCGCAATGGTCGATGGCGCTAATAGATTCCAAGTATTCTATAAAGTCATCATGCCACTTTGTAAGCCAATCGTAATTTATATGATTCTTACAAGCTTCATGGGACCATGGGGCGACTACGTATTTGCCGCAGCAATCGCGAAAAACGACCCTGCTGGTATGAACGTCGCAACAGGTTTGGTTTCTTGGCTAGAACCATCCATGATAGGTAGCTATTACAAGGCATTCTGTGCTGGTGGTGTTATTGTCGCTATCCCAGTTATCATCTTGTTCTTATTCTTACAGAAGTATTACGTTGAGGGCGTC
>JAEEGL011984625.1_pt1 | contig 10884 bp, 9 predicted proteins | sample 9134231 | NCBI WGS metagenome assembly JAEEGL01 (sample SAMN16246548, study PRJNA631951) | gut metagenome | biome: gut microbiome; feature: rumen; material: fiber-attached | host: Bos | place: Iran: Karaj | collected 2018-10
CAAATGGAAAAAAACTATAACAGAACAGATAATATATAATATGAGTTGTCGTTATGTTCAATCACTTATTCCGATTCGGGTTCCGTATGTGGTTTTAAAGGGGACAAGTGCGGCAAAGTATTATCCGGACCCAGAGCTTCGTGCACTGGGCGATATTGATATTATGACCAAAAGAGAAGATTATGAAAGTGCGTGCGAAAGTCTTTTGCAAGATGAATACATAGAGACCACAAGTGACGATGATAGAAGGTTGGGGCGCCATCGAACTTTTTTAAAGCATGGCATTGAAATAGAGGTTCACTATTTCTTTGCAGCGATGAATGATATAAAGAAAGCAAAGGTATTTGATGATTTAATCATTAACCATATAAATGACACGCATGAATTGCCAGATTTAGTTAATGGGCTTGTTTTGATTGAACACATTAATCAACATTTGGAAAATGGACTTGGATTGCGGCAAATAATTGATTGGATGTTGTTTGTTGATAGATGTTTATGTGATGGTTGTTGGGAAGAATTCCAGAAACTAGTAGTATTAACTGGTTTGGATATACTGGCAATTACTGTCACACGAATGTGTGAGATGTATTTGGGGCTATCGGTACATGAATGGGCAAAGGGAGCGGATGAAAATCTTTGTGCAACTTTGATGGATTATATAATGGAGAGCGGAAACTTTGGCAATCAAAGAACAATTGATGAAAAGACATCATTCATTCGTTATAAACAATCCAATCATCCATTGAGATCGATAAAACAATTACAGAAAAAAGGAATTAGTGAATGGGATAAGGCTAAGAATCCATTGTTAAAGCCATTCGCGTGGCTTTGGAAAGGATTGCGTGTTGCTAAGATATCATTCGGCCTAAAAAAAGAATACAAAAAAGCTAAAAATAGAGAGAAAATGCTTGTTGCACTTGGTGTAAAACGAATAGATAAAGGGATCGCTGTTTTGCGAAACGGAAAATATATCATCTCAGATTGAAATCATGAAAAAGAATGCCATTTAATTAGTAGCCTATATGAGGTGTATTGTGGTCAAACGTTTTGCAGTACTCTTATTTTTTATTGCATTTTTGATCTTTTCTATAATTAATATTTCTCCTAAAGAAGGAAAAAATAGTCCTCGATTGTATTCTTCAACTTTACAAAAGAGAACGGTTAAGGAAAACAATCAGGAAAAAGAAGATTTCCTGGATGAGTTAGGCAATATCATAGTAGCTGATGATAAAGGGTATTCAACTAGAATTATAACTAAAATGGATAATAGCATAAAAGAATCTTATTATGATCAAGATGGTCATACGGTGAGGTGTAAATCTGGATATCATGCTGTGATTCGATCTTATGATCAAGATGGTTACTTGATTCGAGCTGCTTATTTGAATAATGATGATAGCTTGGTAATGTTACCACAAGGGTATGCTATAGAGGAATATCGTTTTGACAAACTGAGTCGAAAAGAATATGTATTATATTATGATACATTAGAGGATCCAGTTTGCACGAAAACAGAAGGATATGGAAAGAGATATGAATATGATTTAAAAGGAAGAATATATAAGATTACTTATCTGGATCAATTTGGAAATGCGATGATGGCTGAGAATGGTTATGCAATTGTTATACGATCTTTTTATGAGACGGATGGATTTGAAAAAGGAAAAATCAAAAATGAATACTACTTTGATGCTCAAGGAAAACCAATTGCGCTTTCCTTAGGTCAGTATGGTCTGCATAGGGAATATAATGAAAATGGTGAAAATATAATCATAACATACTTGGACAATGGAGGAAATCCAATAATCACCACAAAAGGATATACAACAGTTCTAAGAGAATACCAAGGGAATAGTTATATCGAGAAGTATTTTGATATTAATGGTCAACCGTTCAAGTTTCCTGAAGGACAATATGGAACAAAAACAACAGATGGCCAAGTTGTGTATATTGACAAAAATGGAAATGAACAATTCAATATTCGAAATTTTATAAATAAACACCCTGCTTTTGTTATATTATTTGCACTTGCAGTAATAATTCTATCTTCGCTGAATAAGAAAGGGATGAATATTGTTATTCTTTCAATTTATTTATTTGTTGTTATTTACTTTACTTTGATGTATAGAGAAAAAGTTCCACTTACAAACGCTCACACTTCATTTAGCGCATACAGGCTTTTTTTTGTTAGTGATGAAGCACGATCAAGCATTATCAAGAATATATGGCTTTTTGTTCCTTTGGGTGCAATTCTTTATAAACTTTGTCCTCAATCAAAGATGCTTCTTATTCCGCTCATTATTTCTTTGGGTGTTGAATTGGTTCAATATTTTACAGGCTTAGGATGGTGCGATATAGATGATATTATCAGCAATAGCCTTGGAGGTGCTATAGGTTATGAAGCAGGAAAAGCGATAAAGAAAGTAAGAGATGTACTAAAAAACAGAGGACAGGAACAAAAATATTCTCTTTACGAACCGAAATGAGGAAAATGATATCATGCGTTGTGAAGAACAATTTGATACAATCTATAAACGCGTTCCGGATGGCCTTTCGTTTTCTCCCTATCGTATTTGTCCGATTGGTGCTCACAGTGACCATAATCTTGGCAAAATTACGGGTCTTGCTATCGACAAAGGTATCCATATTGCCTTTGGTCCAAAACACAATGGCGTGATTGAAATGTCATCGCTGCAGTTCCCCAAACGGGCGCAGTGGCATATTCGGGAAATTGGAGAGAAGACCGGCGACTGGGCGGATTACCTGCGTGGAGCAACCTGGGCGCTGAGTAAAGCATATACACTATCTGTTGGTTTGTGTGGCGTAATTGAAGGTTCACTGCCTATCGGCGGACTCAGCAGCAGTGCAGCTGTGATCCTGGCCTTTCTGGACGCACTGGCGAAGGTTAACCGGATAAAGCTGGCACCGCAGGAACTGATCGATATTGCATTTGACGCGGAAAAGAACTACGTTGGCGTAAACGTCGGTACACTAGACCAGAGCTGTGAGGTGCTGAGCAGGAAGGACCATCTGCTGTATCTGGACTGTTCGGATAATCATTATGAACTGATACCGACCAGTCCGGTAATGAAGCCATATTCCATTGCAATATTCTTTTCTGGCCTAGAGCACAGTCTGGCTGGTTCCAAGTATAATATGCGCGTAGATGAACTGCGGGCCGGTGTGTATGCACTCCAAGCCTTTTCCGGATATGACTATGGAAAATTCAACCAGGCAAATGCCAGGGATGTAGCGTTTTCTGTGTATCAGGCATATAAGGACAAACTTCCGAAATCCTGGGCAAAACGCTGTGAACACTGGTACACAGAGTTCCAGCGGGTGGAAGCGGGAGCAGAGGCCTGGAGGCGGGGCGATATCGAAGAGTACGGCCGTCTTTCTTTTGAATCTGGTTGGTCTTCAATTCATAACTGGGAATCCGGTGCCCCGGAACAGATCAGGCTTTATGAGATCATGAGAGAGACATCCGGCATCTATGGCGGCCGCTTCTCTGGCGCCGGATTCAAGGGCTGCTGTATGGCATTGGTGAATCCGGAAAAGGTGGACAGTATCCGGGAAGAAGTGGAACGGAAATATCTGACAGATTTTCCGGAAATGACCGGGAAGTATTCCTTCCATCTGTGTAAATCGGCAGATGGAATCGGAGCAAATCTGTAATGAATGGAGTATAACAATGAAGTGCATCATTCTGGCTGCCGGCTATGCCACACGCATGTATCCGCTGACGGAAAACTTCCCCAAACCATTGCTTGAAGTGGGTGGAAAAACAATCTTGGATTGGCTGGCGGATGACCTTTCCCCGGTAATTGAGCAGTTTATCCTGATCAGCAATCATAAGTATGCCGGTCATTTTGAAGCATGGGCAGCAGGAAAACCGGTCGTGGTAGTGGATGATGGAACAGAGACGAATGAAACCCGGCTTGGCGCGGTAAAGGATATCCAGTTTGCAGTGGAAAAGCTGGACCTTGTACATGACGATCTGCTTGTAATTGCAGGAGACAACGTTCTGGATTTCTCTCTGCGGACTTTTGTGGAATATGCGAAGGCAAACGATACATCCTGCACGATGCGGTACTGGGAGGATGATGAAACAAAGCTAAGGAGAGCTGGAGTTTCTGAAGTGGATGGTGAACGTCTCATCAGCTTTGAGGAAAAACCTGCTGAGCCCAAATCACATTGGTGCACACCGCCGTTTTACTTTTATAAATCTGCAGATGTTGGGAAGATCAATGAGGCAATTGCAGATGGCTGTGGGACGGATGCCCCGGGCAGCCTTGTTGCCTGGATGTGCAAAAGGAGCCCGATGCATTCCATGGTGATGCCGGGGAAACGATATGATATCGGGAATTTGGAGTCCTACCAGATTATTAAGGATAGTTACAAAGGGCCACTGATCTGACAGTTAATGGTATTCTGGGTGGTATGGGGAGAAAGATTATCCAGAGGACTTATTTGGAGGATTGAATATGAAACAGAAGATTGATATGAATGGCAAAACGATTCTGGTAACCGGAAGTCCCGGATTTATCGGGGCGAACCTAGTACTCCGACTTTTGCGGGAAATGACAGGCGGAATGATCATCAGTTTTGATAACATGAATGATTATTATGATCCGCAGCTAAAGGAATATCGGCTTGCTTTGATCGAGAAAGCCGCAGAGAATTCACCAGTTCAGCATATTTTTGTCAAAGGGTCAATTGCGGATAAAGAATTGGTGGATCATGTCTTTGAGACCTATCATCCGGCAGTTGTGGTCAATCTGGCGGCACAGGCGGGCGTTCGTTATTCCATTGATCATCCGGATGTATATATTGAAAGCAACCTGATTGGCTTCTTCAATATCCTGGAAGCCTGCAGGCATTATCCGGTGGAACACTTGGTATATGCCTCCTCTTCCTCTGTCTACGGCGGAAACAAGAAAGTTCCGTTCAGTACGGATGACAAAGTAGATAATCCTGTTTCGCTGTATGCGGCTACCAAGAAAAGCAATGAGCTGCTGGCACACAGCTACTCAAAACTCTATAACATTCCCACCACCGGACTGCGCTTCTTTACGGTATATGGCCCCGCCGGCCGGCCGGATATGTTCTATTTCTCTGCCACACAGAAACTGGTTGCGGGAAAAACAATCCAGATATTCAACTATGGCAACTGCAAGCGGGACTTCACCTTTGTGGACGATATTGTCGAGGGAGTATACCGCGTAATGCAAGGCGCTCCGGAGAAAATGACAGGGGAAGACGGACTGCCCATTCCGCCTTATGCCGTGTATAACATCGGCGGTGGAACACCGGAAAACCTGCTGGATTATATCTCAACACTCCAGGAAGAACTGGTCAGGGCGAAAGTTCTGCCGGAAGATTATGATTTCGAAGGGCACCGGGAACTGGTTCCCATGCAGCCGGGAGACGTACCGGTGACTTATGCAGATTCCACAGGTTTGGAAAGGGATTATGGTTTTAAGCCGACAATCGGAATCCGGCAGGGCCTCCGTAAATTCGCAGAGTGGTACGAGGAGTATAATAGAAAAGAAAAAGCATGAAGAGATATCTTCATGCTTTGAGATAACTGGTTGGGAATACTTTAGTCGCGACGGAAGAGGTCACGGGTATAAACTTTATTGACAACATCATCCAGGCAGGTATCATACCGGTTGGCAATGATAGCGTCACTCTGCTTCTTGAACTTCCGGATATCATTGACAACCTTGCTGCCAAAGAACGTGGTTCCATCTTCCAATGTCGGCTCAAAGATGATGACGGTAGCGCCTTTGGCCTTGATTCGTTTCATGACACCTTGGATAGAACTCTGGCGGAAGTTGTCGGAATTGCTCTTCATAGTGAGGCGGAATACACCGACAACGACTTTCTTCTCCTTGGATTCATCCCAGGAATCGTTAGCTTCATAAGCGCCGGCCATTTCCAGCACACGGTCTGCGATGAAATCCTTCCGGGTCCGGTTGCTTTCCACAATAGCGGTCATCATGTTCTGCGGAATGCTTTCGAAGTTGGCCAGCAGCTGCTTGGTATCCTTAGGCAGGCAATATCCGCCGTAGCCAAAGGACGGGTTATTGTAATGGGTTCCAATCCGGGGATCCAGGCAGACGCCCTGGATGATATCCCGGGTATTCAGTCCCTTGGTTTCGGCGTAGGTGTCCAGTTCATTGAAGTAGGAGACACGTAGAGCCAGGTAAGTATTGGCGAAGAGCTTAACGGCTTCTGCTTCCGTAAGGCCCATGAGCAGGACTTCGACTTCCCGTTTCAGGGCGGCAGCCCGCAGCAGTCCGGCGAAGATTTCTGCTTTCTCCCGGGTGGCTTCATCGCAGCCGACAATAATCCGGCTGGGATACAGGTTATCATACAGGGCTTTGGACTCCCGCAGGAATTCCGGAGAGAACAGAATGTTCTGCGTGCCAAACTTCTCACGTGCATGGGCTGTATATCCGACCGGGATGGTGCTCTTGATCACCATCATGGCATTGGGATTGACTTGGAGGACTGTCTCAATGACGTTCTCCACGGCGGAGGTATCGAAGAAATTCTTCTTCGGATCGTAGTTGGTCGGTGCGGCGATCACCACGAACTCGGCGCTCTGGCAGGCGGATTCGCCGTCCAGTGTGGCAGTCAGGTCCAGGTCAGCCTTGGCAAAATGCTTTTCAATGTATTCGTCCTGAATCGGACTAATGCGGCGGTTGACCATATCTACTTTTTCCGGAACGATATCCACCAGTTTTACATGATGGTGCCGGGCCAGCAGGGTAGCAATGGACAGACCAACGTAACCTGCACCGAAAACCGTGATGTTCCTCGGAACAACATGATTGAATACTGGGGGATTGTATTTGATAAAAACATCGGTCACATCAAACTGAAGGGTGTTGGCCAGCCGGGTTAGCTGGTCCAGGGAGGGAACATAATCCTGGTTTTCCAGGCGGCAGAGCATGGAACGGTTGATGCCGGCTTTGTCCGCAAGCTCTTGCTGCGTAAGGTTCAGTGCCTTCCGCTGGGCAAGAATAATCTCTGCCAGTTTTGAGATGGAGAAGTTTCTCATGATGCGCCTCCTTAAATGTTGTGAATAACAACAAAAAAAGGATAAAACATTATTTACTTTTTGTCAATAGAACCGTATAATGTTTTTGTCCGGAACACGGGGAAAGGAACGGGCAGATGAAAGAACCGGCGAATGCATTTGAACTCCTGGATTACCTTCGAAAGAAAAACGGGAGAGAAGAACAGCGTTTCATCAGTGTGACCCAGTATCTGGGTATGAAAGCCCGGGAAAAAGGGATCCCACTTGGGTGCCAGTTCGAACTGACGCCGCTCTGCAACTTCAGTTGCAAGATGTGCTATGTACATCTGAATGCAGATCAGTTGCAAGGGCAAAAAATCCTTTCCGTTGATGTTTGGAAAGACTTGATGCATCAGGCGTGGGAAGCTGGCATGATCAGCGCATCATTGACCGGCGGCGAGTGCCTTTCTTATCCGGGGTTTGACGAATTGTTCCTGTATCTACATGATCTGGGTTGCGAAGTTGCAGTATTAACGAACGGTTTTCTTCTGGATGATCGAAGAATTCAGTTCTTCAGGGAGCATATGCCATGCCGGATTCAGGTAACATTGTATGGCTGGAACGATGATGTTTACGAACGCGTGACGGGGCAGAGAGCATTCACTACGGTGGTGGAAAGCATTCGGAAAGCAACTGAAGCAGGGTTGCCGGTTTCTGTTAGTGTGACTCCAAACCGTTTTTTGGGAGATGATGTACTGGAAACGATTCGGGTTGCGAAGAAGCTTGTAAAAGTTGTGGATGTTAATTCTTGCGTTTTCTCTCCCCGTGAAGAAACAGGCCGGGCAGAACAACAGGACGATCCGGAAACGGAAATGTACATCCGGATTTATCACCTGATTGATGAGATTGACGGCCGGGAAACCATGAAAATGGATCCGGCGAAGCTTCCATCTGAGTGCGGAAGGAATTCCAATGGGCAGGAATACGGTCTTCGTTGCGGTGGTGGGCGATCTGGTTGTATTTTCGACTGGAAGGGTACTATGATACCATGCAATCGGTTGAATTTGATTCGTTCCTACCCATTGCAGGATGGATTCAAGATGGCATGGACAAAATTGTTCCATGAGGTTTCTAATTGGCCGGTTTTTTCCGGTTGTGACGGATGTGCTTATGCGGATGTATGCAACAAATGCGCTGGTAATCAGCTGCGGTTTGCCAAACCAGGAGAGAAACCCGAAGGATTATGTGAACAGACAAAGCAATTTGTTTGCAATGGTGTAAGATTCCTTCAGGATTCAGATTGCGATTGATACTCTTAAGGAAGAGATACAGTCAACAACAATGCTTCATTAAACCGTTTTTTCGGTTTATGAATAAAAAGAAAAAAGGAGAAAAAACATGAGGAAAGCGTATGAATCCCCCAAGGCAGAAAAGATGGCATTTGATTACTCTGATGTTGTAGTGGCATCAGGACATTGTTCAATGGAAACGAAGCTGAAAGATGCCTATGATCCTATTGTGAGATGTGAAGATTACGAATATCCTTCATACACTGATCACTATTAATTCTATTACTAATACCGGACTTTTTATCCTTGCATTGGATGGACCAAGTATGAAGAAAACATATGTAACTCCTAAGGCAGAAAAAGTTGTGTTCGATTATACTGAGTCTGTTATAGCCTGTTGGTCTGATTGGCTTCGCTATTTAAATCAAAACAGCTCTTGTCAAGTTCCCAAGACTGAAACAACTCAAACACCAACGGTTGAAGTTAGAAGTAAGCAAGACACTGTTTCGAACAATTACTGGAAAAAGATTTCGACAGATTATTGGGGTTGTTGACAACAGAAACGTTTGGAATTGTTTTTAATTTACAATTTCTGGTTACTAAAAGACATCTCTTTACCGGGATGTCTTTTTGTGTATAATATAATTTATGGGTGATAGTGAAATGAATAAGTCTTTATCCATTCCGGAATGGCATCGGTTGGCGTTGCAAGGAGTTGCGCCACCAGTTCGAATTCTGTTGAATGGAGGCAGCATGAATCCATTGATTCGGTGGAATAAAGATTATGTAACAATTGTTCCCCTGAATCAGGAATTAGTTCCCGGTGATATAGTGTTATTCGCAGTATCTGAAGCGGGGCGTTATGTTGTCCATCGTGTCTGGGAGATCCGAAGCGGACAGGTACTAACTTGGGGGGACAGCTGTGAGAAGCCGGATGGATGGCTTCCGATAGAAGCAATTTGGGGTCAAGTAGTGCTGATTGAGCGTGGTCGTCGTGAAATCAAGCCAAATCCTAAGAAAGGCCTACGATGGGCCCGATTCTGGCATCACGGTGTAAAAGTATATCATCTGTACAGAAGATACAGGGATGGAATTATACGGCAGATAAAGAAACTCAATTTGTGAGGTTTCAGGTGAAGATCAATTTGGAAGATTTCCAGAAATTTAAAAAGATTTTCAAAAGCCCTGCAATGGTTCAGGTATACCGGTGGTCAAAGTGTATCCATGGCCGAATTATCTGGATCTGTATTTTGCAGGTGATAATGGTCTTCTGTTCGTTGACGATGACTGTTGTGACAAAAAATCTGATTGACGCAGCGGTTGGCGCTCAGGCGGATAGACTGTGGAAGTTTGGGATTGCGCTACTGGCTATCATGCTGACCGAAATTGCGATAGGTTATATATCTTCCCTGATACGGGTTCATGCTTCCGCAAAACTACAGCATAGTTTACAGAAGACGCTGATTCGGGATATCCTGACGAAGGAGTATGCTTCCCTGAAAAGCTATCATAGCGGGGAACTTGTAAATCGGGTGTTTTCTGATGCGGGAGTCATTCGCAGCGGAGTGCTCGGCATTTTACCGGGTATTCTCAGCATGATGGTCAGCTTTATTGGTGCAGCGGCAATCCTGATCGCTTTGGATTGGCGTTTTGTGCTGTTGCTGGCTATTGCTGGTGTTATCGGTATCATCATTGTGCTTTTGTTTCGGCGCCCGATGAAAGAACGGCACAAACGAATGCAGGCGGCAGGCGACAAATTGCATGCTGTAATCCAGGAAACATTCGTGAATATCCGATTGATTAAGGCTAGTCTGTCGGAAGGACGCGTGATGCGCCAGATCGAGAGCCGGCAGAATACCCTGGAAAAGGAACAGATCCGGCAGGGAAAGTTTTCTGCCATTATGAATAATAGTATGGGCTTGATGTTCGACTTTTCCTGGCTGATATGTATGCTATGGGGTTGTGCAGCAATCTTTAGGGGAGAGTTGACATACGGTTCGTTAGCAGCCATGATTCAATTGATCGGCCGGGTACAGGGCCCGATTGCCAGCGCGGTCAGCATTGCGACAGAGATATACGGGGTGACCGCATCCGCAGAACGGTTGATGGCACTGACTGATCTGCCGGCAGAGACAATTGGTGAGACATTGAAGGATTTCGATGAAATCCAAGTGAACCATATGACCTTCCGGTACGAAGACGGAACAGATGATGTTCTGCGGGATATCAGTTGCACCATCCGGAAGGGCGAGTTTGTCGCACTGACCGGTACCTCCGGCGGCGGGAAATCCTCCCTGTTTCAGCTGTTGTTGGGAATATACAATCCCACGGCGGGAACGGTTGCTTATTTATCAGACGGTGTTGAAACATCGGCTTGTCGGGAAACACGGTCACTGTTTGCATATGTTCCGCAGGGGAATACCCTGTTCTCCGGTACACTGCGGGAAAACCTGACCATGTTCACGGACGACGCGACGGAGGCGGAGATTGATGATGCACTTCACGTTGCCTGCATTGATGATATGGCAGCGGAAATTGGACTGGATGTGGAACTTGGAGAGCGCG
>JAEEGL012575180.1_pt1 | contig 10884 bp, 9 predicted proteins | sample 9134231 | NCBI WGS metagenome assembly JAEEGL01 (sample SAMN16246548, study PRJNA631951) | gut metagenome | biome: gut microbiome; feature: rumen; material: fiber-attached | host: Bos | place: Iran: Karaj | collected 2018-10
GTCAAAAACGTGATGAAGTTCTTAAGGGAACTTTGTCATATCCTTACCGAAATATGGCAGCTAATAATAAATATGGTCACAGAATGGGGCTATGTCTGCACCCCAGTCTTGGTGGCTCGGTATTAATTCAGCGGACACTAATTATCAATACCTCAAAACTTCAGAACCTCAAAACCTATAAATAAATAATGTGTATGAAAAAACTACTGATAGCCTTGATGGCAATGATGACTGTGACTGGCGCTACGGCTCAGCCGCAGGTGACTGAAACCAGCTTCTCCTACTATCTGCCCAAGACGGCTCTGCGTTTTGCACTCCAGATAGAGAAGAAAACCTATACCCCTGGCCGATATAGTCAGTATGCGAAGAAATACTTCATGGACGATGGCGTGAAGCAGCAGTCGGAAGTGGAATACGGTGTGGTGAACCTGGGACTGACCTCGGTGGGCGTGACCGACAAGTCGAAGCTCTACACCGTGGAGCTGCGAGGAAAGAACAAGGGAGCCAACGTGGTGCTCGATGAAGACGGCCGCTTCCTGGCCTTTAATGCCGATCCGCGCGTGTTGCAGCAGCGACCGCCCTTCGTGCCGAAGCCCAAGGAGGCACTTATAGACCCAATGGAATATCTGCCGCAGGACATACGCGACATAGCCGAGGAAGAGAAGCGTGTGGAGAAGGTCGTGGCCTATATGGCCAAGGTAATCGAGAACATGCAGAAGGTGAAGAGCGGAGAGACCGTGGAGGGGTGCACCGAGACCTACGAACAACTGAAGGAAAAAGACAAGCAGCTGACGCGACTTTTCTACGGCACCATCAGCCACGACACCATCGAGCAGGTCATCCTGATAGTGCCTGAGGGCGAGATACAGCACGAGGTGGTCTTCCGGCTGAACCAAACCACGGGCATTGCCAGCCGCGACGAGAAGGTGGGGACACCCTACTATCTGACCGTTCAGAACATGCACAGTACTCCCAAGCAGCCTTCGGAGTTGAAGAAGGAAAACAAACTGGGATGTGTCTCTGTGAACGTGCCGGGAAGAATCAAGGTCACCATTCACAAGGAAAACGAGTTTATGGGTGAGTTTGACCTCTATGCAGGCCAGTACGGCTTCATCGAGGAACTGAGCGGCTCGCTCTTTAAAAACTATAAAACTCACATCGTCATGAATCCCGTGACAGGCTCCGTTGACAAAATTAAGGCCGATATGTAAATAAAAATGGTTAAATGTTTGCGTGTGTCAAGGAAAAGCACTAAATTTGTGGTCAGATTTTTATAACACCGAAAATTATGATAGACGTAAAAGAAACCCTGAACAAAGCAGAGGAGAGAATGGAGATGGCTGCGATGTACCTGGAAGAGGAACTCAACCGCGTGCGTGCAGGACGTGCCAACGTGGCCATTCTCGACGGAGTGAGAGTAGAATCATACGGAAGCCGCGTGCCCCTGAACCAGGTGGCCAATGTCTCGACGCCTGATGCGCGCACCATCGCTATCAAGCCCTGGGATCGCAAGCAGATACGCGACATTGAGAAGGCCATTATGGACAGCGACGTAGGCATCACACCTGAGAACAACGGCGAGGTGATTCGTCTTGCCATACCGCAGCCCACTGAGGAGCGCCGCCGCGATCTGGTGAAGCAGTGCAACAAGATTGCTGAGAAGTCGAAGGTGGAGGTGCGCAACGTGCGTGCTGACATCAAGGAGAAACTGAAGAAGGCCATCAAGGACGGACTCTCGGAGGACAATGAGAAGGACGCCGAGAACGAGCTGCAGAAACTGCACGACAAGTACATCAAGAAGCTCGATGCACTCATGGAGGCCAAGAACAAGGAAATCATGACCGTCTAAAAAGAAAACGTGAAAGGACTGGTCATTAAGAATACTGGAAGCTGGTACACCGTTCGGCAGGACGATGGCCAGCTTCTTGATTGTAAGATAAAAGGCAACTTCCGTCTGAAGGGCATACGCTCCACGAACCCCGTGGCCGTGGGCGACAGGGTAGAGGTGGTTGAGGGCTTCATCACGGCCATTGAAGACCGTAGAAACTACATCATCCGCAAGTCGCAGAACCTGTCGAAACAGAGCCACATTTTGGCTGCCAACGTGGATCAGGCGCTGCTGGTGGTGACGGTCAGCCGACCGCAGACCTCCACCACGTTCATTGACCGTTTCCTGGCTTCGGCTGAGGCCTACCGCGTGCCCGTGGTGCTGGTGTTCAACAAGACCGACCTGCTCGACGATGACGAACGCCGATACCAGCAGATGATGGTTAGCCTCTACGAGACCGTGGGCTACGAATGTCGGGAGATTTCAGCCGCCACTGGCATGGGGCTCAGCGAGCTGCGCACATTGCTCGAAGGCAAGATTACGCTGTTGAGCGGACATAGCGGGGTGGGGAAATCGACACTCATCAACCAACTTGTGCCAGGGGCTAACCTGCGCACAGCCGAAATCAGCGATGCCCACAATACGGGCATGCACACCACCACCTTCTCGGAAATGATAGCCCTGCCGTCCTCTCTTCCCTCATCAGCACAGCTGCCCTTTTCCCCCCCTCCTTCGGAGGGGCAGGGGGAGGCCACTTCCTACATCATCGACACTCCAGGCATCAAGGGCTTCGGTACGTTTGACATGGAACCCGAGGAGCTGACCAGCTACTTCAAGGAGATATTCCATTTTTCGAAAGACTGCCGATTTAATAATTGTACGCACACGCACGAGCCGGGCTGCGCCGTGCTGAAGGCACTCGAAGACCACTACATAGCGCAGAGCCGCTACCAGTCGTATCTCTCGATGCTGCAGGACAAGGATGAAGGAAAATATCGCGAGGCGTTCTAATCAAAGAAACCTCGCGATAATCATTTCAAATCAAATAGGTATATGTTTCCCTGTTCTTTATTGTTCCTGCGACAATGACAGCTTCATGAACACGGGATAGTGGTCGGAATAGCTTAGTTCCTGCTTGTAGAAGTGCTCGCCCGTCAGGCTCTCGTCGTGGAAGATATAGTCGATACGCACCTTCTTCTTGCCACGGAAGGTGAACATGAGACCATGGCCACACTCCTTGAAGCCATCGACAAGGTCGCCCTTCATGGTTTCATAGACGTAGGAATAGGGCACATCGTTAAAGTCGCCACACACGATGACGGGCAACTTCGACTCGCGAATCTTCTGAGCCACCATGTTAGCCTGTGCTGCGCGAACAATCATGCCGCGCGTATAGTTGCCGTAGATGGCCTTGACCAGCGCGTTCTCCTCAATCTGAGCCCCCTGTAGCTCCATCTTCGCAGCTTTGTAGAGCGTGCGGTTGAAGCCCGTAGTCTCCAAGTGCACGTTGAATACCCGCACCAACTTGCCATTCACATCGATATCAGCTAAGAGACCGCTGTTGTTTGTAGGACCGAAGTCTATCGTTTCGTGATACATGATGGGGAAGCGGCTGAAGATGACCATGTCGTCGCGCCCCTTGCACATATAGCTAAAGTACTCCTCATAGCTTTTTGAGTTGAACTTGTCGCCGCTCTTCTCCATGTATTCCTGTATGCAAAGCACATCAACCTTTTGCTTCTTCATCTCAGAGAGAATGTCCTCAGCTTTAAAGCCCGTCATTTCGCGTCCGAAGAGCGCCACGTTGTAGGAGGAAATCTTCAAGCCTGATTTTGACTCGTCGTAGGAGCGGAACAGGCTGGGCTGATAGAGCGTGCCGGCATAGGGGATGCAGCAGAGCAGCGTGACCACGGGGATGGCGAGCCAGTGCCAGCGGCGACGGATGGCCCAATAGAGAGCGAGAATGAGGTTGGCGCCCATCATGAAGGGCAGGATATAAACCAGCATGGCCAAGGCTGTGTTCTTACCAGGATCGGCCATACCGCCAAAGATTCCAAAGAAAGTGAAGGTCGCCACGAGCACCGTGATGACCAGAAACATGAATGAGAAGTATTTATAGACTGCCAGTTTTCCCATGGTGGGTGTTGGGTGTTAGGGGTTGGGTGTTAGGTGATGGGTGTTGGGTGTTGGGGGGTGGGTGATGGTGGTGAGTTTTACTGCCCGATGTATTTGCCGACCATCTCGATGAGGTCTTCCACACGGAAGGGCTTGGCCAGGAAATCATCGCAGCCGGCAGCCTTGGCCTCACGGATGTTCTCCTCGAAAGCATAGGCGCTTAGGGCGATAACGGGCACTTCATGACTCACTTCTTTAATAATACGTGTAGCGTCAAGACCACCCATCTGAGGCATGCGGATGTCCATGAGAATCAGGTCGGGCTTCTCGTCCTCATTGATAGTGACGGCCTCAATGCCGTTATGGGCGCGCAGCAGGCGATAGCGCTTCTGCAGCACGATGCGCACCAGCTCGTAGTTGCTCTCCTCGTCTTCGGCGACCAGCACCGTCTTCATGTCTTTCTCGCCCGAACGGGTGCTCACGCGCAGCGTGCGCATGTTGGTATTGCTGTTGCTGCGGTTGCTCGTTGACATACCACCGATGGTACCATGGAAAGGCATGTCAAACTTGAAGCAGGAACCCTTGTCCAGTTCAGACTGAACGCTGATGTGGCCACCCATCTTCTCGACGATGATCTTACAGAGCGCCAAACCAAGACCGTATCCCTTTTGCTGCTCGGCATCTTTCGAAGCATAGGCATCGAAGATTCGGTCGATGAACTCTGGAGAAATGCCAGTACCTGTATCTCTCACGAAGAACTCGATGGTGCGACCCTCGTCCTTCAGGTTGTAACCGTAGGTGATAGAACCCTTGGGTGTATGCTTCAATGCGTTGGAGATGAGGTTCGAGAAAATCTGCGTCAGGCGGTTCTCATCGGTATTCATGACAGCCGCCATATTGGGACTCGTCCATACAAGGCTGAGCGTGTCGGGGCAGCGGAACTTGAAAATCTGCTTGATGCTCTCCATCAACTGATTGAGGTTGGTGGGTGCCTTCTTGATGACAATCTCGCCTGACTCCACACGGCTCAGATCGAGAATCTCATTGACAAGACTCAGCAGGCGGGAGTTGTTGTTCTCGATGATCTCCATGTACTTCATGCGCTCATCGATGGAGTCGGTTTCAACCATCACACGCGAGAAACCCTCAATGGCATTGAGCGGCGTGCGGATCTCATGCGACATGTTTGCAAGGAAAAGAGTCTTCATGCGACTTTCGTTCATCGCCTTTTCAGCCTTCTCCTCGTATTCCTTCAACTTCCGGTTGGCTGCCTGTAATTGCTCCGTCACCAACTGCAACTTGCGGTTGGCATCGGCAATTTTCTTCAGCAGTATGTCCCTTTCATCTTGATTCATGAGCACAACTTTTCTCGTTTTCGCCTACAAAAATACGAAAAATATTTTACACAGCGTGTTTTTTTCTCGGAAAAATGACAAAAAGTGTCATATTTTCTGACTTTTGTTCATTTTGTCCTATCCTCGGCGCGCCTTTTCCCATGCGCCACTGCTCTTGTGGGTGCGCAGATAACTGATGCCCTGGAACACGTTGAGGTTCATGAACAGGAAATAGTAGGGAACATAGAAAAGTTTGCTCTTTTTTCCTTTCGAGGCCAAAACATAACCGATGAAGGCTGAGAGGTAAAAGAGTATCTGGAGAATCCAGATGACCGTGTAGATAGAGCCTGCCTTCATGAACACCAGTGCCACATTGAGCGGGATGAGTGCCAGCAGGGCAAACGGGGTGATGCTCCAGCGCAGCACACGATGGGAGATGAACTGGAATGCCACCTTCGGATATTTGAACGGGTTCATCAGGTCGCGCAACCACCACATGCTTTGCAGGCCACCGGCGGCAATGCGGCGCTTGCGCTTCGACTCCTCGGTCATGTCGGCAGAGCCGAACTCCGTGGCGTAGGCCTCGCTGGTATAGGCGATGCGATGGCCGTCTCTGACGATAAGCATCGACATCATGAAGTCGTCGAGCAGTGCATTGCTGGGTGCCTCGCGGTAGTGGTCCATGCGCACGGCAAACAGTTCGCCGGCTGCACCCATGGCCGAATAGAGCTCGCTGTCCCAGCGCTTGAGCGTGCTTTCATACTTCCAGTACAGCCCCTCGCCTTCAGCGGCTACCTGACCTTCGTGGCGTGCAGCGACGCGTTTCTCGCCGCTGACACAGCTCACGTTGTCCTTCATCATCTGACGCACAATCTCCTTGATGGCACCACTGTTGAGCATGGTGTTGGCATCGGTGAAGATTACTATGTTGGCCTTGTTCTCGCGTAAACCGTGCTGCATGGCGGCTGCCTTGCCCTTGCGTTCAGGCGAGAAAACAAGCGTCACCTCTGGATACTGTCGGAGCAACTCGTTGGAGTGGTCGTTGCTGCCATCGGTCACCCACATGATGCAGAACTTCTCCCTGGGATAGTCCAGTTGGCGGATGTTGGCCATCTTCTCATGGATGATCTCCTCCTCGTTGTAGGCGCAGATCATGAGCGTCACTTCGGGCAGAAGCTGATCGTCGAGCGGCAGGATGGGCTCAAAGACCCTTCCAAATAATAAACGCTTGACCTTCAGGACGATATATAACAGAATCGCGTATCCTATATAGGTGTAGAATACGAGAAATACACATATCCAGAAAAGTATGGTAAGTACTGTCATGCTGATGGCGTTTGGGGTGGATAGATGATGATGTTTTTTCTCTTGTTACTTGCTCACTTCGTTCTCTTCCCGCATGTCGATGAATTCGCGGTTCTGGTCGTAGAACTCATACTGCAGGAAGGCCATCTTCTGATTGGCAATGACGCGAACGCCAAATCCGTATTTGATTTGCCATTTGCGCTTCAGGGAAATTACACCCTGATTGATGAATGCCGCCACATAGGGATGGACGTGCAGCGTGAACTTTTTAATGCCTATCTTGTTGACAAGCCGGTCAATTTTGCTCTCTAACTGGTCTGTAAACAGAATACTCGACTTGATTTTTCCAGTGCCGTGACAGGTGGGACAGTTCTCCTCTACAGCCACGTCCATAGCCATGCGAACACGCTGGCGCGTGATCTGCATGAGGCCGAATTTGGAGAGTGGCAGGATGTTGTGGCGTGCGCGGTCTTTCTTCATGTTCTCGCACATGCGCTCGTAGAGCAACTGGCGGTCTTCTGCCAGATTCATGTCGATGAAGTCAACGACGATGATGCCGCCCATATCCCTGAGTCGAAGCTGACGGGCCAACTCGTCGGCAGCACCCAGATTGGTCTCCAGCGCGTTGGCTTCCTGTCCGTTTTCTTTCTTAATGCGTGTACCACTATTGACATCTACCACATGCATGGCCTCTGTGTGCTCAATGATGAGGTAGGCTCCTCGCTTGTAGTTGACGGTGCGTCCGAATCCCGATTTGATTTGCTTGGTAACGTTGAAATTGTCGAAAATGGGCACGTTACCAGTGTATTCCTTGACAATGTCGGCCTTTTCAGGGGCAATGAGTGAGACATAGTCGTGTACCTGGCTGAAGATTTCGTGATCGTTGACATGGATGCCGTCGTAGGTGGGGTTAAACAAGTCACGCACCAACGCAATGCTGCGGCTCTGCTCTTCAAAGGCCAACTCAGGCGCTTTGGTGCATTTCTGCAGTTTGGTGATGGTATCGTCCCACCGCTTTAGGAGCACTTTCAGTTCTTGGTCGAGCTCAGCTGCCTTCTTGCCTTCGGCTACCGTGCGCACGATGACCCCGAAATTCTTGGGCTTCATGCTTTGCACGAGTTGCTTAAGGCGGCTGCGCTCTTCACCACGCTTGATTTTGGAAGATACGGAAACCTTGTCGCCAAAAGGTATCAGAACCATGAAGCGGCCGGCAAAACTGAGCTCGCAGGTGAGACGGGGGCCTTTCGTGTTGATAGGCTCCTTCACCACTTGAACCAGAATTTCCTGACCCACCTTCAACTCGTTCTGAATAGTACCTTCCTTGGGAAGGTCGGGCTGACGTGTGGCTTTCTGTATCGGATAGAGTTTCTTTCTGTCGCTTGTAACCTGTTTGAGGTACTTGTCGAAAGAGCTAAATTGCAGTCCCAAGTCAAGATAGTGCAGAAAGGCGTCCTTCTCGCTTCCTACATCGACGAAGCAGGCGTTCAGCCCAGGCATGAGCTTGCGCACCTTTCCTACGTAGATGTTGCCTACCGCAAAAGATGCCGACCGAGGCTCGCACTGGTATTCCACCAGCTGCTTGTCTTCGAGCAGGGCAATGGCAATCTCTTTCGGTTGAACATCAATGATTACTTCGCTTGTCATTTCTTGTGATTACTTGATTCAGCAGTTAATACTGTGATTACTTGGGTTGTTACTAACAGAAAGGGTGTACCCAAGTATGCATGATACTTATGGTACACTCCTTTCATTTTGTCCTTACAGTCTAAGAGCACTCAGTCGTTTACTTGCTCTTATGTCTGTTCTTGCGCAGGCGCTTCTTGCGCTTGTGAGTAGCCATCTTGTGGCCCTTCTTCTTTTTTCCGTTTGGCATAATGTGAAATAAATGTTAGTTATATAATTTAATATTGTATCTGCTATTGTATCTGCTTCTGATGATTTCCGCTTATGCTTCCTCCATCTCCTCGTCATCTTCGATGGTGATGCCGTCCATGCGGGCAATGAAACTCTTGCAGGGCTTGAAAGCGGGCAGGTCATGTGCGTCAATGAGCATGGTGGTATTCTTAGAAATGTTGCGTGCTGTCTTGGGAGCGCGATGCTTCACGATAAAACTGCCAAAGCCACGCAGATAAACGTTCTGCTTGTTGTCAGCCAGGCTGATGCGGATCTGCTCCATGAAAGCTTCGACGGTGGTCGCAATATCTCGTTTTCCGATGCCAGTCTGCTCGGCAATGACATTAACAATTTCTGCTTTCGTCATGACTATTTCTTCGTTGTTTTTTACTGTTATTTTTATTTTTGGAGTGCAAAGATACTGTTTTTCAGTCAGATACAAAAATTTTAGGCTCATTTTTTGTGAAATTTCACAAAGTTCGTGTCCTATTCGCCTCCAAAGTAGTCAATAAGTTCGGTTTTTGCGCTTCCTTCGCTGTTTTCCAGATCTTTGAGGATGCATCCTTTTTCCAGCAAAACGATTCGCGTAGAAATATCTACGGTGTGCTGGAGGTTATGTGAACTAATCAGGATAGTGGCACCAGTCTGCTGATGGTATTCCCTGAGCGTCTGCTTCAAAATGTTCTGACTCGAAGGGTCGAGGAAGTTGAACGGTTCGTCGAGGATGACCAACTTCGGTCGGTTGAGTAGGGCAGCCATGATACCCACTTTCTGCTTGTTGCCAGCCGAAAGATTTCGGATGAGCTTATTGACGCCAAAGACCTCACCGCCAGCCAGTCGCTCCATCTGCTGCATTCGCTGCTCCACCTCACTCTGCGGGATGGAACAGATCTTACCTAAGAATGTGAAGTATTCTTCGGGCGTGAGATAGTCAATGAGGAAACCATCGTCGATATATGCTCCTGTGAAGTCCTTCCATTCTTCAGAGGTGGCAGGATTGATGCCATTGATGAGGACGCTTCCTTCGTCAGGCTTCAACAGGTCGAGAAGCATACGGAACAGGGTGGTCTTGCCAGCTCCGTTGTTGCCCACCAAACCCAGCACATCACCTTCGTTCACCGTGAACGAAGGGATGTTGCAGGCTATGGTCTCGCCAAATCGCTTTTGCAGATTTGAAATTTTTATCATTGGAGTTTTTTCCCTAATTTTCTAGATTCCCTAGATTCCCTAGTTCTTCTAGTTTCTCTAGTTTCTATAGTTTCTCTAGTTCTTCTAGATTCTCTAGTTTCTCTAGTTCTTCTAGATTTACACCAATCCCTTGCCGTGGCAGTTTTTGAATTTCTTGCCAGAACCGCAGGGACAGGGATCATTTCGCCCAGGCAACTTATCCTTAATCACTGGGTTGCGGGGTTGCTGGGCACGTGTATCGTGTTGTGCGGCAGCACGTTGTCCCTCGTCAACCAGTTGCTGCTCCTGAGGCTGGCTTCCAGCTTTGCTCTCAGTGTACTGGCGACGGTCGGTGTGCTCTTCGGGAGCTGCCTGTTGTACACCCTCCTGCACCAGCTGTGGGATAGCGGCGCGGGTGAGGATAGAGACGGTGCGATTGTTCATCGTGGCAACCATCGAGTCAAACAGCTTCACGCTCTCCAACTTGAAAATCAGAAGTGGGTCTTTCTGCTCGTAGCTGGCGTTCTGTACAGAATGGCGCAATTCGTCGAGTTCGCGCAGGTTCTCCTTCCAGGCATCATCGATGATGTGGAGCAGCATCTGCTTCTCAAACTCCTTGACCACAGACTTACATTCAGTATTGTAGGCCTCTTCCAAGTTACAGCCGATGTTGTACATGTGGCGACCGTCGGTGATGGGCACCATGATACGTTCGTACATCTGTCCCTGATTCTCATAGACCTGCTTGATCACGGGCATAGCTACTTCCTGAATGCGCTCCATGCGGCGGTTGAAGTTGCCCAGCGCCACCTGGAAGGCTTTCTCTGCCAGGTCTTCACGATTAGAGGTGTTGATGAACTCATCCTCCGAGAACGGAACCTCCATGCCAAACAGACGGATGAACTCCTCTTTGCAGCCCTCATAGTCGTTCTGTTCGATGATGCTGGCCACGCGATCCCAGATCACGTTGGCGATGTCCATGCCGATGCGCTCACCCATCAAGGCGTGACGGCGCTTCTCATAGACCACCTTACGCTGCTTGTTCATCACATCATCATATTCCAGCAGGCGCTTACGCACACCGAAGTGGTTCTCCTCAACCTTCTTCTGGGCGCGTTCGATGCTCTTCGAAATCATCGGATGCTCAATCATCTCGCCCTCCTTGAAGCCTAAGCGGTCCATCACCGAGGCAATACGCTCAGAAGCAAACAGACGCATCAGCTTGTCTTCCAGCGAGACGTA
>JAEEGL012648408.1_pt1 | contig 10884 bp, 8 predicted proteins | sample 9134231 | NCBI WGS metagenome assembly JAEEGL01 (sample SAMN16246548, study PRJNA631951) | gut metagenome | biome: gut microbiome; feature: rumen; material: fiber-attached | host: Bos | place: Iran: Karaj | collected 2018-10
CTTCCTCTGTGCCAGGCTCCATCTTTTTAATTACGCTTTCATTAATGTCCTTGTGTTTTCCACAAGGTAGCTCTTCAAATGTACCATTTGCCAACATTCTTTTCGGAAGTTCCACTGGGCTCAGCTTGTGTGTCAGTTCTTCTACAATAATATCTTCTTCATTTATCCATTTTATTTTTTCTACATCTGTCTCTAATGAATTCTTTCCAAGGAAAAACTCATATTCTCCTTTTTCAAGAATATAAGCTGCGTCTTTTATCTTTCCCAAATCATCAAATGAAGACATTATATATTTGCTTACTGATAGTGTTAGTACCTGACTTTCGTTTGGAGCCAACATTTTCGTTTTAGCAAAATCCCCCAATTCCTTTGCTGGTTTATAAAGTGTTCCCTGTGGTGCACTATAATATAATTGAACTACATCTTTACCAGCCATATCACCGATGTTAGTTACCTTTACCGTGAAATAAAAAGCATCATCACATTCAGTCATATTTATCAATTTATGGTCAAAGGTTGTATAACTAAGTCCATAACCAAATGGATAAACTATTTTTTCCTTCGCGCCTGGAATTGTTAGAAAGTATCTATACCCTACATATATGTCTTCTATATAATTTACATAATCAAAGGATTCATGGAATCCCTCAGTTGATGGATAATCTTCCAATTTTCCTGCAAATGTATCAACGAGTCGTCCTGATGGATTAATTTTGCCTAAAATCATATTTGCGGCAGCATCTCCACCTTCCATTCCACCTTGCCCCATGTAAACAGCTGCATTAATTCTATCATCTTTAAGCCAGCTAAGATCTATCACTCCGCCTATGTTTAATACTGCTATAACTGTCTTGAAATTATCCTTTACGTTATCTATCAGCTGTATCTCTTCATCTGTCAGGTAGAAATCACCTTTAGGAAATATCTGCCCTGCAATCTTTGGCATGCTAGTCTCTGATTCCCATGGATTGAATTCGTTGTTACATTCTATGTCACTTCTATCCCAGCCTTCGCCAGAAAAACGATTGACAACAATAATCGCTGTATCCGTAAAATCAGCAGCATTTCTTATCATATCATCTGAAAGTACTGGTTCAGCTGTCATACCAGGAACCCTACCTATGGCATACTGTTCCTTCAAATTATTTTTATAGTATTCTATCAATGGTTCATATATATCCAGCCCATTTGACTTTAATCCATCATACAGACTATGAACATATTTACAATACACATCTCCAGATCCACCGCCACCTTTTACGTAATCAACACTGGCTTTTCCAAATAAAGCTACCTTTTTATTTTTTGACAGAGGTAATGTTCCATCATTTTCTAAAAGAACTATTCCTTCCTCCGCAGCTTTTCTTGACAAATTAATATGTTCATTGCAGCCTGTTACTCTCCTGTCATCATTCAATGGTAACGATGGCTGATACAACAATCTAGACCATTTTTGCATAATAACCTCCCATTGTTTTTTCTTTATCTTATATTTCATACCTGTAGATTTAAAGTGTTTTTATTACTATCATGGTATTTTTTTTATAAAATATACAAATACCAAAATTATATCTATATAGAGAAATTTTTAAGACAATTTGCATTTTTTGTCTCAAATGATTATAATAATCTCCAAAATGAATGATATGAGTATTTGATTTAAATACTATTCATCTTTTTACAACATGGTTTCTTCTTTATCAATCTTCGAAGAAATCACAAAATTAGTATTAAGTTACAGGGAGGATTAGAAAAATGGCAGAATCAAAAAAGGCAGTAAAAAACACATCAGTATTCCAGTATCAGGGATTAGAATTCGCTGAGTTAGATTGCATCAAGAAAGCAGAATCAGAATTAAAAAATGCATATAAGGATGTTGAGCTTGAAAAGCGTGATGTTTATATCAAGCCAGAAGAGCATAAAATTTACTATGTTGGTAATACTAACTGTGCTGGTTATGTAGAACTATAATATTTATTTCACTTTTAAAATCATTTAAACAGGCGATAAAGCAACATATTGCTTAATCGCCTGTTTTCTTTTATTTACGGCCTTTGCAGATCTTGTTTATTCATGAATCAACAACCATCCACTATTCTACTTCAAGAAATATTTCACAGTTTTGTCACATTTGCAGGAAATATTGCATGAATTTTGGGCAAAAAATTAGCCCTGTCTAAACAGGGCTACACTATTACGACAACATTTTTTTCTCAAGCTCTTCCATATCATATTCTCTCTGTGAGAAATTATTGAAGGCATTCTTTTTTGCTGCTGGTTTCTTTTCATTCTCCATAGGAGATGAAACCCCATTTTCTATCATGCTGCAAATATATCTAAGACTATCTTCAACTGGATTTAGATTATCATTATTCACTCTATTCTTATATGCAGCAATAATACTAAACATATCTCCAACTGTCTTTGAATTTCTCTTAGCGCAGCTGCAAATATTTTGAACGTCATTTTCAGAAAAGCCTAAGTCAGCTACATCTAGTACAGTTTTCATTTGAGTATAAAATGTATCCTCAACAATTGTAGCTTGCTTTTTCTGTTCTGCTATAGCTTTCTTTTCTCTAATCAGAAACTTTACACCTTCAATCTTATTTCCATACCTAAGAATCTCATACTCGAAGGTGAAATCGCATTCATTTATAGAATTAATACTTTCATATGCTGGTTTGATTAATCTTCTCTCAATATCATTTGGCTTGATAGTGGCTGGCATTGAAAACTGATGTTTTATTTCATCCACCGTCATATCAAAAATACCTGGTGTTGCCTGAGGATACGCCTTATATCTCTTACGATTTTCTAAAAACCAATACAAAGCAATAGTGTATTTACCTCTTAACTGAGAAGTAACTTCCAATGAACCATACGCACCATGTACCAACTGCGAGCAAAGTGCCAAATCCTTAAAGAAATCAGATGGTCTAAACTCTATGTATGCAGGTTCCGAACCCTTCTTCTTATGATATCTAAGAATATCAAACCAAGGCACAATGATATCATCATCCCCATCTGGTCCCAAACCTTCAAACACCAAATGTCTTTGAGTTAACTTCTCCGTACCTGATTTGAACTGCTTATAAACAGTATTATCACTTTGATACTTCATATATTTCTCAAATGCTTTCGGCTCTATCCTATATATCTCATTTTCAGGAAACGAAGACATCACACCTAATATAGCATCAAACACTATATTTTCCGCCGCATCAAAGGACATCTTACAATGCATAATCAATGCATCTGTTCTATATGCAATGCTTATTCCACCTTTTTTCAACGGATGCTTATTATCCTGCAATGCCAATAGCTTTAAAAGTGTTGTATGGGAATTTACATGAAAGGTTTCCATGAGCTGATCTACAGATATAGATTCCTTTATATAACATTCCAATTCCTCTATATCCTGAGATACAACAGCCATACCATTTTCATCTACCACCTCAGGAACAAATTCATCTGGATCAACCACACGACCATATGTAGTAGCAACGGTCTGATGCTCAATCTGATTTGCTCTCGAAGAGTTCATTACCGCTTCCTCAGCATATACCGAATCTACAAACCGCCCCGTTGCAGTATCTACTTCCCTATATATACCATTTTCATCTGTTCTTCTTATACTCATAATATTCTCCGCACAATATCAACTAATCAAAGTTTAACAAACACGTCTACGTTTTTCAACCACTTTTGTCGCAACTACGACAAGTTGATATATATTGCGCAGTTTTCCCGACGCTTACCTACGACAATTTAACTAGTAAACTGCGTCAATTTGGCTAGTAAGATACCCATATTTATATCCCAAATTGTCGTAGTTTTTGAATTCCATCCTATAGACTGCGTCAGTTTGGTTAATCCCTTGCGACAAATTGGCGAGTGAACTACGACAAACACCACTATTTTGCGCAGTTCATATCCCATTTTGTCGCAATGCTTAAGAATTCCCTAAAATACGCTATTTTGCGAGCTTTTTTCAACCAGCTATTTTTATCATATCTACAGTATTTTACTAGCTAAACTGAAAAACTGCGTCAATTTGGCTAGTAGATTACGACAATTTGACTAGTAAACTACGACAAATAGTATTCTTCTACGCAGTTTATATCCCATTTTGACGCAGCATTTTATCATGAATATTGGCCTTAAATCCCCACCATCAACCAATAACTTACAATTCCTAGCCCTTCCACTAGTCATTTCCCTTAACTGCGACAAAATGGCTAGTACTTTAAATGGCGATTGTTCCATATTTTCAATATCTACGACAAAATGACTAATACTCTACGACAAATCATCCACCTCTACGTAGTCTATATCCCAAACTGACGTAGTTCATTTAAAAGCCGCGTAAATACCGGCATTTTACGCCATCAACTTCCACTTAGACTACAGTTACTACGGCAAATTGGCTAGTACTTATTCTAAATCTACGTCATTTTGACTAGAAACTTGCGTCAAAACTGTACAAATTGCGCAATTTATATCCTATTTTGACGTAGTTACTAGCCATCTCTACGCAGTTTTATCCCGTATTTCCGCAGTTTACTCGCCATTTTGTCGCTATTTGCACTCCATTTTGTCGCAGCCAACCCTCATTTTTCCCTGGTTTTTAGGGATTCTTACGGCATCTGCTATACAATCTATACATTACTATACTTATATATATACTCTATCTAGGATTAGATAAAAAAAGAACCTCATTATTTCTATAATATAATGAGATTCTTTTATTCATTTCAAAATAGTATTTATTGTGTTTAATTTCTACTTATATGCTTCAATAATATCTTCAATATTATTTTTTAATTCTTCAGCTTCCCTTAATATCTGATCTTTCTTTTTTTCATCTACAACTATAAGTCCATCGTCATCATATTCAACAGCTAATAATGCTTTATACTGTTTTAAAATCTGATTAACTTTAACAGTGGATTTTTTTGAGCTTTTAGATTGAGTCCCTTTAACAACTCTATCGAACAGCTGTTCGAGCTTGGCGGAACTCATTTCTTCTCCATCATCCATTACAGAATTAAATGCGTAGGCAAATTCTTTTGCTTTATCTTCAGGAATTTTTGGTATCACCTTATCAATCATAGCTATATAAGGGATATCTTTTTGAGGGTACTTAAATAATAACTGCAAGTCCTCATTAAGATTTAATATCCTCTTATATCGCTGTATATTTCTTGAAGGCATAGAAAATGCTTTTTCTAATTCCTTATTTCTAATATCACCTCGTATACCTTTTCTGTTTAATCCTTTTTCATATTCCGCAATATTTCTAGCTATATAAAGAGGTCTGTCCTGACGGCCCTGGTTCATGGCCAATCTTCTTTTGTGCTTTTCAAATTCATCTTCAGGTTCTGGTCCAGTAACGATAACTAGCAATTCTTTTTCTTTTCTCTCTTTAGCTACCTTTAATCTGGTATTTCCAGACCAAACTAAATAATGACCATTTTTTCGTTCATATACATGAATACCACCATTGTCATCATTTTCTTCGAAACTGTTTCGAAGTGTAGCAATGTCATCATATCCATTAAGGTATTCATTATTCTCATCTTCATCTAATAAATCTATTGATATTACTTTGCTCTCAAGTCCATTTTCTGTTTGAACTTTAGCAACACTATCAGTTTTCTTTTCTTTTGTAGAATCACCTACAATATTGTTAAAAACATTTCCTAAGCCGATACCATTAACATCAAGTCCACTTCCACTTGCCTGTCTTGCCATGTTATGCTCCCTCACCTTCTAAGAATTCTTCCACAAATGCTTTGTAATCAATTGAACTGTTACACCAAGGTTTTACCTTTACCACTGCATCCTGCGAATCGATAGCTCTTTTGCCATCTGCACATGATCTTATATATTGCTTGTAAAGTTTTGTTCCAATCTGATCTGCTATTGCCTTAGCATTATCATAATGGTTCTTTTCAGCTTTTCTGTTTGTTGTGTAATCGGTTACTACAAAGCCATTGATTTTAAGCTTTGGATTTAATGGATTCTCTCCATCTGTTAAATTCCTAATTAGCTTGTACTGGTTAGCTAATCCTTGCACTGAATAAGAATCTCCAACCATAGGAATAAGAGCTTCGTCAACTGAAGCCAAAACAGATTTATTTATTAATCCTGTCAAATCAGGTGGACAATCACATAGTATATAATCGTAGTCTTCAAGCTTAGAGAACACTTTTGTCTTTAAAGAAGTTAGTTCAAGAGAACTTGCAGGATCTAATACCTTTGAATTTAACTCAGCAAGTAATGTGTCAGACACGATAATATCACCTAATTCTGTATGCTGAATGCACTCCGCTGGTTCTAGAGGTCGTCTTTCTTCTACCCAACAATCATATAAAGTAGCATCATCAAGTCTCGCTTTGAATGTAAGTGATGCGTTTGCTTGGGTGTCACAATCTAGAACTAATACCTTATATCCTTTCTCTTTTAATAGATAGGCCATATTTACTGTAAGGCTGGTTTTCCATTGACCGCCTTTTCCTATACATATAGCTATTGATTTCATTATTTCTCCTCCTTAAAATGGCGCCAAGTTGGCACTGTTTGTTAAAAAATTAACCATCTCTGCCAAATTGGCGAGATTTTTATTTATTTTTCATATATTAAATGGATATTATTAGAACATAAAAAATAATGACGTATAAAAGAACAAATCAAACACTTTTATTAAATATAATTATAGTATTTTATAAAAACAATAACTAGACATATATCTACTAAAAATAATCCAATTTTTTGTAGATTTAGTAGAATAAAGAAATTCATATATACATAAAAAAGATAAAATAAGATTAAAATTAAAAACGATAGGCGCCAAGTTGGCACATATCGTTAATAAATTAACAATCATCGCCAAGTTGGCGAGATCTTCGTTTTAATATATCAGAAAGATAATCAGTCTTAGCAAGAATATCTGAACTATCAGAATTAGAATGAGTTTGTTCCCAATCTCTAACTGAAAAATTCATATAATCATCATTGAAAGAAGGCATTGGAAAATTATCTTCTAAATCAACATCTTCTAACATTACATTTCCAGAAACTGTATTCTTAACCGCACGCTGCATATTCCTACGACGTTTATCATTTTTTTCTATTTGGCATTTAGACTCGATATAAACATCATCTGGCAGTATTTGATACTCCAAAGCTTCTAAAAATAATAATCGTGTATAACCAGGACATTTATTTGTTTGTGCACACCAGTTTTCAACAGTCCTAATAGGAATACAAAACCTATGAGAAAAAGAAGCTTTCGTAAAATTAAAGTCTTTAATAATATCTTTTATAGAATAATGTGCAGCATCATAAATTGCTTTAATAACATCATATAGTTGGGATACAGAAATATTATACTTCTGTAAATTTATATAAGATTTAGATGATGAGGTATTTATTGCAGAATAAAATTCATCAAGAGAATCATATTCGCATGCATAATCCCATAATTTATGGAAAATTTTATCAGGGATAACTATTTTTTTAGTCATAATAAAACATGCTCCCGTGAAACATTGATTTACATTTGCTAGATATATTTTTACCACCGAATCAGTGGTATATAATAGCAATATAATAGCCAAAAAACGTTGAAAAATCAACATTCTCAGACTAACTAATCATGATAAATAAATAACAAGTAGTAACGTGAAACAAACAACAAACATATACGTATATTCAATAAAACTACATATTATACATAAAGTTGCATAAATTTTAATAAGGAGTAGAATTGTAAGATGCGATTTCTAAAAATCAACATAACAGCACATGTAAAACTACATAAAAAATGCCTAAATATTTACAATAAAAAGGAGAATGATAATCAAATGAGTCGAAACAGAAGAAGAAAAAGAAGGCAAAGGAGAGTTGCCAGCATAGTTCTTATAATAGTAGCACTTATATTAATAGCAGGTGTAGGTGCATATATGCTCGTTTCAAAACAAAATGGTAAAACAGAAAACTTGTTTTCTACAATAGAAAACAAGTCAGGAAATATTATTTCAGCTGCATCAAAGAATTCAGGAAGTACATCAGTGGCAAACGATGATAATGATTTATATTCAGATTTTCTATCTGGAAATGGAATACTGAGCTTTTCCTACTATTTTAGTGATAACAGCAAAGCTATTCATGAAACCTCCAGTGATTATGAGTTGTTTTCCAATTTATCAAAACAGGAATATTCATTACCAGATCTTACAAAGGAACTAAATCAAATATTTACAAATCCAAACGGATGGTATGTGGGAAATGAAATAAGTAAAATAGAGTACAGCTATCTGGATTGTGGAAATGATGGAAATAAGGAACTTGCTATTAGATTAGAATGTCCTGTGGTCGAGGAAAATTCAAATCTCACAATGATAATCAAAAATATAGATGGTAAGCTACAGTTAATTCATTCCTTCGATGGATGGTCAAGAAATGATGCTTCAATTAATGAATTTGGTTATTATACATCCGGCGGAAGTAATGGCGCAGCATGTCATGTACTTGAAGTGGGATACATAGATGCTACTGGAAACTATCATTTCGGCTACAGTGAAGAAGATTACGCAGAAGTAGAGTCATTTGGCGATTCCTTTGATCACACTGATTTTGACACTAGCACAATTGAAGGCCAGATTGAGATATTTACTCTTCGCACAAAGCCAGCTGATATGGAGGATTACCTTCCACAATATTATGCTTATTCAATTTATGATAATGGCAACGACACAGACGGACTTTATACATCAGGCCCATATAAAGATATAATGGATAGCTTCACAAACATCAACTTCATGCAATATACAGAAATGATGAAAATCGAATCCGATAGAAATGAAGAAATAGGTGCAACTGAAAATATAATCAATGGTAATTCTTTAGAGTTTACCGAAATTACTCTTTAATAGGATTTAAACTGCTAATATAATTTATAATATTTCTAGTGTGAAACAAAAGTGGAAGAAATGATTAAAAAGTGGTACACTAGTACTTAATTAGAGAAAGAATCGGAGAGTAATACAAATGGTAAAGCAAGTAACAATATGGAAGCTTCAGGATAAATGCTTTGGTCCTAACCTGGGTGAAATCAAAGGAAACATAAAGACTAACTTTGAACAGCTCAAAGGCAAGGTTCCAGGACTAGAGTACATCGAAGTGACTGTAGATTGCATGAGTTCATCCAACGGTGACGTTATAATGACAGCTGAATTTGAAGATGAATTATCATTAAAACAGCGTCAGAATAACGAATATTGGGGCGCAGCATTCAAGCAGACAGTAGTTCCATTTGTTGATGAGACCACACATGTTGAATTTGTGGTTTAATTATTGTAAAAATATAATCATGATTTTCAAGAAAGTTAGATAAAATACGTCTAACTTTCTTTTCTTATAAGGAAACTTAAACAGAAAGATCAGATAATAAGCATCTATATCTACACATATATACGGAGGTTAACCAAGATGGGATACATTGAAAATCTTAGAAAAACATACGGCCACGAAATGATAATGACGGTCGGATGTGGTGTCCTAATAGAAAATGAAAAAGGTCAAATATTATTACAAAAACGAAGTGATAACGGTCAATGGTGTGTTCCAGGAGGCGCGCTAGAGCCCCTCGAAACCTATAAACAGGCGGCAACCAGAGAACTACGTGAAGAAGTAGGAATAGAAGTTACTAATTTAGAACTATTTGGATTATATTCAGGCGATGATAGATTGATAAATTATCCCAATAATGATGTAGTATATTCTCTATCAGTTATCTTCATCACAGAATCATATTCAGGTCAAATATCAGATGAAGATTCAGAAGTTCTGGAGCATCGTTTCTTCAACAGAGAAGACATTCCAGATAATCTTTTCGCGCCAGATGCACGTCCAATATTAGATTGGAAAGCAGGAAAAATTGGGGTAAATGTAGATTAAATTCAAAAAATAAAGGGTAGCGATACATCAACGCTACCCTTCTTTTTGCAAAATATTAAACTGTTCTATTTCCTGCCAAAACTTCTCTATAATCCTCTAGATTCTTCTTCAACAATACTGGAATATTTAATTCATAAGGACAACGTGGCAAGCAGGCTCCACAATTCACACAGTCATCAATCTTTTTCATTTCTGACTGCCAATGCTCGTTAAGCCAATCTTTACTTGGTGCACGGCGAAGCATGAGAGACATTCTGTTGCATTGATTTATCTGTATGCCCACGGTACATGGCATACAATATCCGCAACCGCGACAGAAATCACCCATCAACTCTGATCTTTCAGAATCAATAAAGGCTTTTATTTCATCATTCATCTCTGGAGTATCATCCATGTAGGAAAGCCATTCATCCAATTCACTTTCTTTTTGAACACCCCAAATAGGAACAGCACCATCGAATTGATTAATGAAAGCCATAGCAGCTTTAGAATTTGTAATCAAGCCACCTGCAAGTCCCTTCATTCCGATAAATCCCACATTGTTATCATTACATAGCTTAATCAATTCAATTTCTTTATCAGTAGCCAGATAACTCATAGGATACTGCACAGTTTCATATAAACCAGAGGTTGCAAGCTCTTTAGCCACACCTAATTTATGAGCAGTTCCACCGATATGACGAATCAATCCCTTAGATTTTGCTTCTTCCATGCATTCATACATGCCGCTTCCATCCCCAGGCTTCCAACATTGTCCCATCAAATGAAACTGGTAAATATCTATATATTCCGTTTTAAGGTTCTCTAAAGAAGTATTTAAATCCTTCCAAAAATCATCAGGTGTTTTAGCAGCAGTCTTTGTAGCGATAATGATATTATTCCTATCAATTTTGCCATTTCCGAACGCTTCCCCTAGCTTTA
>JAEEGL013436930.1_pt1 | contig 10884 bp, 5 predicted proteins | sample 9134231 | NCBI WGS metagenome assembly JAEEGL01 (sample SAMN16246548, study PRJNA631951) | gut metagenome | biome: gut microbiome; feature: rumen; material: fiber-attached | host: Bos | place: Iran: Karaj | collected 2018-10
AGTTGATGACAGCCTCAGGGAAATAGCCGTCCTCACGATAGCCGCGAGACATTTCGCCTGTCTTGGGATCTTTCCATTCCAACGGGAACACAGGGAAGCCTAAGCGGTCACCATCACGTTTCGAGAGCTTACCCTTTCCGTCAGGTTTCAGCAACAGCGGCAAATGGGCAAACTCCGGCATAGAATCTTCCCATCCAAAGGCACGATACAGCATGACGTGCAGCGGAGCACTGGGCAGCCACTCCTCACCACGGATGACATGCGAAATCTCCATCAAGTGGTCGTCAACGATGTTAGCCAAATGATAGGTTGGCAACTCATCGGCACTCTTGTAGAGCACCTTGTCGTCGCAGATGTCGCTCTTGACGCGCACTTCACCACGAATCAGGTCGTTGACCAGAATCTCCTGACCAGCCTCCACCTTGAAGCGAACGACATACTGACTGCCATCAGCAATAAGCTGCTCCACCTTTTCCTTCGGCAGGGTCAGCGAGTTGCGCATTTGGCTGCGAGTGTGACAGTCGTACTGGAAATTCTGAATCTCGGCACGCTTGGTCTCGAGTTCCTGCGGCGTGTCGAAAGCAATATACGCCTTACCGGCATCCAGCAACTGCTGCACATATTTTTTATAGATGTCGCGGCGCTCGCTCTGACGGTAAGGGCCCTTGTCGCCACCAAATGACACACCCTCGTCAAACTGGATGCCTAACCATTTGAATGACTCGATGATATACTCCTCGGCTCCAGGGACGAAACGTGTGGAATCGGTGTCTTCAATACGAAACACCAAGTCGCCGCCATGCTGACGTGCAAACAAGTAATTATAGAGTGCGGTGCGTACGCCGCCAATATGTAATGCCCCTGTGGGACTGGGTGCAAAACGCACCCTAACTCTTCTTTCTGACATGCAAATCGATAATTTTGTGTGCAAAGATACGAAATAATTGAGAATTAAGAATTAAGAATTAAGAATTATTTGTATCTTTGCACAAAATAAATAAGGACATGAGTACTTTTAATATAAAAATGGACACTTACTGGCGTCGCATACTGACAAAAGCAGTATTGGTGATTGCCTCTGTAGGCTTTATCGTATGGTCGATGCCACGCGACAGCCGTACCTATTTCCACGTTGAACAAGGCAAACCCTGGAAATATGCTGACTTCACAGCTCCTTACGACTTCCCGATCTATAAGTCGGAGGCCGCTATCAAGGCCGAGCGAGACAGTGTGATGCGTGAGTATGAGCCATACTACAAATATAAGAAAGAGACGGAGGAGCAGATGGTCCACAAGTTCATGTACGACTATGCGCAGGGTATTCCCGGTTTGCCCGCCGACTATCTGTTTGTCATCTCCAATCGCCTGCATAGTCTTTACAACCAGGGCATCATGGAACAAAAAGACTACAGCGAAATGCATAGTGACACATCAAAAACCATCCGCGTGGTCAGCGGTAAGGAGGCCACCAGCGTCAGTATGCAGGAGGTATATTCGCCCAAGACAGCCTACGAACAATTGTTTATGGATCCCAAGTTGGCGCCTCAACGCAACATCCTGAAGCGATGCAACCTGAACGACTATATCGTACCCAATCTTGTTTACGATCAGGAGCGCTCTGAGTCAAGTCGTGACGATTTATTGTCGGGTATCGCCTTGGCCTGCGGATTGGTGCAAAAAGGACAGAAGATTGTGGATCGTGGTGAGATCGTGACCGAAAAGACTTACCGTATAGTGGAATCATTCAAGCAAGAAAACGAACGGCGCAATGAAGAGATTACGCAAAACCAGATGTCACTGACGGGACAAATACTCTTTGTGACCATTCTCATGATATGTTTTACTGTCTATCTAAGTCTTTACCGCATCGATTATTTTGATAAGCCCCGCAGCATCATGATGCTCTACGCGCTTATCGTCTTTTTCTCTATAGCCACAGCATTGTTCATGCGCAACACGTTTATCCATGTCTATATATTGCCTTATGCCATGGTGCCCATATTCATCCGTGTGTTTATGGATTCACGTACAGCTTTCATGACTCATTTCACGATGGTGCTGATATGTGCTGTTATGCTACAACACCCCTTTGAGTTCGTGGCTGTCGAGTCGATAGCCGGTTTGGTGGCCATCAGCTCCCTTCGTGAACTCAGCCAGCGTTCCCAGTTATTTAAGACTGCACTCTTGGTCACTGCTGTGGCTATGGGCGTGAATTTGGCTTTCGACTGGATGCAGGCCGATGCACTGAACCAGATAGACTATTCAGCATACAACTACTTAATGATCAACGGCATCGTATTGCTCTTCGCCTATCCCCTGCTCTATATCATCGAGAAAGCTTTTGGATTTATCAGCGACATCACGCTCATCGAGCTCTCCAACACCAACAGTACCGTGCTACGCCGAATGAGCGAAGTGGCTCCGGGCACATTCAACCACTCCATACAGGTGGCCAATCTGGCTGGCGAGATAGCCAACAAGATTGGTGCCGATGCTCAGTTAGTGCGTACCGGAGCGCTCTATCACGACATTGGTAAGCTCTCGAACCCAATATACTTCACTGAAAACCAGTCGGGTATTGACCCACATGAGATGTTGACTGATATTGAGAGTGCACAGATTATTATCAGCCACGTAACGGAAGGTCTGAAGATGGCCGATAAGTACAACCTGCCAAAGGTCATCCGCGACTTCATTGCCACCCATCACGGACAAGGCAAGGCGAAGTTCTTCTTCATCCGTTACAAAAATGAACACCCCGACGAACCTGTCGACGACCTGCTGTTTACCTATCCCGGCCCTAATCCCTTCACACGCGAACAGGCCTGTCTCATGATGGCCGATAGTGTCGAGGCCGCCTCTCGGTCTTTGCCCGATTATGCCGAGTCCACCATCCGTGGACTTGTCGAGCGCATCGTCGACTCACAGGTTGCTGACGGTTATTTCCGTGAATGCCCCATCACCTTCCGCGATATCCAGTATGCCAAAACGGTACTCATCGAGAAACTCAAAACCGTCTATCATACACGCATCAGTTATCCGACGGAGAAATAGCTGTTGGCTTTTAGCTATTAGCCTTTAGCTTTTAGCCAACTGCCAACTGCAAACAGCCGTGTACGCACACACAAACATGCACACTTTGATACATTTGTGCAGAAAGTGTGCACTTTTTAGTTAATAAGTATTAATTATTATTGCACTTTTCTTGTTGTTTTGTGCAATATCTGTACCTTTGCCGCCGTTTTAAGCAAAAATTAATTAAAAAGTAATGAAAAAGATTGTATTTTCGTTGATTGTTTTCATGATGACATCCGCTAATGCATTAGCAGGCGGAATTCTCACAAACACCAACCAAAGCGTATCATTCCTGAAGAACCCTGCCCGTGATGCCGCTATTGGTCTCGACGGCGTTTACTCGAACCCAGCTGGCGTGGCTTTCATGCCAGAAGGTTTCCATCTGGCCTTCAACTGGCAGTATGCTCACCAGACACGTACTGTTACTTCTACTGATCCCATGTACCTAATGGGAAAAAAGAATGAAGGTAAGGCAACCAAGAAGTTCGAGGGTGTGGCTGATGCACCCTTCATTCCTTCGTTACAGGCCGCTTATAATAAAGGAAACTGGAGCTACCAGTTCAACTTCTCGATGCCTGGCGGTGGTGGTGCCTGCGAGTTTGACAACGGTCTCGGTTCCTTTGAGCGTGCCGTGGGTAGCATTGCCGGTTTGTTAAAACAGAGTGGTTTCGATGTCCAGGGCTACGATATGGATGCATATATGCGCGGCCGCCAGTACTATTTTGGCTTACAGTTGGGTGCCGCCTACAAGATTAACGAGCATTGGTCTGTATATGGTGGTCTGCGTGCCATCTACGGTGATGCTTCCTACCGTGCCCGTCTGAGTCACATCTCCGTCGTGACATCGACTGGTGCAGTTGACTTTGGCGAATTTCTGGAAGGCAATATCAACGACATCAACCGTCAAATAGGTGCCGCACAGGCCAAACTCCAGATGGCTGCCCAGTCAGGAGCCTATACTGCCGAACAACTCGCTGCCATGCAGGCACAGGCTCAGACACAATTGGCGACAGCAGAGGCCGGATTGCAGAGTCTATACAAATTGCACAGATATGGCAATGGCGTGAATCTGCAGAGTACACAGACGGGCTTTGGCTTTGCGCCCATCATTGGTATTGACTACAAGATTGGCAACTTCAACTTCGCTGCCAAATACGAGTTTAATACCCAAATGAAGATGAAGAACCACTCGACATTAGAAGAACCTCTGAAAATTGAAGGTCAGATGGCTAATTTCCCCGGTATTGCCAATATAAATAAATTCGAGAATAATACCGATGTCGATGAAGATACGCCTGCCATGTTGGCACTGGGTGCTCAGTGGAGTGTGCTTCCTGAACTTCGTATCAACGCAGGCTATCACCACTATTACGACAAGAATGCCAACTGGTATAACGACACCCAGGATCTTCTCAGCGGCGGTTCCAACGAGTATTTGGGTGGCGTAGAATGGGATGCCAGCGACAAGGTGAACCTTTCTTGCGGTTTCCAGGTGACACGTTACGGACTGACCGACGAATACATGAACGATATGTCGTTCGTTGTCAACAGCTATAGTGTTGGTGCCGGTATCAGCTACAAGGTCACCGACAAGGTGACACTCACTGCTGCCTATTTCCAGACCAACTACAGTGACTACGATAAAATACAGGCTACTGATGCCAGTGGCAATGTCACCAAAGGTGATTCTTTCACCCGTACCAACCGCGTATTGGGCTTAGGTTGCCAGATTGACTTCTAAAACTGGCTGTTAGCTGTTGGCTAAAAGATAATAGCCAAAAGCCAAAAGCCATTTACAGCGGATCGACATCATAGTAGATCTGCAACGACGCATAGCGCTTGTCCGCGAGCATCCCGCTCTGAGCCATGAGCAGGTACTCGCGGACTCGTTTCATGTCAATACCCAACTCCAGTTTGAGCACCAGTTTGCGGATATTCTGCTGTTTCACCTTGGCAACAGAGGGCTTGTCAGGACCTAACACACGACCACCGAACCACTGGCGCAGGCGGAAACCCAACCCAATGGCTGCCGTATGAACCGTAGTTTCCTGACGATGTTTCAGGTACACATAAATCAAATGGAAATAAGGCGGATAGCGGAATGCCTGACGTTCAGCTATCAACTCTTTATATAAAGCGGTATAGTCACCTCGCACCACATAGTCGATGACTGGCAACTTAGGCTGCTTGGTTTGCAGGATTACCAGTCCGCGCTTGTTCTTTCGCCCAGCCCGTCCACTGACCTGCGACATCATCATATAGGCATGCTCATAGGCACGGAAGTCAGGCTGGTTCAGCATGGCATCGGCATTCAGAATACCCACCACTGACACATGGTCGAAGTCGAGTCCTTTCGACACCATCTGCGTACCAATCAGGATATTGGTGCGGCGGGCCGAGAAGTCGCTGATAATACGCTCATAGGCATTACGTGTACGGGTGGTATCAAGATCCATACGTGAGATACGCGTTTCCGGAAACACCTCGCGCACCTGTTCCTCAATCTTCTCCGTACCAAAGCCACGCGTACGCAAATCAGTACTGCCACAGCAGGGACATTCGGTGGGCACGCGATAGGTGTAGCCGCAATAGTGACACGTCAGCTGGTTCATCTGGCGATGATAGGTAAGCGACACGTCACAATGCTGACAAGTGGGCACCCAGCCACACTGATGGCATTCCACAACAGGGGCAAAGCCTCGACGGTTTTGAAACAGGATAACCTGTTCGCCATGTTCCAACGCCTCGCGCACGCGTGACAATAATAGAGGAGAGAAAGGCCCTGCCATCATCTTACGTCGCTGCAGGTCTGCCGTATCCACCACCTGAATCTCCGGCAGTTCCATACCCTGATAACGCTCCTTCAACTCCACTAACCCATACTTCCCCGTCTTGGCGTTATGATAACTCTCCAGCGAAGGTGTAGCCGTTCCCAATAAGACTTTGGCTTTTGGCTTTTGGCTTTTAGCTTTTGGATCAGAGCTATCTGCTAATTGCCAATCGCCAACAGCTAAATGCGTCAGCATGATGGCAGCACTGCGTGCATGATAACGGGGAGCAGGGTCTTGCTGCTTATAGCTGGTCTCGTGTTCCTCATCGACAATCACAAGCCCTAGGCGCTGGAAGGGCAGGAACACAGCCGAACGGGCACCAAGAATGACATCATAGGGATTCTGGGACAACTGTTTCTGCCATATCTCCACACGTTCGGCATCGGAATACTTTGAATGATAGATACCCAACTTATCGCCAAACACCCGCTGCAAGCGCTGCATCATCTGTACCGTCAGCGCTATTTCAGGCAACAGGTACAGCACCTGCTCCTTACGTTCTAACGCCAACTTAATAAGGTGGATGTATATCTCTGTCTTACCGGAACCCGTCACACCATGGAGCAGTGTGACGTTTTTCTTCAACATCGAGAAGAGTATCTCATCATGGGCTTTCTGCTGGGCTGGTGTCAAGGGTTTGATGAGTTCGGGATGATATTCACCTCCATGATTCAGTCGACCGACCTCCACCTCGTAGGTCTCCAGCATCTGCCGCTTCTCCAACTGTTTGATAGTTTCTGCCGATGCGCCGCTGACGTTCATCAGTTCCTCTTTTGTAACCTCCTGAATATCTACACCTGACTGGTAATCACCATTACTATTTTCATCGACCTGATCCCATCCCGACAATGTCAGATACTCGACAAAGGCATCCAATTGTTTCTTGGCCCTCGACAGCACATTGAGAGCGATATGCAAAGCCGTTGCACTCTGGTATTGCGGTGTCAGCCGTATATATGTCTCTGTCTTAGGATGGTAACCATCCTCGGCCTTCAGTCCTGCAGGCATTGCAGCCTTATAGACATCGCCAATGGGCGACAAATAATAGTCGCTGATCCATTGCCACAGTCTCAACTGCCGATCCGTCACGATGGGTGTCACGTCCATCACCTGCATAATCGGTTTCACAACGTAGCCCTCAGGCTTCTGGTCGTGCAAACGCATCACAATGCCTATGTACATCTTGTTTCTGCCAAACGTCACCAACACACGGCAGCCCACTCTCACCGCCATACCTTCTGGTACGGTGTAAGTGAACACTCCCTGCAAGGGCACAGGCAATATCAAGTCAGCGTACTGCATCGTCCTGGTGTAAAGACAGCTAATAGCTAATGTGCCAACAACTTACGACCGTTTTGAATATAAATGCCTTTACGGTCGATGCTTCTGATACAACGACCAGTGAGGTCGTAGACAGGTGTCTCGGCTTTCATGACATCAGCTTTTATGGTGTTAACAGCTGATACCTGAGCCGTCTGATAACCCCACACGCTGACACCAGTCGTCGACACGGCAGTAAAGGCTATCGTTGTGGTGGTGGTAGGCTCCAATGTCTGTTCTATCATCACGCCCTGATAGGTAACGCTACCCAACTTAATATCAATATAGGAACTTCCCTCCTGAATCGTCCAACTGCCAGACATAGCACCGCTGATAGTACCGTCGGCATTCAGATGAATCTCTACAGGAGTGACTTGTTCCTTTTTGGTATGGTCCAGTTTGTAACGATGAACCAACAGCTGATAGGTTCCTGCAATACGATCAGTAGCCACTTGTTGGGTGCTGGCGATATCGGCACTCTTCACCGTTTCGCCAGTATATTCAAAAGGTGCAGCGACCAACCAGCCTTTTGCATTCTGAAAGACTTGGTGAACACGCACCTGATGCCCCTCTCCGGCATTTTGAAAACGGGTGTGATAAACGAGGTAAGTGCGCCCGTCTTCGGCAGCAATGATACTGTTATGTCCCTGAGAGCGTTCGCCGTTGTTGCCCTTAGCCTGAAAGCCCCAGTCACCATACGCACCAAAGATGTTGACGCCACGGTTGCTGGTGTCGTTCGCACCGAAGTTGACCATAAAGGAAGAAAAAATGGCATTATTCCCCCTGACATCCTTATAGGGCCCGTCGGGTTTCTCTGAGCGGAACACGCGCATCTGATAACCACCGTTGTTATAGTCTGAGGGATTACCACCTGCAGCCAGTCCACCATAACTCATAAACAGGAAATAATATCCACCGATGAACTCGATATAGGAGCCTTCACCACTGACATAGTATCCACCGGCAATACGCTTGCCAAAATAAGGGTCGCTGTTCGTTGCCACAGGGTAAGTGACGTCATAGTCGCGCAAACCCGTCGTCTCGTCCAGCTCCAGCATCCAGATTCCCCCACTCCACGAACCATAACTCATCCACAGCTTACCTTCCTCATCGTAGAACACGCAAGGGTCGATATTATTAGGCAGGCTGGGTTTCCCGGTAGAAGCCCAGGGGGCAGCATAGCGAGCAGGCAGAGAATTCTGTGTGCCAAGTACCAATTCCAAGTCAGTGTCCTTATACTCTGTACCTTTCTTAAATCCACTGATGACAACAGGTGCCTGATAACGATAGGGACCTTCAATCTTGCTGGCGGTAAGCAGAATGATGCTGGAGTACCAGTCATTGCCGTTGATGCTGAGATACATGCACCACTTCTGCATGGCCCTGTTCCAGATGACATCGGGTGCCCACATGTTGCCATTGACACTATAGCCGCTTCCCCCCCGTGCCGACCAGGAAACGGCATTGAAAGAAGGGAGATCGACTTCCACTCCGCCCTTCATGATTTTAGTCACCTGTGGCGTCGTGAAAGCAGAGGCATTGGAGGCGTTATTGCTGGCAGCAGTCTGCCAAGGAGCCGTAAAACTCGTCCAAACCATCAAATCCTTACTCTTGGCACTGGCACGATGAGAGCCAAAGATATAATACGTCTGGGACGATGGATCCCACACAACGCTGGGATCATGGACACTCACGCGTTTCAGCTGATAGCCGTAAGCACACACTGACGAGAGCATAAGGACGACAAGCACAAAGAAATTCTTCATAAGTTTGTTGTTTTAGTAACAATAAAAGGGCATATCCACCATGACCGGCGAGAATATGACCTCTTAATATCATTAGTCATTACGAATGCTTAAGCCCGGACAGCTCATCATTCATTATGTATGACTTAGAAGTAGTAAGCAGCAGAAATCTGCCAAGCGTTGGCCTTAGCTCCGGTAATCGTCTTCCAAGTGGCAGCATCCTTCACCTCAACTTCACCAGTCTTACCAAACGCAATGTTATAATTGACCTTTAACTGCAAGTGGCTCAACACAGTAGCACCGATACCTACATTAGCGCTGAAATTTGAGCTCTTCAGCGTCCACTGGGCTACATCATTATAGAGATTTTTAGTCTTACTGCCGATGTTAAAGCCGAACTGGGGACCGGCAAAGGCAAAGATTTCAGCAACGCTGCCAATCCCAAAACCATAACGGGCATTAATAGGTATTTGAATGGTTTGCGACTTAAGCGTCTGCTCATTCGTCTTGGCCTCACGCTGGTCATACAATGCAGCAGCATCGATGCCCAAGCCTACAATGGGAAGGGCGAATTTCACCGTCGGACCAATAAAGAAGCCTGCCTTGTTTTTGACTGCATTCTCCAAACCTTGCGCATTCAAGGAGAAATCTGAGATATTTGTCAGGTTCAGACCACCCTGAAGGCCAAACTTAATCTGTGCTTGTGAAGGCATAGACATGGCTACTACCATCACGATAAGGGTTAATACTTTCTTCATAATCTTACTATTTTTAGTGTTTGAATTGCTAATCTGCTGGCAAAAGTAAGCATTTTATCCGAAATAAGCAACATTTACACCATTTTTTTTTCACTTAATGGCGCTGACGACGTACGCTCATACGGGAACCAGACGAAGAAGCAGATGATTTCGGAGCCTGAGTAGCTTTAGAACGGCGAGACGATGATGAGCTTTTCTTTGAGACTGTAGCCTCATCACCAGCTCCTGACTTCTTACGAGCCTTGCGGGCTGCCTTGAGGTCGGCAGTAGTGAGACGCGAGATGCTGTCGAGTGAGTCCTTACGCAGTTTGTCGCCGAATATCTTCTCCTCGAAGGCTTTCAATTCGCCTTCAATACGTTGCTGTTCTTTCTGCAAAGCCGAGTCTGTGGGACAATACTGCGCCAGAGTCTTGCCCAACATATTGTTGGTCTTATAGATCTTACCCTCGTAGCGATTCAGGGTAAAGTAATCCTCCATCGACATCATAGCAGCATTATTCAGGTTCGACGTCATCACTGTCTGACGACTGAGATAGGGAGCCAGATCAGAGTACTTCACCCAGAACAAAGGATATTTGGCAGCCTCACCACCGAAATCATCCTCACGCAGCATTACCGGACAGAGTGCCAAAACCTTACGATGGAAAGTAGAGTTGGCCTGATCGAAGTAAGCACTCTCTTTCAAATAATACAGCTTCACCTCTGCAGAAGGAATATCGCTGTTATCGACACGTATCTTGCCATCCTTCTCCTCGTAATAGATATGGAAGTTGTCGAGGATGGTCTTCATCTTCACACGAGCCGAATCGGTAAACAATTCGTTGCCATCTAAGCGGTATTCGTAAACGGGCACATAGCCGTTCAATGCCAACTTAAACACGTAGGTGAAAAGGTTCAGCTGCTTGTCAATAGGCTCCACAGGATAGTAGAGACCTCCATTGGCATTTTGGTTGAGGTCGATTTCGCGATAGATATCACGACGCCACACCACATCCTCCGGCATATCGACAGCCGTTGGGAACATCAGACGGGCACGCATGCTCATACCCTGATTCTGCGTCTGCTGCCCCTGCTGTTTCTGCTGAGCCTGTTGCTGCTGTTGTTGCTGGCGACGAGCCTTAGGCTGAGCACTGACTGGCGAAATGAGAAATGAGA
>JAEEGL013483054.1_pt1 | contig 10884 bp, 6 predicted proteins | sample 9134231 | NCBI WGS metagenome assembly JAEEGL01 (sample SAMN16246548, study PRJNA631951) | gut metagenome | biome: gut microbiome; feature: rumen; material: fiber-attached | host: Bos | place: Iran: Karaj | collected 2018-10
GCCTCCGTTCGCGCGCTGCCGTCCATACGCATGCACACCACGCCCTCACAGGTCTTCCCCACTTCCACGTCGGCGAAAACCTTCTTCTCCGTCTCCTTGCACACGGAGCACCAGTCGGCGGTGAAGTCGATTATAACCGGCTTGCCGACGGGAATGTTCTCGGTGTAGGGCACCCAATTGACGGCGCTCTCCACAGCCCCGGCTCTGCCTATCATCACAACGCAGCCCAGCAGCGCGGCGAACCCCACAAAGGCAAACCCCACACCGTTTTTGAAAGCGAGAACGCAGAGGGCCAGGCCGAAAACACCCAGGGCGAGAGCGGCACCGTCAACGCCGAAAATCGGAGCGGCGAACCAAGCGGCGGCGGCCAGCATAAGGGCTCCGCAAACCTTGCGGACCCTCTCCATCCACTCTCCGGGAGCGGGAATAGACGCGGAAAAGAGAGCCAGCAAAAAGAGAATCATGCCCTCCCCCAAAGCGAAGGCGAACATGAGGGAAAAACCTTTAAGGAGGGAGCCGGACACCGCGGCAACGGCGGCGACGGCCACCAAGGCGGGAGCGGCGCAGGGTGAGGCCACCACTCCGGCAACGAGACCCATGACACCGGCGCCGGCGTAACCGCTTCTGCCTCGGACGAGCCCCTGAAGTTTGGCGGGGGCGTTAAGGGAGTAGACCCCGAACATGGAGAGAGCAAGCGCCGCCAAAACAAGGGCTATGGCCAGCGACACGTAGGGGTTTTGCATTTGGACCCCGAACACGGAACCGGCGAAGGCGGCGGCGGTGCCTATGAGGGAGGCGGAAACCGCCAGACCGAGCAGGTACAGCAGGGCCTTGAGCCCCCGTTCCCGACGGGAGGATTTGCCGCCGGCGGCGAAGAATCCCACGGTGATGGGAATCATGGGGTAGACGCAGGGAGAGAGGGACACCAGAAGTCCCAAAAGGAAAGCGCCCCAGATGGTGACGGAGGAGGATTCGGATTTTTTCTCAACCGTAAACTCCGCCCTCTCCGGGGGGAAGCACATTTTATCTTCGCAGGGCTGGGCGTCCAATGCGATTTCCGCGGGAACCGGAACTTCACCGGCCACGTCGCAAACAACCTCGAAGTCACCGGACAGTTCCTTGCCGGTGGGCAAAGACACCTTATCGCACTTTTTGCCGTTCACCAGCACGGAAATCGGATATCCCTGGGGGTCGATGTGGCAGCCCTTCTCCACCGACACCTTCAGAGTCAGTTTGCCGCCGGAAAAGGAGCCGTCGGTGACGGTTACGCGGCCGGCGAAGGCGGAGGCGGCGCAGAGAATGAGGGCGGCGATGAAAATTCGGAGCCTCACGGCGCCACTCCTATCTTAACGGTGACCCGCACGGTGTCCGGGCCTTTTATCTTCGCGCCCTTGGGCACGGACAGGGCCGTTTTTTCCGAAACCGCGTCTTGGGTGGCGCCCTCCACGGAGATTGTTTCCGTTTCCACGGTGCCGATGTTCGCCAAATCCCGGAGCTTTCCGCTGATGGTGACGGTGGCGGGATCGGAGACCAGGCCCGTTATCTTGGCGGGATAGGCGGGAGTGCCGGTGACCATGGCGCTGACCGGAACCACCTTGGTGACGTCGCTTTCGGTGAAAGTCATGCTGACCCGAACGGAATCGGGGGTGACTTTCAAACCCTTCACTTCCTTGCCGTTCCCGTCAAGGAGAACAACCTTTTCCTCGGTCTCGCCGCTTACCGCGGCATCCGGCCGAACGGCGGCCTTCTTAACGGTTTTAACAAGGGACTCTTTTCCGGATATTTTCACCATTGTGGGGCTTGTTTTCACGGAGCCGAAGGTGGAGCCGTCGGGCATTTCCGCTCCCTCAATGATTACCGGCAGCGATTTTTCGACAATCGACTCCAAAGTCACCGCAACGATTTTGGGATCGGTGTTGTACGAATACTTCGACTTATCCAGACCCTTCACGTCCACCGCCACGTCGAGTTTCTGAATCCGGCGGCCCTTTTCGATTTTTTCCTTGTCCTTGTCCAAAGTGACCGCCGCGGTGATGTCGCCGCCGTTTACGGAATCAACCACGGTTTTCTTGCCGGAAATCTCCACGGCCACCGTCTTGTCGCCGGTTATTTCCGCGGCGTCGATACCCTCACCGGATAGGGTCACGGGCACGTTGAAACTCCGCTTGATGTTCGGGTTCCGTTCGGAGTTCACGTAGCCCCACAGCGCGAAGGCCACGATAAGAGCCAAAATCTTGTAGGCGAAATCTTTTCTCATTACCGCTTACCTCCGAACATACCGGTAAAGCGGGAAAGGAGGTTGCCGGAACCCTCGTCCCGAACCAAAAGCTCCCGCAGCCGAGCGGTCAAATCCCGCTCATCGTAGTCTCTGTAAAGCTTACCTTCGTGGGCGATGGACACGGTGCCGGTTTCCTCCGAAACCACGATGACCACCGCGTCGCTCACCTCCGCCATGCCGATGGCGGCTTTGTGGCGGGTGTGAATGACGGTGCCGAACTCGGTGCTTACCGTCAGCGGCAGCGTGCAGCCCGCGGCGTATATGCGCTTGCCCCGAATAATCACCGCCCCGTCGTGGAGGGGTGTGCCGTTGTAGAAAATGGTGCCCAGGATATCGTCGGAGACGAGGCATTCCAGTTTGGTGCCGGTGGCGGCGATGTCGTCAAGGACCGTCTCCCGCTCGATAACGATGAGGGCGCCGGTTTTCTTGCGGCTCATGGAAGCCGCCGCCTTTGCCACCGCGTCTATGATATAGGTGACCTCCTCCTTGGGCATAAGGGGGAACTTATTGCCGATGTTGGCCATGCGGCCCATGTTCTCAAGGGCGCTCCGAAGCTCCGGGAAGAAGAGAATGACGATAGCCACGGGACCCAAGGGGATGAGAATCCGAAGCAAATAGTTTATGGTGTGCAGCTCCAGCGCCTCGGTGAGGTAGGTAATGAGGAAGAATATAACCAGGCCCCAAATAATCTGCCAGGCCCGGGTGCGCTTGGCGAGCATCATTAGCCAATAGACCACGCAGGCAACAATGATGATGTCCGCGGCGGCGGCGATTATCGCCCACCAATCCGCTTCGGTGGCCGCCTTCCATATTCCGGAAAGGAAACCGTTTATCGAGTGCCAAATTTTGCTTAAGAAGTTCACGTTGTTATCCGTTCGTAAAAGGGTCGGTCGTAAGGCGTGCCGACACCTATATTATATATATTGATTATAACACGTAACCCCCGTGCGGCGCAACTTGACAAAAGGCCCCTTTCTCCGTTAATATTGTATGTGAGGAAAGTATTTTTTTGTAAGGACATTCATATGAAACGTTTAATCACCATTCTCGCACTCATAGCGGCGGCGGCATCCTGCGCCTCCGCCGACGAAATTCGCGCCTACTGGGTGGACGCCTACCACAACGGCTTTTTCAACTCCACTCAGGCGGACAGTCTCATCGCCAACGTAAAAGCGGCCAACATGAACACAATCTTCGTTCAGGTCCGCCGCCGAGGCGGAACCTACTACCCCTCCTCCTACGAGCCCTTCGAGACAAACGCCAACCCCAACTTCGACGCCCTGTCATACCTCATCAACAAGGCTCACAACTCCAGCCCCCGGATCGCGGTCCACGCTTGGCTGACGACATACCCCATTTGGTCCAGTACCTCAAGCAGCCCCTCCGCCTCCAACCACATTATGAACACTCACCCGGAATGGCTCACCCAAGACACTTCCGGTGATACATACGACGGCAACAACTACAACCTTGACCCGGGCGTCCCGGGCGTCAGCGACCACATCGCCAACATGGCCACGGAAATCGCCCAGAAGTACGACGTTGACGGCATCCACCTGGACTACATCCGCTACGCCGGCAAGGCTTGGGGCTACAATCCCATTTCCGTGTCCCGATTCAACGCCCTGAAGGGCCGCAGCGGCACCCCCGCCTCCACCGACGCCGACTGGATGCAGTTCCGCCGGGACCAGATAACGGACCTTCTCCGCCGGGTCTACACCTCCGTGGGCAGATACAACTTCAAGTGCATGGTGTCCACCTCCGCCATCGCCTGGGGCAACGGACCCACCACCGACTCCGCTTGGTACGCCAAAGACGCCTACGCAAGTGTCCTCCAGGACTGGCGGGGCTGGCTTGAGGAAGGCATCGTGGACTTCGTGGCTCCCATGGCTTACTTCAGCGAAAGTTCCAACGCCTCATCCCTTAACAACTGGTGTTCCTTCATGAACAGCCACACCTACAACAGAACAATCATCGCCGGTATCGGCGGCTACATGAACACCGCCGCCAACGTGAACGCCCAGCTGCAGCGCATCAAGAGCAACTACGGCAACCTCACCGGCCAGATAAACTACTCCTACGCCGTGCCCAGCACCGACGCCAACGCCTCCGCCATCGCCTCCACACTCACAAGCGGAGTCTATTTCTCCCAGGCCGCCGCACCCTCCTACTCCTGGAAGGTGAACCCCACCTACGGCCACCTGGCGGGCAGAGTGACGGAAAACTCCAAGGGCGTTGACGGCGCCACCGTGAAACTTACCGCCAGCGGCAAAACCTGCAAAACCGACGCCAACGGCTACTTCTCCTTCATCGACCTTGCCCCCGGCTCCTTCGCCTACACCGTGACCTCCGCCGGCTCAACCACCAAAAGCGGCACCGCCACCGTCACCAAGGGCAAAGTCACATTCTTAACCATAGCCCTGACCCCTTCCTCCACCTCCAACCCCACCATATCGGGGCTGGCGGCCAACAACGTGACATACACCTCCGCCACCATTCACTGGACCACCAACGTGGCCACCACAATGAAGCTGGAGTTCGGCAAGACCACTTCCTACGGAACCACATACACCGACGACATCAACTACATGACCTCCCGGGACGTGGCTCTCACGGGCCTTGAGTTCGGCACCACCTACCACGTGCGGGTAACGGTCACAAGCAGAGCGGGCAAGAAGACGGTCTCCTCCGACTACACCTTCACCACAAGCTCCGCTCCCAGCGAGATTATCATCGACAACCTCGAGGCGACAACCACCGGCGCCTGGTCAAGCGGCACCTACGCCGGCGGCTGGCCCACAAGCGCCAGTCAGTACATCAGCGCCTCGGTTAAGACCTCTCCCACCGCCACCTGTACCTGGACGCCCAACATGCCCATGACCGCCAACTACGACGTGTACGCTTGGTGGTGCGCCGGCACCAACCGGACCACCGCCGCCACCTATACAATCAACCACGCAAGCGGCAGCACATCCGTCACCGTGAACCAGCAGACAAACGGCGGCCAGTGGAATCTTCTGGCCTCCGATGTCCGCTTCAACGCGGGCACAAGCGGCAACGTGGTTCTCACCAACCAGGCCACCGGCGGCAGCGTTGTCATCGCCGACGCCGTTCGCTTCGTCCGCAAGATTGAGGCCATGGACGCCCAGTACGTCAGCGACACAATCCCCACTGAAGTTGCCACCGGCGAAACCCGGAGAGTCAGCGTCACCTTCCGCAACACCGGCTCCACCACATGGACAAAGAGCACCCTGTTCAGATTGGGCGCCGTGGACGACGGCGACCCCTTCTCCTCCGCAACCAGATACGAACTCTCTAAGAGCGTATCCACCGGCCAGACCGTCACATTCTCCTTCTACATGACCTTCAACACCGCCGGCACCTTCACCACCGACTGGCGGATGCTCAAGGAGGGCGTGACTTGGTTCGGCGAAACTCTCACCAAGCAGGTCCGAGTCACAACTCCCGAACGGGCGGCCCAATACGTCAGCGACACCATTCCCACCTCCGGCAACGCCGGCGAGTCGGTGAACGTCAGTATAACATTCAAGAACGTGGGCACCATGACCTGGACGACGGCAAACCAGTTCGCTCTGGGCGCCGTTGAGGACAGCGACCCCTTCTACACCGCCGGCGACCGAATAGCGCTGCCCAACAGCGTGGCTCCCGGCCAGACGGTGACATTCAACTTCACAATGACCTTCCCCTACACCAACGGCACACTCACCACCGATTGGCGGATGCTGCAGGAGCACGTGGCATGGTTCGGCGACACCCTAACCAAACAGATTACCGTCAACGGCACCGACACGGAAGCTCCCACCGCGCCCACAAACCTGCGCCAGACCGGTTACACGGAGACCACCGCCACCGTGGCATGGGATCCCTCCTATGACCAATACGGCGTAACGGGCTACAAAGTCTACCGCAACACATCCCTGGTTGGCGAGACAACGGACACCAGCTTCACTCTGGAGAACCTCAGCCCCACCAACTCCTACGCCATAGGCATTATCGCCTACGACGCGGCGGGGAACCAATCGGAGAGAAGCGACAGGGTCTACGTGACCGTGGGAACGACCTTCTTCGAGGACGGCTTCGCAAGCCTTGACAATTGGACAATGACCTCCCACACCGCCACCCTCAGCACGGACCAAAACCACGGCGAACTCGACGGCGCCTCATCCATGAAGATAGACTCCGCCGCCGGCGTGACAATAATGTCCCACGACTTCTGCGAGGACCTCTCAAAGGGCGGCTACCGGGACGGCAACTACTCGGTGTGGTTCTACGACCCGGGCAACGACAACCTCCGGGGCGGTCTCTCCATCGTCCTCTTCAACGACAAAGGCTCCGCCAAAGCCCGCTACTTCATGGGCGTCAACGCCACCAACTTCTACGCCACCGGCGTCTACCAGGACAACAGGTGGACATACGAGACACTCACTTCCCGGTCCGCGGGCTGGCACAAGTTCGAGATAAGAGTCACCACCGCCGAAGGCATCGACTACTACCTCGACGACGCCAGAGTCAACCACAGCGACGCCATAACCGACGAAAGCCTGGTTATCCGCCGCCTTGTCCTCGGCTACACCGGCACCCCCGGCGCCACCCACTACTACGACGACGTGGTCTGCTCCACCAAGTACCCGGCCACTCCCAGCACCTTCAAGTCCCTCTCCGTCACGGAAGACTCCGTAGTCTGGGGCATGACCGACAACAGCGACAACGCCAGCGGATTCAACGTCTACAACAACACCGGCGTGCTTATGGCCACCGGCTACAACTTCGCCACCGCCGAGGTGACGGAAACCGGCCTTGAGCCCAACACAAGCTACACCCGCAAGGCCAAAGCCTTCAGCGGCGACCTGATGAGCGCCGGCTTCACCAACTACGGCACAGCCACCACCCTGTCAATCGCTCCCACAGCGGAAAACGTGACATACGTCCAAAGCGGACTCGACGTCACCTTCACCTCCGTGGGCGGATTCGGCGCCGGCACCCGGGCATACTACCGCTACGCTTGGACGGAAAGCCCGGAATACACCTTCGACGACAGCGAAACCAAGTGGCAGAACGGCGACCTCACCCTCACCATGGGAGCCGCGCCCAAGTACCTGCATATCCAAGGCTACAACTCCAAGAATGACGCCAACGGCACTCTGGTTCTGGGTCCCTTTGTGGGCGGAACTCCCATGAACATGGTTGACGCCAAAGCCCAGCCCAACGGCACCGCGGTTATGATCGAAAACGTCACCGTCACCGCCGTCTTCGGCGACTGCTACTACGTGGCGGACGGCCTCTGCGGCATCAAAGTAAACGGCACCACCACCGCCCACGTTGGCGATACGGTCACCGTGGTGGGAACTCTGGACACCGTGAACGGCGAACGGGTGGTAAGATAAAACAAACGCGAAACAGGCTCCCACGGGAGCCTGTTTTTTTGTGTTGAGAGTTGAGAAACGTAAGTTATATAATCCGTCGGCGAAGCCGACACCGCCCCTATTCCCTAAAACAAAAAATCCCGCTCCGAGGAGCGGGTAATTTTTTGTAATCGATTACTTGCGAAGGCGTCTCTCCAAACCGAGCACGGGAACAAGGCCCATAATCGCGTAGGCGCAGGTCGCCGGTTCCGGAACGACGGTTTCTTCTTCGTCCTCGCTTGTCTTAAACCGAACGGTGATATAATCGCCGGAAGTCATGGACTTGCCGGAACCGAAGGTGAACCAAATTTGGGTTATCTCACTATTGTTCATATAATCCGACGCCGAAAGTAAGTCGGCCTCGGTAAAAACATAGGTTCCGGGTCCGTTATATATTTTATCGTACAAGGCTCCGTTGTTTCCCGCGCTGGCGATTAACGAAACCGAATAGGAACCGTCGGCATCCGCGAAGTTCTCGTCGATTTCTATGGCGAAGGACTCATTGGAGTCGTAAACCCAACCGGACGGACCGAAAGTCAAAAACGTAACGCCGCGTATGTTGTCGATGGCCGTACCCACCGGCGCCGAGGTCAGGTCAACGGAGAAGCCTCTGCCGTCCGCGAGATCGGACAAGTAGTCGCCGCTCCAGCCCCAATCCGTCCAACCGGTCATGGTTGCGTTCGGGTCGGCGGCTCCCGCCGCGAAGGCCCCGCAGGCCATGGCGATGAGAGCAACAGCAAAAAGAAACTTTTTCATAATCCACCTCACAGGTAAAAATATAGGGTAAATCCATTATTGCATATATTCGAAAAATTGTCAAATTCGGGAATATTCGAAAAAAAATCCCTCTCCGGAGATCTGTGTTGCCTGCGGCAACGGATTATAAACCCGACACCGCAGTGTTAGTTGGTAGAATCCGTCGGCTTCGCCGACACATTCCCGGACCCCAGAGCCCAGAGCCCAAAACCCTTGACAAAATGCCCTGCCTATTATAAAATTACCCTATGAAAAAACTTCTCATTGCTCTAACGATTCTCATCTCCCTCGCCTCCGGCGCTCACTGCGCGGAAATCCGGGGCTACTGGGTTGACGCCTACCACAACGGCTTCTTCACCCCCGCTCAGGCGGACAAACTCATCGCCGACGTGAAGGCGTCGAACATGAACACCATCTTCGTTCAGGTCCGCCGCCGGGGAGGCGTCTACTACCCCTCCGCCTACGAGCCCTTCGAGGTGAACGCCGACCCCAAGTTCGACGCCCTCGACTATATCGTCAAAAAAGCCCACGCCGCCAATCCCCGCATCGCCGTTCACGCTTGGCTCTGCACCTTCCCGGTGTGGTCCCGTGCCGAAAAACCCGCAAGCCCCAAGCACATCATAAACGCCCATCCGGAATGGATAACGAAAAGCGCGGCGGGCGCCAAGTTTGACGGCGAAAACTACAGCCTGGACCCCGCCGTCCCCGCCGTCAGCGACCACCTCGTCAATATGGCGGTGGAGATAGCGAAAAAATACGACGTTGACGGCATACAGTTCGACTTCATCCGCTACGCCAACCGAAACATGGGCTACAACCCGGTGGCCGTCTCCCGCTTCAACAAACTCACCGGCAAAACAGGCGTTCCCGCCGCGGGGGATCCCGAGTGGCTCAAGTTCCGCCGGAACCAGATAACCCAGTTCATGCGCCGGGTCTACGTTTCCGTGGCGAAACACAATTTCAAATGCCTCATTTCCGCCGACACCATCGCCTGGGGCAACGGCCCCGCCACCGACGCGGGCTGGTACTCCACCGACGCCTACAACAACGTGCTCCAGGACTGGCGGTCATGGCTTGAGGAGGGCATCATCGACATCGTGGCGCCCATGATCTATTTTAACGAAACCGCCAACGCCCCCAAGTTCAACAACTGGTGCTCCTTCCTCGACTCCCACACATACGACCGTGACGCGGTCATCGGCGTGGGCGGATTCGTGAACACCGCCGCCGGCACCGCCGCCCAGCTGCGCCGAGCCGCCGAAAACCACCCCAACATCATTGGACAGGTGATATACTCCTACGCCGTGCCCTACAAGAACGGCTCCGCCGCCGCCATCGCCCCCACAATCGGCAGGATATACTCACCCTATGTCTCCGCCCCGGTATTCGCCCGCAAAACCCACCCGGTCTGCGGCCACGTCCTGGGGAGAATCACCAAGGCCGGCAAACCGGTTGATGGCATCCCCGTATTCCTTAACGGCAAAACATGCGACACCGACGCCAACGGATACTTCGCCTTTGTGGACGTCGCCCCCGGAACCCACAATTTGGCATACGGAGTCTCATCCGTGGGGGAGAAAGTGACGGTTACGAAGGGGCATGTGGCGGAGATTAATATTGAATTGAAATAGATTAGGTGTCCCTCGGCACAAAAAAATCCGCTCTTTCGAGCGGAATTTTTTTGTGTATGATCTTACTTTACGAATCTCTTCTTCATTCCCACAAGAGAGCCGAGACCCATAAGTGCGTAGGCGCAAACACCCGGTTCCGGAACCACGGTTCCTTCTTCCTCTTCCGGGACGCCGAAGACAACCGTTACTCTTCCGGAAGCGCCGGGATTAATATATACACAGCCATCGGCATCATTATAGTCCCAACCGTAGATATTCACGTAGGTAATTTCCGTTCCCTCAAGAACTTCGTCCGCGTATTGAATATCATCCGCCGTAAAAGTGTACGTACCGTTTCCGGTCCAAGGAAGCTTATACTCTCCGAAGTAGTCATCTTCATAGTTCCCAATATCGATTGTCAACCAACTGTTGTCCGAAGCGATAAAAGCGTCATTGTCGAAACCGGAAAGAGTAACGGTGATAGTCTCGTTGGGGTCGAAAAGCCAACCGCTGACATCATAGGTATCAACATCGAAGCCTTCCGAGTTTACCCCATCGGGAAGTTCGACATCGAAACCGGCGGATCCGTAATCGGTGACCGAAAGATTGCCGTTGTAGTCAAGCGGTTCCCAGTTCGTCATGGTGACATCGGCGAAAGCGGCGCCGCAGACGAGAGCCGCGAGAGCGAAAACAGCGATAATTTTTTTCATAATCCTTACTCCTTTATTGTGTAAGATTGCTGTGTGATAACGGTTTCAAAAAACCGTAATTATTGTATCACCGACACGCCTGCGCCGTCAAGTGGATAGCACGACCC